>Ga0315539_1002162_pt1 | contig 14219 bp, 17 predicted proteins | sample SalMarSW160150MG_FD_203097 | JGI IMG/M metagenome (GOLD analysis project Ga0315539, IMG submission 203097) | Salt marsh sediment microbial communities from the Plum Island Ecosystem LTER, Massachusetts, United States - Salt Marsh Sediment SW1601-150 ... | reverse complement strand
GGTGTACGACCAGGTAGGCAGCACGGAAATCGGCCACTGGGGCTGGGAATGCCGGTACCAATCCGGCCTGCACGTCAACGAGGCGTTCTACCTGGTGGAGATAGAGGACGCCGATACGGGCGAACCCATCGATGAGCCGGGCAGGAGAGGCAAGATGGTGGTGACGACCTTCAATCGCATGGCCCAGCCGTGCATCAGGTTCGACGTGAAGGACCTGATACAGTGGAACTCCCGGCAGTGCGACTGCGGTCGTACCTTCCGTCTGCTGGACGGCGGCATCATGGGCCGCGCCGATGACATCACCAAGGTCAAGGGCGTGCTGCTTTCGCCGACGGCTATCGAAGAGGTGGTCAGGGACATTCCGCAACTAAGCAACGAATACCTGGTGGTCGTTACAAAAAAAGGCGACATCGATAATATTACGCTTAAAGTAGAGATACTACCGGAATACAAGAACGACGAGGCCGCCATCAGGACGGTGCTGGTCGACCAGTTGCGTGTGAAGACCAACCTGGGCTATAACATAGAATTTCACGAATACGAGAGCCTGCCGAGGTCCCAGTCCAAGAGCCGCCGTTTCCAGGACCAGCGGCCCAAGCAGCATTAGGAGTAATACAATGGCAGAAAACTACGATATCAAGGGAATGGTGGAAAAAATCAAAGCCCTCCGGAAGAACGCCGAGGAGCTTAAGAAAATCTCCGGCGGGATACCGGCCGTGGAAAGCAACGCCGACCGCATCCTGGCGAACGTGAAGATGCTGGAAATAGACATCAGCGACGCGGCGGAAATACTGGACGAATAATACAGAGGTCATGCTCAAGGGTTAAACGCCACCGCGCCCCAATTAAAAAAATTCTTTCACCACAGCGAAGGAGGGAGAGATGAATCCGCTTTCATTAGACCTTTCTATCTTCAATAAATTCAACTTCGAGAAACCGCCCGTAGGCGTCAAGTTCCTGCTGGAGAAACCGGAAGGCATCGAGAGGCTGGATAAAAACCTGGCTTTCTGCGCCATGGTCGGAGAAGCCCAGGAAAGAGGCGCCCCTTTCTACGTCGATATTAAAAACCACGCCTGCCCGCCGGGCACTTACACGCTGGGACACGACCTCCCCCCGGAGGTTGAATCGGGGAATTTCGGGGTGGCTTTACAGGCTTTTAAAGAGCCTTATGCCAACCGCAGAGTTTACGATATCCTCCCCAGGTTCGCCAAGGAAACCGTCAACTGCATCGCCTTCTCGCCGCTGGAGACGCTATCGTTTAACCCGGACGTTCTCATTATCCTCACCGACGATGTCAGCCAGACGGAAATCATCACGAGGGCAATCAGCTATACCACCGGCAAAGTACTGACGAGCAAGATGACCAACGTGCTGGGCTGCGCCTGGCTCTACGCGTACCCGTATATAGCCGGGGAAATCAACTATATAACCACCGGCATCGGCTTCGGCATGAAAATGCAGAAGGCCTTCCCAGAAGGCCGGCAGGTTGTGTCAATACCCTTCGACTGGCTCCCGCTGGTTATCCGCAACCTAGAGGAGATACCGTGGGTCCCAATATCGTACACGGACGAGGGCGAGGAACACGATATGAAGCTGTTCGAAGAATTCGGGATACCTTTTAAGTTCTGATAAACCGGGAAAGCACAGAAATAAAGTCATAGAAACTCCCCAGCGGGTAGCAATTCGTGCCATCTATCCCGGGCTTCATCGCCATGCTGTCTATGAAGCACTGACCGTAATTATACCGGTTATTTAATGAGATTAAGAAAGAAGCGATGCAGGAATATACCGAAAGATTAGGTTACGCGCCCCTGGGCAGACTGTTAATAAGTTTGAGTCTGCCCGGTATAGCCGCGACGATAACCACGAGCCTTTATAATATTGTTGACACATTCTGGGTTGCCCGGCTGGGTCACGAAGCTATCGCGGCATTGACGATAGTATTTCCCTACCAGATTCTGTTTATTGCCGTAGGGGTAGGCACCGGTGTCGGTATCGGCGCTCTCGTTTCCCGGCGATTCGGTGAGAATAATATCGAAGCCACCAACCACGTGGCCGGCCAGATATTCTTTTTAAGCGTTCTCTGGGGTGTACTATTCGTGGTGGCGGGCGTTTTCTTCTCAAAAAGCATCCTTACGGCATTCGGGGCTACGCCGGACATCATGGAATACAGCACCCAATATCTGGTAATTATTTCTTACGGAGCACCCCAGATAATATTCGCCCTGATGGTGAGCAGCCTTATCCGCGGTTCCGGCGACGCCGTAAAGCCGATGATTATCATGATTACCGCGAGCGTTATAAATATTATCCTGGACCCGGTGTTGATTATCGGCCTCGGTCCTTTCCCGGAAATGGGTGTTCGCGGCGCGGCGCTGGCGACCATCATCGCTCAATCGATAGGGGCAGCGCTCGCCCTCTATTACTTCCTGGCCCACAAAACGGCCTTCCGGATACGGGTAAGCCACCTCCTCCCCAATATGCCCATCCTGCGTGATATTTACCGCGTCGGTGCCCCTTCAACAATACTGGAAGTTACCGAGAGCCTGTCCTTCGTCCTGTTCAATAACGTGGTATCTGCCTACGGGTCGGTGGCAATCGCCGCCGTCGGCATCGTCATCCGCATCTCCGACCTTGCCTTTATGCCGATTATCGGCGTCTCCAACGGGCTGCTCCCCATCGTCGGCTTCAATTTCGGCGCGCAATCCTTCAAACGTTTATGGAAGGCGGTAAAACTGGCCTCGGTCGGTATCGCGGCGTTCCTGGTGGCCGCCACAATATTGATAGAAATTTTTACTCCCCAGATTATCGGCATCTTCAGCAAAGACGCGGAACTGCTGGAGATAACCATACCCTCGATGCGTATCATGCTGGCCACGATGATGTTTATCGGCCCTAATATCATGTTTATTACCGCGTTTCAGGGGCTTTCCAGGGGGACGATGGCCCTGGTTCTTTCTCTGGTGCGTCAGTTTATCCTGTTTGTGCCGCTATTGTATCTGTTCTCCCATCTATTCGGCATGTACGGGATCTGGTATTCGTTACCGGCCTCGGATATCTTGAGCTTTATCGTGACATACGTGATTATTTACCTGGTATACAGGCGACAGAAGAGGGGCGGTAACCGGACGGATGTTTCTCTACAGGAGAGCGTATAATTGCCTGATCAAGCTATCCCAAACATCCTGACCGCATTTTCCGTGGTCGCTTCGGCAATCCCCTCTTCGCTGACGCCCTTTAGAGTCGCCGCGCCGCGTAAGGACCGCAGCACATCGGCAGGACTGGACGTAAACTCGCCGGGGCTGCCCCGCTGGTACACCACCGGGGAGTCCGTCTCCAGGAGCATCCTCTCCAGGGGGACCTCTTTCACCGCGCGCCGGTGCTCTTCATGATACTCGACGGCGGGGGTCACCGAGATATAGTAGCCGGAACTGATGATATCCCGCCGCACGCTGGAAGTCCCCGTGTACCAGTGGAATACCGCTTTTTCAAGTCCGGCTTCCAGCACCGCATCCAGGGCGTCCCGCCAGGCGTAGCGTGAATGAATCAGCGCCGGCTTATCATGGTCTCCGGCTATTTTTAGTATTTCCCCCAGCACCTGCTTCTGCAGGGCTTTATCAGCCCCCGCCCTTACCCGTTTATGATAATCCAGACCCACCTCGCCGACAGCCGCCGCTTCATCGACATGGGCCTCGATGAACTCCAGGTTGGCGGCAATATCCGCCTCCCTGATGAACCAGGGGTGCCAGCCCAGCGCCGGGTAAATAAATCCCTTGTGAAGTCTGGCAAGCTCCAGCACTTTCACATTCGATGCTAAATCGGAGCCGACGGCCACTATCGCCGCCAGGCCGGCCTCTTTAGCGGCGATAAGGACCGACTCTATATCTTCTATTTCGTCCAGGTGGGCATGCGTGTCGATCAGCCGGTACATTTACCCCCCCTACGCAATCACCGCCGAGGGTTTCTCCTGGAAGGGGTGTGTCCTCAAGACCAGGGAAAAGAGGAACGGGTAGTTGGCCTTCAGGTGCTGAACGTAGTCCAGCCATTCGCTGGTAAGGTGGTCGTACATCCGCTCGATGTCAACGGCCAGGTGCTCCAGGTCTTCCTGCGGCAGATTCTTCAAAGACGGACGGGCTTCAAGTTCTTCGTCGAGATGGGTGGTCGCCCAGAGTAAATCGGTAAAGCGGTCGTGCTCAAGCAGGTTGGGGTTTTCCAGCAGCGTCAGCAGGTACGTCCTCTTCCCGGAGAGGTACTTCTTCAGTTCTTCCAGGTCTAGTCTTTTAATGTCGACATCGGCCTTCAGGTTATAAGCATAATCGCCGGCCTGCTTGAAGTCCTTCGGCGTCCAGTCCTTGTTGATGCCCAGGTGACGCGAAATTTCCTCCCGGTTATCGAAATATTCGATGAGGTCGGCCAGCAGGCGATTGCCGATTTCGCTGAAAAAGGCCCCGATGACCATATTGAGCTTGTAAAGCATGGCCTGCTTTTCCCGGCGGGTAAGGATGCGCTCGATGACGATGACAACGATGAAAACCTCGAGCGGCAGGAAAGCGAAATCGCCGAGCAGGTAGATAAAGATATGGTGCGGGTCATGGAATATCAGGTAGTGGATACCATAGAACAGGGCGGAAGCCGCCAGAAAAAAGGCGGCGGTGAATACAAAGATACGATAACCTTTCATTATCAACCCCCTGATTAATTACACTCTACTTTAATAGTATCATATCAACTGGCAGAGTTATCACCGACGAAATGTAAGACTTACGTTTTTGTGATATAATGCAGCGTTTAACAGGAGTACCATAGAAAAGGAGGGAGCGATGGAAAAATCGATTATCATCATCGGGGGAGGACTCACCGGCCTGGCGGTGGGCTGCTACGGTCGTATGAACGGATATAAAACGTATATATTCGAGATGCATAAAATACCCGGCGGCGTCTGCACCGGCTGGAAACGCAAGGGCTATACCATTGATGGCGCGATGAACTGGCTGGTGGGCACCAATCCGCGTACGGCATATTACAAATTCTGGGAGGAGTTGGGGGCAGCGCAGGAATGGAAAATCTACAACCACGACCGGTATTCAAGCTTTGAAGATAAAGATGGTAAAGCCTTCACTCTTTATTGCGATGCCGACCGCTTTGAGCAGTACCTGCTGGAGTTAGCTCCGGAGGATAAAGATGTTATCAGGGAATTCACTAAAGGGATACGTTCTTTCTCCCGCTCGGATATGCCCGCTGATAAACCCTCCGAGCTTTACAATTTGCTGGATAAAATCAAAGCAGTAAAAATGTTGCCCATGCTGATGCTTATGAAAAAATGGATGAAGATATCCACGGGTGATTTCTGCAAACGCTTCAAGAACCCCTATCTACGCCAGACGCTAACGTCCGCTTTCGGTGACGATCAGTGGCCGATGATGATAATCTTATGGATGCTCGGCTTTCAGCACAATAAAGCAGCCGGTTATGTCATGGGCGGCGCCCTTGAGCTTGTCCGCTTCCTTGAAGAACGCTACCGCGCCCTGGGTGGGGAAATCCATCTCAAAGCAAGGGTGGACAAAATATTAGTTGAAAACGATAAAGCGGTTGGCATAAAACTGGCTGACGGCACGGAGCATCGCGCCGATTGGGTCGTCTCCGCCGCTGACGGCCGTACGACCATTTTTAATATGCTCGAGGGGAAATATGTCGATGATGCTATAAAAAATCGGTATGATAATCCCAAGCTCTTCTCGCCTCTGGTATACATCGGAATGGGCGTGGCAGGCCGCGTTGAAGAAATTCCCCCTTCCGTATCCGGCCTGTCCTTCCCGCTTGAGACTCCCATCACCATTGCCGGCAAGGAACACCACAGGCTGGGGGTGCTTACTTACAGCTACGACCCCGCTCTGGCGCCGGAAGGGAAAACCGTGTTAAAAGTCCAGTTCGAGACCGACTATGACTACTGGGAAAAACTATATCAAGAACCGGAACGCTATAAAGCGGAAAAAGAACGGATTGCCGATGATGTAATCGCCGCGCTTGATAAGCGTTTTCCCGGACTTGCCTCGCAGGTGGAAATGCGGGATGTTGCCACTCCCATGACCTGGGTGCGCTATACCGGCAACTGGCGCGGCAGCTATGAGGGATGGATGTTCAGCGCCGAGACTTTCACTTCATCAATGCGTAAAACCCTCCCCGGACTGGACAATTTTTACATGGCGGGGCAGTGGGTCAATCCGGGCGGCGGCATGCCCACGGCGGCGATGTCGGGTCGCAACACGATACAGGTTATCTGTAAAAAAGATAAGAAAAAGTTCGTCACCACCAGACCATAGCGCGGAAATGCCAGTTGCGAATGTAAGCACGATTGTTGTTCAATATTAGCGTGACCAGCATCACCATGTTTACCGGCAAGGGTGGGGTGGGCAAGACGACCTGCTCCGCCGCCACGGCCCTGCATTATGCAGCCGCGGGGCCGACACTGGCACTCTCCACCGACGCCACGCCTTCGCTATCCCACATCTTCGAGGTAACCGATGAGCAAAAGCCGACCCCGGTACTGCCGAATCTCTTTATCAGCGAAATCGGCGAGGACGAAATCAGGGAGATGTGGGACAGGAAATTCGGCCGGGAGGTGTACGAGGTCTTCTCGGCTTTCGTGGATATCGACTACGAAAGCTTCGTGGAGTTCATGACCTCGGTGCTGCCGGGGCTGGGCGAGGAATTCATGGTGGACTATATCCGGGAAATGGTAGTGAAAGGCATTTACGAAAATGTCGTCTGGGACACGGCGCCGCTGGGGCAGACACTCGGCCTGCTGGGTACGCCCGCGCTGCTGGCCGACCACTTGAGGATGGCGCCGCGTATTTATTCAAAATTAAGGCTCGGCAGGAAGAGCCGCGAGCCGGTGCTGGACATCCTGAAACGCTGGGAGGAGCTTTCCGCCGTCAACATGGGATTTTTAAGGAACAAGGTGAATTTCACCATGGTAACCATACCGGAGGCCCTGGCGGTGGAGCAGCTTGAGGGGACTTTCCGGGAGATGAACAAATACGGCCTTAAAGTAAAGCAGGTTATAATCAACAACGTGGTAAAGACCGATGAATCGGGGTTTCTGCAAATAAAAGTAAAGCAGCAGAAACAATACCTGAAGCATATCCGCGAAAAATACTCTCATCTGAAGATTACCGAGCTGCCGATGTTTCCGCGGGAGGTCAAGGGGCTGAAAAGGCTTAGAGACGTAGAAAAAATACTTTTTTCACAATAATATTACGTAAAAAAGGAGGATTTTACAGATGGCTGAATCAAAATACGGTAAATACGTGGTAAGGCATCCCGTGGCAATTGGGGGATTCGGCCCCGAGTTTGTATACACGGGTGAAAACGATTATAAATCCGATTTTACAATTATGTTCCTGCGCATTACGGAACCCACCCTCATGGAGGACGCCCCGCATTCACACGACTTCGATATGTACCTGTATTTCATAGCACTTGACCCGGACGACATGGACGACCTGAACGCGGATATCGAAATCGGGTTAGGGGAAGAACGCGAAATACACAAAATCACCCATACCACCAGCGTCTATATTCCCGCCGGGATGATACACTGTCCCCTCGAGTTCAAGAGGGTTGATAAGCCTATCCTGCTGGTGCACTGCACGCTGGCATCGAAATACGTTAAGGACCCCGATAAAATCATACGGGATTAATGCCACGCACTTACGGGAATCATCATCTGCGATAAGGTGCCACGGCCTCCAGCCCTAACGTCTTTTCCCAGACCTCATCGCCGGAAATGTAGTATGATTTGACGACCTCTCCCGTTTCACCGACCCATTCCTTAACACGTGGGTCAGTGCGCCCGAAGCCATCGATGAGCGTAATGATTTTTACTTTCTGGCCACTAGAATATCTGGGGGAACTAAGCAATAGAATTCCTGTGTTTTACAATGTCATGACTATGTAGTGAATTGCAGGATTATTGTAACAATAGCTAATATGATGACAATCCCGAAGCCGACCCAAAATCCCTTTACCCAATTTCCTAGAGTGCCGACATTTTGAGATAAGTCAATAAGTGCTTTTGTTAGGTCAGAAACAGACATAGTCTCTATCGTTCGCAAGTAATCCTTATCTGAGACTGGTATTCTCCCCTCCCGCTGCTCAGCCATGAATTTACCTCGATAAGGTTTTTCAACTGGTCGATTCAATTTGTGAATTTCAATAGTACAGAGTTTGTCTTTGTAATCTAACGTAATTGACCGTGGAGAAAGATTAGCAAGCCCAAGTACTAATACCCCATCCCACCCAGGATCTATTTGTAGTCCAGAAAGGATCGAAAGACCCTTTCTAGTGTAATACGTCCGCATTCCAATATGACCGGCATAATTATTAGGTAATTTGACTCTTTCAAGTGTTGAAACCAAGGCAAAAGCACCACCAGGAATTGTTAAAGATTCTTCTTTTTCGACATTTATTTCTTTGACTTCTTCTTTCTGAATTTTACCTTTTAATTCTTCTAAGGATACCGTTTTGGTTATAAGTGCTCTATTACCTATTCTCATATCGTAACTCGCTGCTTGTAAGCTTTCCTCATCAAAAGGGTCAATTTCGAGGTCTTCTGTTCTCAGAGCATCTCTGAGTTCTATATCAGTTAATAAAGCCATCTCAGACCTCCCTCGCTAAAAAATAGCACTAACGTTCTATCCTGTTTACTATTAAGAATAGTATTATCTTACAGAAATGTCAACATCCACTGGTCGATTTTTCAAGCTAAATAATGTATTCTACTGATTTTTCTTTGAAAAATTCGTGTAATAATTTTCACCCCTTAACTACCGCTATCGGTCTGGTGCGGGCGACTTTTCTGGATATTCCGGCGCCGTGGGCCACCCGCACCACATCCCCGACGTCTTTATAAGCCTCCGGGGCTTCTTCCGCCAGGCCGGACAGGCTGCCCGCACGCACGGTAACGCCGCGGGCTTCCATGGCATTTAAGACTTCACGGCCGCTGAACCGCTTCTTCATCGCGGAGCGACTCTGCATGCGGCCGGCGCCGTGGCAGGTTGAGCCGAAGGTCTCCTTCATAGCTTGTTCTGTTCCCACCAGCACGTAAGAGGCCCGGCCCATGTCCCCCGGGATGAGGATGGGCTGCCCTACCTTCGCATATTTTTGCGGAATATCGGGGTGGCCGGGAGGGAAAGCCCGGGTGGCGCCTTTGCGGTGGACACAGAGCTTCTCCTTTTTACCATCGACCTCGTGGTCTTCAATCTTGGCGATGTTATGGGTAACATCATAAACGAGCTGGAGTCCGGCCTCGCTCTCTTTCATTCCCATCACCCGGCAGAACGCCTCACGCACCCAGTGGGTAATGCACTGCCGGTTGGCCCAGGCATAGTTGGCGGCGCAGCGCATCGCGGTGAGATAATTCTTTCCCTCGGGTGAATCTACCGGCGCGCAGGCCAGCTGGCGGTCGGGCACCTCGATGCCGTATTTCTGCATGGCCCGGACCATCTCTTTGATATAGTCGTCGGCGACCTGATGGCCCAGTCCGCGCGACCCGCAGTGGACGTAGAGCATCACCTGCCCTACCCGGTCAATCCCCATGACACGGGCGATATCCGGCTCGTAAATTTCATCTACAACGGCGACCTCCAGGAAATGGTTGCCGGAGCCGAGGGTGCCCAGTTGAGGAACACCGCGCTCCTTAGCCCGGCCGCTGACGCGCTGGGTGTCGGTATCTTTCATTTCTCCCTTTTCTTCGGTCGTCTCCAGGTCTTCCGGTCGACCGTACCCCTTCTCCACCGCCCAGCGCGAACCCTTTACCAGGACCTCGTCTATTTCTTTCATACCAAGCTTTATTTTACCCTTGGAGCCTACCCCGGAAGGCACGGCGTAGAAAAGGGCATCGATAAGCCCTTTAATCTTCGGGCTGACGTCTTCCTGCGTCAGGTTGGTGCGCATAATACGGACGCCGCAGTTGATATCGAAGCCCACGCCGCCCGGGGATACCACGCCGTCGCTGACGCGCATCGCCGCCACGCCGCCGATGGCGAACCCGTAGCCCCAGTGAATATCCGGCATTGCCAGCGATTTACCCACGATGCCGGGCAGAAACGCCACGTTAGCCACCTGCTCCGGGGCCTGGTCGTTAATAATCTGACGCTGCATGGACTCATCGGCGTAGATAAGCCCGTCGACGCGCATGCCCTTTTTATAGCTTTTCGGGATACGCCAGCGGAACTCGTCCACCTTTTCCAGCTTGCCTTCCCACTTCGGCATGGCGGCACCTCCTAGATATCGAAGATTACCCGTACCCGGTTCTTTTCTCGGTCGACCTCCAGCATGTGATAGGTGGCCGACTTTACCCCCGTCTTCAGGCGGTGGCGGGAGGAATCGTACTTTTCGCCGCGGCATTCCGCCACCAGGCGGGTATCTTCAAACTCCAATATATCGAATCGCTTGAAGAGCAGCATTTCAACATCGAAATAATAGATGAGACTGTTCAGCCACTCGAATAATAGTCCCTCGATGTCGTCCCCGCTTACCTCAATACGGCGTTTCTCGTCCTCTTTTACATTTTCAAGCTCAGCAATGATAGAGAACATACCGTACGCGGCATTGGCGAATGCTCCAGCAAGGGTCTTGCCGTAAGCCGCCAGGCCGATGTCCGAGGTATGCTCGATAAGTTCATATTTTTTCATGTTTCTTTATCTTGGGCTATTATGATAGTCTCACAGTTACGGTATGTCAATATCTCTTGCCATATCAATTATATATGATATAATCAGAGTTATCCCGCCACACTAAGAGGTAATATTATGGAATTTTTTAAGGTAATCAGGAAACGCAGGTCTGTCAGGAAATTTAAAGACACACCGGTACCCGAACATATCGTGAAAGATTTAATCGAGAGTGCCCGCCTGGCGCCATCGGGGGGCAACGGTCAGGGATGGTTATTCGGGGTGATTACAGATAAGAGTACTATCAAACAGCTATCACGGGCCGCCGGAAACCAGGAATGGATTGCGACCGCGCCCCTGGTTATCGCCCTCTGCGCGGAGCTGGACGAAGGGCTCCGCGGCTTGCCTGAAGACGATTTCGGCCTGATAGTAAACCGGGAAAGATTTACCCCCGAATTTATCAAGTATTTACAGAACTACCCGGACCAGCGGGCGGTCTCCCTCCTGCTTAACAACAGCGCTCCCTTGATTCCGGGCGAGCATATTTTTCTGACCGCCGTTAACCACGGTTTAAGCGCCTGCTGGGTCGGTTTTCTGGATATCAGGAAGTCTTCCGGGATATTAAATCTGCCGGAACAGTACTCCTGCCTCTTTCTCATGCCCATCGGCTATAAAGCCGAAGAACCGGGACCTCTAGAGCGGAAGGCCGTTTCAGATATCGCTTTCGTAAACAGATTCGGGAATAAATACGTTGCGGGTCCGGGAAAATGACCGGAGACAATAGCAAAAGCAAAATCAGGCCCGCCAACGACCCGTCTATAGATTACAAAGCCCTGGTGAGGCAGTCGTACGACCGCCTGGCTACCGATTATGAGGAGATGCGCCAGGTAGAAGCACCGCCGGTACTGGACCTCCTGACAAGCCGGCTGAAAGACGGGGCAACCGTGCTCGATATCGGCTGCGGGGCCGGTATCCCGGTGGCGCAGACCCTGGCCCGGCGCTTCACCGTCACGGGGGTGGATATCTCCGGGGGGATGCTCGACCGCGCCCGGGTCAACGTGCCCGGCGCCACCTTCATCAACGGCGATATCATGTCGGCAGATTTCCCGCCTTCGCACTTCGGCGCGGCCACCGCGTTCTACTCGATTTTCAACCTGCCGCGCGAGGAGCACCCGCGACTGCTGCAACGCATACACGGCTGGCTCAAACCGGGGGGATACCTCCTGGCGACATTCAGCTACAACGATGAACCCGCCTATACGGAGGACTACTACGGCGTGACGATGTACTGGAGCAACTACGGCCTGGAGGAATACGAGAGGTTACTGGGGGAGGCTGGGTTTACGATTGTGGATATCGGGACCGTGGGGGCAGGTTATAAAGACCCCGACGAAGCGCCGGAAGAGCGCCATCCTGTCATACTGGCGCAGGCTAGCCCCGCGAAGGCAGCGTGACCACCGCGGAGCCCGTCACCGTCTTTTCGCCCCGGGGGTTCTCCGCCCAGATTTCCAGCCGGGCGCAGTTCCTGCCGTCCTCGACGTACTTTTTAGTCACCTTGCCGTTGCAGATGATGTCCTCGTGGACGAGGTTCATGCCCCGGTAGCTGCCGCTTAATTTCACCAGCGCGCCACCCTCGCCGAGCCAGTCGGTAAGCATCTGCCCGAGGAAAGAAAGCGCCAGCCAGCCGTGGACGATAATGCCCGGCAGGCCGCTGGCGAGGGCGAAGTCCTTATCATAGTGGATTTGATAATAATCCCCGGAGGCGCCGGCGTATTTTACCAACTGCATAGTAGTGGGATACTTTACTAATGCAGGTAGCTCGCTGCCCGCCTCGATATCTTCGTAATAAACCTGTTCGGCCATTTTACTCCCGCTAGTACTTGATGTAGGTGTTCTTCCCCTTCACCGCCACCTCGCCGTCCTGATTGGTGTAAGCGACTTCGGTGAACATGAAAAGCGTCGGGCCTTCCTTACCCTCCACCTGGCGCAGCCTGGTGAGTCGGCCGGTTACGGATATGACGTCACCCGCCTTTATCGGCCGCAGGTATTCGAGCTCGCTGGCCCCGTTGAGGAGCCGTTTGAGCGGCGTCGGAGCGTTGAAGAGGCGGTGCAGCAGCTCGGTGGGTACGAGGGCGGCGGCGAAGGTAGGCGGCGCCGCCTGCCGCCAGGCCGGGTTGGGGTCGTCGATAGCCTCGGCGAACTTCTTAAGCATGCCCTTTTCAATATCGTAGACCTCGGGGCCGAAGTCCACGTTAAGCATGTTCTGCAGCTCTTCACTGATTACGGGTTCGTCAGTCAATGGGGATACCTCCACGCGTGTACGCTTCGTATTATAGCCTAAAAGGAGAAGATGTGACCAGCCGCGTTCAAGCCTTCAGCTTCTTAACCAGTCCTGCCACGTTCTTGCCGAAGTTCCAGGCGGTATTCATGCCTTCCTCGTCGCCGCTGACTTCGCCCTTCTCGCGACCGAAGGCCATATTCCAGTAGGTGGAGCCGGGATTGATTATCTGCATCATATGAAACCAGAACAGGAGCTCGGCAAAAGTGAAGTTCTGACCGCCGCGGCGGGCCACCACGAGAGGACCCCCCACTTTCCCTTTGAAGACCCCCTTTCCCCGCGACATATATCCCGCCCTCTCCAGGAAACCCTTCACCAGAGAAGTCGAAGAGCTGTAATAGACAGGAGAAGCGACGATGATGGCATCCGCCTCTACCATTTTGGCGTAGACGGGCTGAAGGTCGTCCTCGATGGAGCAGCCGTCATGGTCGGAGCAGTAGCCGCAGGCATTGCATCCTCTAATATCCAGTCCCGCCAGGCTGACCAGCTCCGTGTCCAGGCCCTCCTCGGCGATAGCCTTAAGGCAGTGGGCGGCCAATATTTCCGAGTTTCCCCCTTTCCGGGGGCTGCCGACAATTCCTATAGCTTTCAAGTTTCCTTCCTCCTTCTATCCGTATAGCTTGTGCTCTTTTATATAATCGGCCACGGGGCCGGGGACGAGATTGTCGATGGATTCTCCCTTCGCCGCCTTTTCCCTGATGGCCGTAGAGTTGATATCCGTAAGCGGCTTATCCAGGAATACCAGTCGTTTCGTAATACCCGGCACGCTTTTTTCCATAGACCGGATATCGGGGCGGGGGAAACCCGGGCGGGGTACCGCCGCTATGAAACACATACTCAATATACGCTCCGGCTCGCGCCATTCTGGAAAGCGCTCCAGGCCGTCCCAGCCGATGATGAAGTATATATCATCGGCGTCGCCCCGCTGTTTCCGCAGTACGGCTATAGTATCAACGGTATACGAAGGGCCGTTGCGTTCTATTTCCATGGCGGATACCTTTATCCAGGGGATACCGGCAACTGCCAGCCGCAACATGGCCAGGCGGTGTATCGCCGGGGTTACCCGTTCTTTCGCCTTTAACATCGGCTGCCCGGTCGGCACCACGAGCACTTCCGAGAGCGACAGGGCATCCCTCGCCGCCTCGGCCACGAGGATATGCCCCCGGTGTACGGGGTCGAACGTCCCGCCGAGCACGCCTATCTTCATT
>Ga0315539_1002155_pt1 | contig 14235 bp, 10 predicted proteins | sample SalMarSW160150MG_FD_203097 | JGI IMG/M metagenome (GOLD analysis project Ga0315539, IMG submission 203097) | Salt marsh sediment microbial communities from the Plum Island Ecosystem LTER, Massachusetts, United States - Salt Marsh Sediment SW1601-150 ... | reverse complement strand
CCGGATCGAGTTCATAGCCACTATTATACTGGATGTTTGTTAGAATTGCATGAAGAAAACGTTAGAGTTCCATAAGAAAACGGACGCAACCTGGCATAGTAACTCTATGCCTGAGCAGTTACGATCTGTTTTGTGAAAGTGCACTAGTGGTCCTCATCACTTCGCCAGAGATGGACATCGGCCTCGGTCGATTAGTGAAAAAAGGAGAATAATGACAATGGTTAATCAATTACGAGACCTTGCTAGGAAATTCCTGAAAGGGACTCTCATCTGCTTAATTGGAGTGATGATGTTTGCACCCCAGTTGGTCTTGGCGTCCTGCCCTTCACCCGTTGATGGCCAGCAGCCGTATCCTTCTACCATTGCCTACCAATTCGATCGTGCATCCAGAAACCAATTAGGAGACGATGGCCCGACCTATCCACAGATTCACACTGGCTATCCCGATCCGACCTTCTCACAATCCTATGTGGTTCCGGCGATCATTTTGAAAGCTATAGCGCAGACTGAGAGTCAGGGATGGTATCACTTTGAAGCCTCTTATGGGCAAGTAGGTCCTACGATGAATGTATCACGAGGAGGAGAACGAGCCCGCCTCGTGGGGAGTTTTCCATTACCAGATGGAAAATTTTAAGGTTTGGCCTATTGACATCCCCCCCCCCAACCGTGGTATAATTATAGTAGAGCACGTTAGGTACACTGAAGCGGCAGAAAGCAACAAAGTTTCTCCGTAGCTGCCGAAGGCTTCCTTGCACTGGCAAGGACTTATCTTCGGCTTTCTGAACCGAGTTTTTCGGCAGGCAAGATTCTGAGAAGGAGGTGCAGCGGTGAGAAGGATTTTCAGTTCCCTGGGAAGTTTATTGGGTATAGTGGCCTTGATCGTTTTGGTGATGGCTCTGGCTCTCATCTTCAGATCGTGGGGTGGAGAGACAGTGGCATGGCAACAGCCCCCGGCGTCAACACCTGTTCCCTCTATTGGGAATGTTCGCATGAGCGACGCCCCCGGCGGGCCAGCGGTGATCAATTTCCCCTCCCGCACCAGCTCAGTCTACCTTATCTTCGAATATGCCCAAGTGCAAGACACACCCATTGCGGTTAGGACGTATGACAACGTAGGGAATGTTTTGTTTGAGCAAACGGAGAGCTACAGCGGGGAGGGTGTGGAGAGCATTGGAATGGTCAGCAGTGCTGGCGCCTTTGCTGATGGTCGCTATGTGACCAATGTCTACGTTGGGTCTGAGCTTTTTGTGGTCAAGACCTTGATGTGGGCGGTGGGAGAGGAGTTGCCCACGCCAGCGCCGACGGCCACGTTCCTGGTCCCTGGTACACCTACAGCCGTGTCCACGCCGAGACCCTTACCAACCCTCCCTGGCCCGCTTCCGGAGGGCTTGAAGCTGGTTTACGAAGAGACAGATCACACTCGAACCATCTCAACCCTGTGGATAGCCAGTGTTCACAACTTGGAGGCACGAAAGCAGGTGTGCATCATAGGTCCGCACAAAGAGGGCTGGAGTGCTGGTGCGATGCTATCTCCGGACGGGACGAGGATCGCCTATACCATAATACTGCCTGGGGCAAGCGAAAGGTCCGCCAGAACCGCTGGCTCAGAGCTCTGGGTGATAGATGTCAACGGGGCGCATCAGCGCAAGCTGACCGAGCGAGTGGGTTTTCTCGTGGCTTGGTCACCTGACAGCGCAAGTATAATCTATGGACGATTGGTTCCTCTCGAAAAGCCCAAGGACCCCAATGTGCCTCTTCGGACAGAGTGGTACCTCATCGCCGCCGATGGCGCGCGTGAGGAGCTATTGCTCTCAGATGACACCCTTTACGGCATCACGTCGCTCGGATACTCTCCCGATGGCAAATCGTTCTACTACCTCGCCAGGCCTCTCCAGGGCCCTCGGGAAATCTGGGCCATAGACATGGTCAGCAGAGCGGCCCGACGTGAGACTGTGATCAATGTTGAAGGGCAGTGGCATGTTCTGTCTGTTTCTCCCGACAGAACGCACTTGTTGCTATCCCGCACAATGAGCCGCGAACCGACCATCACCTATGAACTCATCATATTCTCTCTTGATGGACGAGAGATGACCACCATCCTGAGCGGGGCCAGGGGAGACCGGCTGGGAGACCATCCACTCAACTGGTATTCCGCTTTCTGGATGCCTGACGGACGGCACCTGCTGATCCGCCCACCAACGCCCCAGGGAGAGGTAGTGCAGATGGAGTTACTGGACCTGCAATCAGGGGAGAAGCAGACGATATTCACCGGCCCAATAGCAGAGGAAGAGTTCTTTGCCGCCGAGTTCCCGTCGCCGGATGGGCAGTGGTTAATTGCTACGAAGTATCCAGGTGCCGAGGTCTATATCATGCCGGTCCAAGGGGGCGAAATACGCCCCATCCCGGCGGCGCGCTCGTCCCACTGGGTGCAACCTATCGGCTGGATCACTGGGGAGTTGCCAGTCAACGAGGTCAGCCCGTGAGAGCCAAATGTGATGTGAAAGGTACAATCCTGATGCAGGCGAGAGGGGAACCGATGGTGCAGATACCGTTGACCCAATCTTCCAATTGGATCGCTTTGCTCGGGTGGACAGACCGATAGATATAACGACGGTGGCATACAGGAGGAGAGTGATGTTCGAGAACAGCAAGCGGTTTCAATTCTTTGCACAAGGGTATATTCTATTGCTTACAGTCTTGCTTGGCTTCGTCGTCTTCGCACAAGCAAGTGACCCTCCGATATGCGTAGCCCAAGGGAGCTGCCCTGAACCGGCGGCATACGGTTACCAGCCTTGGCCTGACGAGCTGGTGCACGTTTTCGACCGAGCAGGAACCAATCGCTTGGCTGACGAGGGCCCCGATCTTCCGCAGATATGGAAAGGGTATCCATCTTCGGAAGCACAGCTCATCGCTCCGTATGCGCCCTGTGTCCTGCTCAAGGGTATAGGCGATACCGAAAGCTACGGCTGGAAGCAATTCGAGGCAGACTACGGGGAGTGGGGTTATACCGTCATCAATGAGGTCAGTTGCGACTATGGGGTGATGGGAATCAATAAAATCCACTTTCCTGATCCAGCCATCGACCAGTATCGAGTGGCGGCCGAACCTGCCTACAACATTGGCACCGGCGCGCGGATCTTGATCGAGAAGTGGAATCTCCGTGATGTCTACATTGGCAACCGTGACCCGCACATGGTCGAGGACTGGTATTATGCAGTCTGGGCGTATAACTCGTGGGGGTGGAAGAATAACCCAAACAACAACTGTCTGCCAACATGGTTCCCTGGCTGTGGTGGATGGAAAGCCGACCGTCCTCCCTTCGACGGAACCCAACTACGTCTTTGGTATCCCTATCAGGAACTCGTCTGGGGCTATGCCTCCGTCAATTATACTGGATCCTGGCTTGAGCTGCCGCCCCGAGAGTCCATCACTGATCCTCCTCCAGAACACATTGAATGGCAGCCCGACTATTATCACAGGTCCTGCAGTGTGGTCGGCGTGCCAGATGTCAAGGCCAATTACAATGGTTGGAACTCCATCATCACCATCAGGTACAATGACTACCTTTCGCCAAATGCTGTGGTGCGGGTCACTTTCTACGATACCAACGGCATTGAGCTCGTCACCATCACGAACACGGTCGGGGCTTACGGCATCTGGATCCTTGACGCGTCAACTGTGGTCGGGAGTAACTTCTCCGGCTCTGCTATGGTGGCAGCTAACAGAGATGTTTCAGTTGTGGTTCAAAACCGCCACTCCTACATGATTACCGCCTACGATGGCATCAGCGCCGTCATAGGGCTCACACCGGATCCTGGCTTCGCGTGCGCAGCCAATACGCTCCGCCTGCCTATGATCATGCGAGAGTATGATCTATACGACCACGAATGGAACACCACCATTCATATCCAGAATGCCGGTACGGCAACAGCTAACGTGTATGTGAAGTTCTACTCTGAGAATGGTGGAGACGTAGATAGGGATCCCGAGTGGGGCACATTCAGCATCCCACCGGGCGCCTCCCTCGAGCTGACTCAATTGGATAATACACACTTGGGAAGCGACTTCCGTGGCACAGCAGAGGTCATCAGCGAAAATGAGCCGGTGGCGGTGATAGTGAATGAGGTGAACACAGACTCAGATCGAGCCATGGCTTACAATGCCTTCTCCTCAGGGGCAAGGGATGTCTATTTACCGCTCTCCTTCCGAGATTATTGGATGCTCTACTCTGAGATACCAGTGCAGAACATTGATTCGAGTGGTAGGAATGTGACGGTGACTTACTATGAACAGGGTACCGAATGGGAGTGTGAACATAGCCACTGGATTGGATCCGATGCACTGCATGTCTTTGACCCACCCGATGAAATGAATGGCAAGCTCGCGGCAGCAGTGGCCAGGAACAGCTCCCCCAACCTTATCGCCCTCTTGGATGAGAGAAGGGATGAACAACCGCGTCGATCTCAGTACATGACTTACAATGGGGTAGCTAAAACGGATTCGATGGAGACGAGCTATGTCAGCCATGTCCCCATCCTGTATAGAGAGGAGTACGGCGCGAGCGGCTGGCAATCCTCGATACAAGTTCAGAACATTTATACCGACACGATCTTCGTAACAGTAGATTTCTTCGACCAGGATGGAGACGAGATTCTATTCCTCGGCGATTGGATTGATACCGCTAACCGTTCTACGACCTTCTACCTGCCGGTGGTCTCCGACCTGGCCGACGAGCAGGGTGACTATGTGGGATCGGCTGTGGTGGAAGGGCACCATCAGGTAGATTACCCTGGCGGAACCGTTGATCGCGAACTAATTGCGATTGCCAACGTACAGAACTTCAGTTGGGAGTGGCAGGGCGACAAGGATTGGGGTGGCGGTTACAATGGCTTCAACCGGTAAGAGATGACCTTTGAAACCACAAAAGAGGGAGCAAGTGAGCTCCCTCTTTTGTTTTGTCCCGATGTCGCCTCATCCGCTTCCACCACGGCGAAAAGGCCCCCTTTACGTCCCCGCCTCCCACGACCGCAGGTACTTCTCCTGCTCGTCTGTGAGGGTATCAATCTCGATGCCCATGCTGGCAAGTTTCAGGCGGGCGATTCTCCGGTCTATCTCCTCGGGCACGCGGTACACTTTCTTCTCCAACTCCCCCCCATGCTTGACCATGTGCTCCACGGCCAGGGACTGGTTGGCGAAGCTCATGTCCATCACACTGGCCGGGTGGCCCTCTGCCGCCGCCAGGTTGACCAGGCGCCCCTCAGCCAGCAGGTTGATGCGCCGTCCGTCCGACAGGATGTACTGTTTGACGGACTCGCGCACGGGCCGCACCTCGACGGCCATCTCCTCCAGGGCCGGGATGTTGATCTCCACGTTGAAGTGGCCGGAGTTGGCCACGATTGCCCCGTCCTTCATGACCTCCAGATGATGCCTGTCAATCACGTTCTTGTCGCCGGTGGAAGTGACGAAGACGTCGCCGATCCTGGCTGCTTCGATCATGGGCATCACCCGGTAGCCGTCCATCACGGCCTCCAGAGCGCGCAGGGGGTTCACCTCGGTGACGATCACGTTGGCCCCGATGCCTCGCGCCCGCATGGCGATGCCCCGCGAGCACCAGCCGTAGCCGCCCACCACGAAGTTCCGTCCGGCCAGCAGGAAATTGGTGGCCCGCAGGATGCCATCAATGGTTGACTGGCCGGTGCCGTAGCGGTTGTCGAAGAGGTGTTTCGTATCCGCGTCGTTGACGGCGATGATGGGGTAGCGCAGCGCGCCCTCGGCAGCCATGGCCCGCAGGCGGATGACGCCGGTGGTGGTCTCCTCGGTGCCGCCGATGACGTTCTCGATGAGATCGGCTCGCTGTTTGTGCAGGGTAGAGACCAGGTCCGCTCCGTCGTCCATGGTGATGTGGGGGACGTGGTCCAGGGCGGCGTTGATATGTTGATAGTAGGTCTGGCTGTCCTCGCCCTTGATGGCGAAGACGGGTATCTCGAAGTTGACCACAATCGAGGCCGTCACGTCGTCTTGGGTAGAGAGGGGGTTGGAGGCGCAGAGGCACACGTCAGCTCCGCCCTCCTGGAGAGTGTGGACCAGGTTAGCCGTCTCCGAAGTCACGTGGAGGCAGGCGGCGATGCGGATCCCTTTGAGGGGTTTCTCCCTGGCGAAGCGCTCCCGGATCAGCCGCAGCACCGGCATCTCCTGCTCCGCCCACTCGATCTTGAATCGGCCTTTGGTGGCCAGGGATACATCCTTAACGTCGTAGTTGTTGTCAGTCATTATTCTCCCTTTCTTACGGTGTCTTCTTAAAGATTAGCGGCAGGTATAGCTTCCACATGGAAGTGGGGGTAGATGTGAGTGTTGAGGTTGGTATGGCTGTAGGCGTTGCCGTTGGTGTGGAGGTCGCTGTCGGCGTGTTGGTGGCCGTCGGCGTCGGTGTGGGGGTTGAGGTTGGTGTGGCCGTCGGCGTGGAGGTGTAGGTCGGCGTTGCCGTCGGTGTGGGGATCGCTGTCGGCGTGTTGGTGGGCGTGGGCGTAGGCGGCGCGGCGGAGTAGTAGGCGTACTTCAAGTCGAAGTTGCTCCTATCGTGGTAGCTGATGTGTGGATACCCGTCCCCATCCAGGGCCAGGGAGGTGTAGTAGCCGACTATCCCCTCGCTGTCCACAGTCTCGATGTGCCAGCCGGAGGCGTCCTGGTAGGCATACTTCAGGTCTCCGTTGGTGTCGTCGTAGTAGCTGATGTGGGGATACCCGTCCCCATCCAGGTCCAGGGAGGTGTACTCGCCGACCCACCACCCGCTGTCCACGATCTGGATGTGCCAGCCGGAGTCGTCCTGGTAGGCATACTTCAGGCGGCAACAGTTGGTGGCGTCGAAGTAGCTGATGTGTGGATACCCGTTCCCATCCAGGGCCAGGGAGGTGTACTCGCCCCACTCGCTGTCCACGGTCTGGGGGAAGTGCCAGCCCTGCCAGCCGGGGGCGTCCTGGTAGGTGTACTTCAGGTCGTGGTTGCAACCGTCGTAGTAGCTGATGTGCGGATAGCCGTCCTCATCCACAGCTAGGGAGGTGTATTGGCCGACATCCCACTCGTATCTCACAGTCTCGATGTGCCATCCGGAAGCGTCCTGGTAGGCGTACTTCAGGTGGCCGCTATAGTAGCTGATGTGGGGATACCCGCCCCCATCAAGGGCCAGTGAGGTGTGCCCGCCGTAGTCACCCAGCCCTGTGTCCACGGTCTGGATATGCCAGACAGAGGCGTTCTGGTAGGCGTACTTTAGCTCGAGGTTGGTGGCATCGAAGTAGCTGATGTGGGGATACCCGTCCCCATCCAGGGCCAGGGAGGTGTACTGGCCGACATCGCCCTCGCTGTCCACAGTCTTGATGTGCCAGCCGAAGGCGTTCTGGTAGGCGTACTTCAGGTCGTCGTTGCTGTAGTCGAAGTAGCTGATGTGCGGATACCCGCTCCCATCCAGGGCCAGGGAGGTGTACCAGCCGACTATCCCCTCGCTGTCCACAGTCTCGATGTGCCAGCCGGAGGCATCCTGGTAGGCGTACTTCAGGTCGCTGTTGGTGGCGTCGTAGTAGCTGATGTGCGGATACCCGTGCCCATCCAGGGCCAGGGAGGTGTACTGGCCGACATCGCCCTCGCTGTCCACGGTCTGGATGTGCCAGCCGGAGGCATCCCGGTGGGCATACTTCAGGTCTTCGTTGGGGTAGTCGAAGTAGCTGATGTGCGGATAATCGTCCCCATCCAAGGCCAGGGAGGTGTACCAACCGACCCATCCCTCGCTGTCCACGGTCTCGATGTGCCAGCCGGAAGCATCCTGGTAGGCGTATTTCAGGTCGCGGTTGGTCTCGTCGAAGTAGCTGATGTGCGGGTACCCGTCTCCATCCAGGGCCAGGGAGGTGGAGGCCCCGACCAAGCTATCACTGTCCACGGTCTCGATGTGCCAGCCGGAGGCATCCTGGTAGGCGTACTTCAGGTCTCCGACATCGCAGCCATCGCGCCACGACCGTCTCCCACAGTAATAGTAGCTGACGTGTGGATAGCCGCCTTCGTCCAGGGCCAGGGAGGTGTACTCGCCGACATCCCCCTCGCTGTCCACGGTCTCCACGGTCTCGATGTGCCAGCCGGAGGCATCCTGGTAGGCGTACTTCAGGTCTCCGACATTGCAGCCATAGAACGACCATATCCCACAGTAATAGTAGCTGACGTGTGGATAACCGTCCCCATCCAGGTCCAGGGAGGTGTACCCGCCGACACTCCCTTCGCTATCCACGGTCTCAATGTGCCAGCCGGAGGCGTCCTGGTAGGCGTACTTCAGGTCGTTGTTGCCTTCGTAGCTGATGTGCGGATAGCCGTTCCCATCCAGGGCCAGGGAGGTGTACCCGCCGACACCAGGGGAGTCATCCACCGTTTCGTAGTGCCAACTCACCCCGTCGTGCCAGGCGTAGTAGAGATAGTCACCGCCGTAGGCGATGTGCGGATGCCCTGCGGCATCCAGTTGCAGGCTGCGATCAGTCATATTTGTGAAGTACTTGGGGCAGTCCACGCACTCGATCACCCACCCATCGGCTGCGGCGGGGGTTGCCTGGGGTGCCAATGGGGCCAGGAGCAAGACCAACACGCCGAGCCAAAGTAGCGATTTGCCTTTGCTGCTAATCACGCGACTCTGCTCCTTTCTTCAAAGGCTAATGCTCATCACCAAACCATGAACTCCCCCTGCGCCAGACGGGCGGTGAAGTCGTAGATGTTGGCTAGTTCGTTTTCGATTACGGCTTCGACGTTGCCGCGGATAGGCTCTAGCTCCAGGCCGGGCTCCAGAATGAGCTGGGCGGAGGCAATCAAGGGCTGGTCAATGGGCTGGCCGATCTGGCTGCAAAGCCAGATGTAGACCTCTCTGATGCCCGGCACGGTGGCGTAGACTTGCTCGGCGATTTTGTGAGAGAGCAGGCTGTAGATCTTGCCTACGTGGCTGACGGGGTTTTTCCCCGCTGCGGCCTCGGTGGTCATCGGTCGGTTCAGGGCGATGACGCCGTTGACCTTGTTGCCTCGCCCCACCTGGCCGCAATCGCCCCCCTCAGCCGAGGTGCCCAGCACGGTCAGGTACATGCCGCCCTCTCCCCGGCCTGGCGTGTCAAGGGTATTGATGTCCACGGTCACCTTTTCGATACTGTGCTCATGCCGGGCCACGAATTCCTCCACATCAGCCTGGATGGCCGCCTTGTGCTCGAAATAGGCTTCTTCGGTGGGGATGAAGCGGTCAACGAAAGCGATGGCGATGGTCAGCACCAATTCGTGACCGTGCCGGTAGCCCATCACCTTGATGTCTTCGCCCACCTCAGGATAGGTGGCTTTGAAGGCGGTGGAGTTCAGATAGCGCTCGGTGGCTAACACCAGCTCCTCCGTCTCCGTTAAGGGCGCATAGCCCACTCCCGCTGAGGTGTCGTTGGCCCCGATGACCTCCCGCTCGAAGATGTCGGTGAGTTCCGGAGATCCGGGCTTGATCTCGTTCTGGAAGACGATGTGCTTCTCTACGTCCACGAAACGCAGGTTGGATCGCAGCCAGGCCTTGGCCGTGGCCTCGGCGATGTCTCCCACCGGGATCCTCTTCCCCTGCAATTCGTAGATAGCGCGGTCGCCGAACACCAGGCGCATCGGCTCCTCGACGGTGCCACCTCCCAGGCGAGGCGTCGTCCTGCCGGCCACCAGGAGCCCCTTGTCAATGTTATGGTGCAGGATGCGACCGAAGGTGTCCAGGTACGCTCGACATAACTCCACCGAGATCGCCTCCATGATGGCGTCGCAGATGGAGTCGGGATGGCCGACGCCTTTCCTCTCCACCAGCTCCACCTGCTGTTCCCCAACGGGGATTCGGCTCAGGCTCTCCAGAATGATGTTTCTCATTTGATTCTCCTTTGTTTGTGATCGGGTATTTGATATTGGGTATTGGCTATTTGCGATTGCCTATCACTTCGATGTATGGGCAATACTTGCGGAAGCCCAATCTCTCGTAGACTCCGATGGCCTCGGTGTTCTCCCGATTCACGTTGAGGACGACGTCGAGGTCCTGAGCGAGCAGATCTTCCACCACGTGGCTGGTGCAGGCTGTGGCGTAGCCTCGGCGCCGATGGTCGGGGTGGGTGAAGATGTTGCCCACCCCCGCCACGCCGAAGGTCGGCGAGATCAAGTGGGTGCCCGCGGCGGAGACCAACTGCCCGCTGGCCTCGACGCCGTAGTAGACGCCGTCCCGCAGTTGATAGGGAGCGAAGGCATCCCCGCCGCCCAGCCGGTAGAGTTGGCGCAGGGCGTCCAGGTGGGAGAGGTCGAGCTTGACCGTCGGGCCGGGGACAGGGCGAAAGTCCGCCGGAGCTATCGCCATGCGGAACATCTCCTCGATCTCGTCCAGGGCATAGGATGCCTCCACCATCGGCAAGTGCTCTGCCCGACAGGTGAAGTAGGCCCGCTCCGGCTGCAAAGCGGAAGCCAGGATAGCGGCCACGCCATCGGTATCACCCATAGTGAAGAGGGCGGGAGGTTGGAGACCGGTGAAGAACAAGGCCAGAGCCTGCATCTCCCCGTCGTCCTCGGCCCCGAACCATTGGCACTGGGCGAAGAGACTCGGCTCCAGGTCGCCGATGGCGTAGGCAGCGTAGATGCGATCCTGTTGTAGAAAGGCGAGGATTTGCTCTTTGTTGGTGAGTGCTCTAACTTGGCACATCCTCAAACCACTTAATTTTCATCTAGCCTTCTCGGCCACTATACTCAGCGCACTTGAAAAGCGCGAAATTGTGTGTGTGGGGGGAGAGTACCCCGGATAAAGAAATACACGATAATCACACCTCCGGCGGTCAAGAGGGGGCGTTTTGTCTCAGCTTGTGGTTAAGCATCATGTATTTCCACATCCGTGGTACTCTTTCCGCCATCACCCAAATTCACAAAACCAAAATGCGCTCAGTATAGACCAAAGACCAAGGACCATCTGACCATTTAGACCAATAGCCAATCCCTGAGAATCGTAAAAAGAGCCTTCAATCCATCCTTGCCCCTGATCTTCTTCCCCTCCTCAAAGGACCTTGGCTGGTAGGAGATGGGCACCTCAACGATCTGGTAGCCGTTCTTGAGAAGCTTGTCTGTCAGCTCGAAGTCCAGGTCGAATCCTGCGCAGGTTAGTTTCAACTCCTTGAGCACCCTTGTTCTCACCATCTTGCAGGCTGTTGCCGCATCGGTCAGCTTGGCCCCAAACAATAGGTTAATCAAAAACGTCAAAAAGCTCACCCCCCAGTAGTAATGGGTATAGATGGCTTTGGGACCGCCCAGCACCCGCGATCCGTAGATGGCGTCCAGGTCCCTCTCCAGCGCCAGGTCAACGAGCCTGTGCCAGTCCTGAGGATCGTACTCCAGATCGGCATCCTGAATTATGGCGTAATCGCCCGTGCAGTAGGGGATGGCCGCCCTGATGGAGGTTCCCTTGCCGAAGTTCTCTGGCTGGAAGATGATGCGAGTGTCGTCATCGTTGACTTGCTGGAGCAGCTCTCGTGTTCCATCGGTGGAGCAGTTATCCACGATGATGATCTCCTTCTCGATCTCCACCGCCTTCACCCTCTCCAGGGCGTTCAGGATGGTGTCTCTCTCGTTGTAGGCAGGCATGATGACGGACAGTTTCATGGTGCTTCCTTGTCGCTTCCCCCCCAGGGTTGGGGGGGACTGAGGGGGGGCTTTGCAAAGAACTCCTCGAACTTGTCTAGCACGTAGTCTATCCGAGCATCGTCCAGCCCTGGATACACGCCAATGAAGAAGGAGTTCCGCATCACCAGGTCGGAGTTCTCCAGTTTCCCCACCACCCTGCACTTCATGTCTCGATAGCCGGGCTGCTTGATGATGTTGCCTGCGAAAAGCAGCCTGGTCTCGATGCGAGCATCCTCCAGCCAGCGCACCAACTCCTGGCGGGTGAAGGGTGCCTCGGGCCTCACGGTGATGGGAAAGGCGAACCAGGACACGTCGGCCCGCTCGCTCCAGTGGGGGAGAATCAGATGGTCTTCGTACTGCCTCAATCCCTCGAACAACCTCTGGAAGTTGTGTTTCCGCTTCTCAATGAAGCCTGGCAGTTTCTTCAGTTGGACAGTCCCCAGGGCCGCCTGAATGTCGGTAGGCCGGAGGTTGTAGCCGACGTTGGTGTAGAGGTAGCGGTGATCGTAGGTGTCGGGCAGGCCGGGTATCTGCCACTCGAAGCGCCGTCCGCAAGCGCCGTTGGGATCCGTGGTGTTGTACTCACACCAGCAGGCACGTCCCCAGTCTCGGATGGAACGGGCGATCTTGGCCAGTTTCTTGTCGTTGGTGATGACCGCGCCCCCTTCACCCGTGGTGATGTGATGGGCCGGGTAGAAACTCAAAGTGCCCAGGTGGCCAAAGGTGCCCACGTGTTTGCCGTCGAAGCGCGAGCCCAGGGCGTCGCAGGCATCCTCGATGACGAAGAGCCCCCACTTCTCGGCCAGCCTCATGATCTCGTCCATCTCACAAGGATTGCCCAGGGTGTGGGGCGCGAAGATAACCTTGGTCTTGTCGGAGACGGCCTCTTCCACGGCGGAGACATCGAGGTTGTAGGTACCAAGCTCGCAGTCCATGAAAACGGGGATCAGGCTGTTTTGAATCAAAGGGGCAACGGTGGTGGGGAAAGTGACGGCGGGGGTGATGACCTCGTCGCCTTGTTCCAAATGGCCCTTCAGTTCTTTGGAACAGAGCGTCGCCACGGCTAGCAGGTTGGCCGAGGAACCGGAGTTCACAAATACCACTTCCGAGACGCCCAGAAACCTGCCCAGCTCTGCCTCGAATTCCTCGGCGTAACGCCCCATGGTTAGCCAGAACTCCAGCACGGCATCCACCATGGCCACCATCTCTCGCTCATCATAAACTCGCCCCGCATAGTGGATCTTGGTCTGACCGGGGATGAAGGCTTGCTCCCCGTGCTCCAGGCTGTAGAATTCTGCGATTTTGTCGAAGATTTCGCGTTTGAGAGCATCAGCATCGCTCATGGAAAGCCCCCGCTTTGAACGTCTCGGTATACCACTCAATGGTCCTCTTCAGTCCATCTTCCAGGCTCACCTGTGGCTGCCAGCCCAGCAGATCCCTGGCTTTACTGCTGTCAGAGTAGAGGCGCCATATCTCCCTGGGGCGATAAGGCAACGCACCGATGAGGGGCCTCACAGGATGGCCCATCAACTCCAGCACCTTCAGCACCACCTCCTTGATAGGGCGCTCTTCCCCCGTGCCCAGGTTGATGGTTTGTCCGATAGCCTTTTCCGACAGCGAGGCCCTGATGTAGCCCTCAACCACGTCGTCAACGTAGGTGAAATCGCGGGTCTGCTCCCCGCTGGTCATCTCAAAGTCTTCCCCTCGTAGGGCAGAGATGATTGTCTGGGGGATGAGGGCCCGCTTGCTCTGACGGGGCCCGTAGGCGGTGAAAGGCCGCACGGTGACGATGGGGAAGCCGTGCGTTTTGTGGTACATATTGCAAAAGAGCCAGGCCGCCGACTTAGAGGCGGCGTAGGCGTTGATGGGATCAACCATCTGATCCTCGTGTTGCCCCCCTGGCCCCCCAACCTTGGGGGGAACGGGGTTCTCTAGCCCCCCAAAGTTGGGGGGAGCGGGGGGCGGCGGGGTGTGGTGGCCATACTCGTAGCACGTGCCAGTGTTGATGAAGCAGTTGCAGTCCGTCTCCCTGAGCGCCTCCAGGAGGTTCAGCGTTCCCATCACGTTGACCTGCACGGCCAGCGTCGGATCCACGCCGGGCTCGGTGACGCCCACGGCGGCCAGGTGATAGATTCTGGAAGGTTGACATTCTCGCACCAACTGCCGCACCATCTGGCCGTCGCGCAGATCAACCTCGTGAACGCGCACCCTGTCCAGGATGCTGGCGACGTTGGCTTGGCTGGCTCCAGGCTCGACGGAGAGAGTAACCTCGGCACCCTCGGCCACTAGCCGCTCCGCCAGGTGCGAGCCGATGAAGCCGGTGGCGCCGGTGACCAAAACACGCACGCCCTCTAGTAACGCCCATTTTGATCGCCGAAGGCCTCCCGTCCGAGGAGAAAAAGCGTACGAGAAACGGCCTGTTCTTAACATTAGACATTATAGTAGTTTAATTTGACACGGGCGCAGGGTGGGGCTATACTTGCGAGCCAACCATTTCTATCCAAGCAAGGAGCCCTTGCCATGTTACGTTATGCGGAAGTAGCCACGCAAGCCCGT
>Ga0315539_1002132_pt1 | contig 14297 bp, 12 predicted proteins | sample SalMarSW160150MG_FD_203097 | JGI IMG/M metagenome (GOLD analysis project Ga0315539, IMG submission 203097) | Salt marsh sediment microbial communities from the Plum Island Ecosystem LTER, Massachusetts, United States - Salt Marsh Sediment SW1601-150 ... | reverse complement strand
TGCTGCTGGCCTGATATTTGACATAAGGTGTGGAAAATGATTGATGTTGAAAAATGCCGAATCACGCATTATCCGGCTATGGTTCTAGCCAAGCGCGCCGAGCCGGTCGAAAGAGTTGACGACAATATCCGCCAATTGGTGGAAAAGATGACGGAAATAATGCTAAAAAATGAGGGCGTCGGCTTGGCGGCGCCGCAGGCGGGCGTTCCGCTGCGACTTTTTATCATATCGCTGGATGGAACAAAAGAGAGTGTAAAGGTCTATATAAATCCCACTGTCACGCCCGAAGGGGAGCTTCACGAGTTTGAGGAAGGATGTCTTTCCGTGCCGGGCGTTTATACCAAGATTCGCCGATACAAAAAATGCAAAGTTACAGCCACCGGCCTTGACGGTAATGAATTTAGCGATGAAGCCGATGGCCTCTACGCAAGAGCACTCCAGCACGAGTTCGACCACATTGAAGGGTTTACTATCGTCAATCGTATGGGCTCAGCCTCAAAAATCGCTCACAGAAAACAGCTTAAGAAACTTTCGGAAGAGCACGAAAAAAACGAAAAGCATAAAACGTAAAGTGAAAAATCATAGCTCAAAATTGGAAATAAAACCGTTTTTGAATTTTGAACTATGGTTTTTCACTTTTAGCTTTAGGTTTTTAGCTTACTTATTATGAGGATAGTTTTCCTTGGCAGCGGCGAATTTGGTATTGAATGCCTGAGCGCCTTGGTGCAGTCAAGCCATGATCTGCAATTTATTATCACGCAGCCTCCACATCCTGCCGGTCGCGGCAGAAAGCTGAATCCCACACCGGTTGCACAGTGGGCGCAAACACATTCGACAGCCTTTGTCGAAACTGATAACGTCAATACGCCACAATCCTTTCAGCAGATAAAAGCCAAAGAGCCGGATTTGATTGTGGTTGTCGCGTTCGGCCAGAAGATTGGCAATGAACTGATAAATCTTCCACAGAAGGGCGCAATAAATGTTCACGCATCGCTACTGCCAAAGCTGCGCGGCGCTGCGCCGATTAACTGGGCGATAATAAACGGCGAAACCGAAACGGGTATTAGTATAATTACGCTCGCGGAAAAGATGGACGCCGGCAAAATCCTTTCACGAATAAAAACCGACATCGAGCCAAACGAGACAGCGGGCGATTTGCATGACAGATTGGCTAAGATGGCGGCACCGTTGCTGATTGAGACATTAAAGCAAATCGAAAATGGTATCGCTACCTATACCGAGCAGGACCATTCCAGGGCCACACTTGCGCCTAAGATAAAAAAATCAGATGGCTTTCTGGACTTCGGTGAGTCGGGCCAGGTACTTGTCAGGAAGATACGGGGCTTTTGGCCTTGGCCTGGCGCTACTGCTAACTACCTGTCAAAAAAGACCGGCAAAAACGAGCGAGTAACCATCGCAATAGCTGAAATAAGCGAAGCCGCAAAACGTGAAAATCTGCCACCTGGGACCGTCGATGAGAATCTCAATGTAATTTGCGGCGATGGAGCCTTAATGATCAGCAAGATCAAACCCGCCGGTTCTGCCCTTATGGATTTTGCCGATTTTGTCAATGGCAGACACACCCAACCGGGCGATATGTTCACGAGTATAGACGCATAGAACATGGCTGGCAAAGAAACCAAAACCGCCAGGGCTGTTGCTGCTCAAGTTCTCAATCAGTTCGATCCAAAGCGAAATTTCGCTGGACCAATTCTGGGTAAGCTGCTCGACCAAACGAGTGAAAAACAGCGTGCGACAGATATTGTCTTCGGCACGCTAAGAAACCGCACCGCGCTGGATAGAGTGATATCGCAATTCTCCGGCAGACGCGTCGAAAGAATCAGCTTGAGGCTGCTTAACATTATCCGAATCGCTGTCTTTGAGCTAGTCTATTGTCCTGAAACGCCAGAGTACTCGGTTGTCAACGAAGCGGTCGAAAATGCCAGAGCCATCGGCGGCAAAAAACAAACCGATTTCGTCAACGCGGTGCTGCGTCAAATCACGAGACATATAACCGCTCGGCAAATTCAGCTTGACAGAGCAGGCCCTCGCAGGACACTTGTTCAGTCGTCAGCAACAGGTTGTCAATTCGACATCGATTTTTTGCCCGATCCAGCGGCGCAACAAGCCGATTATCTAAGTATCTGCTTTTCACTTCCACGCTGGCTTGTAAGTGACTGGTTAAGCGAATTTGGATTCGAGCAAACCTATCAGATTTGTTTGGCATCCAATCGCAGGCCAGGTATTTACGTCAGGCCGAATATCCTGAAGACATCTATGCCGCAATTGCTTGAGAAGTTCCGTCAGCAGGACATCGAAGCTGAAGCTATGCCTGGTCAGTCGATGATTAAGGTAAAAAGCCCGCAAGCAATTGTTCAATTACCTGGTTTTACAAAAGGCTTGTTTACAGTTCAGGACACTTCTACGGCACAGGCAGTTATTATGATGAATCCTCAATCGGATTGGAGGATACTCGATTTGTGTGCTGCACCAGGTACGAAAACGACGCAGTTGGCCGAAACAACTAATGACTCAGCAGAGATCATCGCCACCGATATCGACGCACATCGCCTGAAAAAGGTCAAGGAAAATGCTGTTCGGCTTGGCGTAAGAAGTATTAGAACAGTTAGTTATGATGACATCGAAAAAGAAGCTATGCGTATTGGTGTCTTCGATGCGGTCTTGCTTGATGTGCCGTGTTCAAATACTGGCGTTCTGGCAAGGCGAGTTGAGGCGAGCTTTAGGCTAAAGCACCAGGCAATGGAAAATATCGCCAAGCGACAAGCTAAATTACTGACAAAGGCCGCAACGCGGGTAAAGCCCGGCGGGGTCATCTGTTACAGCACCTGCAGTATCCAGAGATGTGAAAATAGTGACGTGATTGGAGAATTCCTGCAAAGCAACCGTGATTTCGAGCTCGACTGTGAAAGTCTTTTTCTTCCATCGGCGATGCAATTTGACCGCGATGGCGGATACGTCGCGATCGTCAAACGTCACTTGTGATTAGTTACTCCTGGCATCGTCGCTCGTTTATCAGAATTCTTCACCCGCAGGCTGGCCTGCGGGCTAACCGGTTTTGTCGTGATGATGAACATATTTGATTTTCTGCTGGAGTTGTTCAGTACTGAAACAGAACCTCTTGTCAAAACCGCGCGTCCATATCTTTTTTGTTAATCCCGTTTTTTTCAGGGCGCTGGTCGCAACATTCTTATACCGGGATACAGCATTCTCTATTGACTCATTCCCCAAACCAGCCACAAGATGAACATGATTCGAGCAAACCACAAGCGCAAGTATCTCCAACCCGATATGCTGTGCCTCTTTTAGCACTGCCTCTTCGACAACCCTTTTCTGCTCAGAAGTCAGACGAACAAGCCCAGTCTTTTGCAGTTTTTTGTTTGCCTCTTGGAGTCCTGGATCTGCTGGCAGTATCTTTCCATCCCGCACATACCCTTTTTTATCACCCTGCAGCCACGTCCCATACGTTGTCCACGTCACCATGTACCCGACCATCTTTCCCATAAGATAAATATTAACCGCGAATCTGCTGGCGGGCAAACGCATACTGTTTAGCCCCCAGGCCTGCCTGGGGGTGTATTCGTTCCCCAAGCCTGCTTGGGGGTGCATATCATACCCGAAGCCCGCTTCGGGGTGGTGATTTACGCTCTGCGTCTTCTAATCACTGCCAAACCGCCTAATCCGATTAATGCAATCGTTGCTGGCTCAGGAATTAGAACAATACTACCATAGTGCCCGATACGGAAATCGTTATTGATTGGTTCGCCGCTGGCTAACGTACCGGTCAATCCTTTAACTGAACAGCCAAAAAATTGTTGCTAAATTAACATCTCAACGCTATACTTATTTCAAAAGAGCATAAGGCTCATATCAGAGGCCTTATTCAGTCAATCTTTTCATTCATTTTGCGAAAGAACCAAGGGCAAAATTTATGTTGCGCAAGTTTTGTTACAGCAAGGCCTTAGATAGCAATCCGGACATACACGTAGGAACTAATTAAGACGTCGCTCCTCCGAGAAGCTAAAGTTAAATATCAAAATTCAAAACCTAAGGCGGGCATATCACAAAACCAATGACTCTCCCACTGAAATATGATGAAACTAACTCCTCCCCAATAATCTCATTCCGTAATTCCACTTACATTGTAGACAATCTTTGAAGAACGTCAATAAAAAATGCGATTGGAAGTTTCCGGCCGGTTTTGGGTGCGGGAGTGTAGATTAGGATGAATCGAAGCTGAAAAAGGAGTTTAAATAGGTCGGCATCAGGGTGTTCAACTAAGTTGCCTTTGTTGTGCCATTTCTCCACTCGGAACATCGCTTAGCCAATTTCTTTCGAAAGCGTGACCGCTACTAACAAACCTAAATGAAAATAGTTGTTTACCATAACGCACGACCACATTGCGCACCGTTTGAAGAGGCAGCCGTGACATGCTGCGGCGGGCAAGTTCACTCCACACTTCTTCCACAAAGCGTCTTTGTGTTGTGCAAAACCTGTTAAAGATAAATTTTTTTCTTGCGCAAACTTATTTCCAGCAATAGTCTCTATCAAGTGGAAAAGAATTTCTCTAAAATGGGATTGAATTGCTTTGCCACAGCATGATAATAGTTGCCAACATGCTTGAATTGTAACTACTAGAGCCAATTTTAATTTACAGACTCCTGGAAGATGGTGATAAGTAAATTCTTAATTAGCAGGGGAGAGTATCAATGCGCGGTACAATCACGGACGAGAGTTCCCGCACGGCACAGGCCCAGATAGATAGTATTAATCAGGCTCTTGCTGAAATAGTTGGTCCGCAGAAGTACAGAATATGGTTCAGGAATTCGACTAGTTTCACTCTTGTGGGCGGATACCTGAGAGTTGGTGTGCCGAACCTTTTTATAGCAAACTGGATAGAAAAACATTTTCTAACTGACATTACTCGTGCGGCTCGTGCTGCCACCGGGGCCAATCCCAAGATAACCTTCGAGATCGACCCAGGGCTTAGCGAAAATCCGCGGCGAACGCAAATAGACTCGCAAGCGCAACATGTCTGCAAAACCCAAAGCCGTCTGCGGCACCCAAGCCCGTACGTCCAACCGCTTTCAAAGAAGAGGCTGCGGCTGACTCTTGATACATTCGTTGTGGGTCCATCCAACGAGCTGGCCTACAACGCCGCAAAAGCGGTAGTCAGGGAGCAGCAGAGTCCTTTCAATCCCCTTTTTATTCACGGAGGATATGGGATCGGCAAAACCCATCTACTACAGGGAATATGCAATGCGGTCTCCGAAACACGTCTAACATCCAATTGGCTATACCTGTCAGCAGAGGATTTTGTCAATCAATTTGTACTTGCCTTAAAAACGAAAAAGCTGGAGGCCTTCAGGCGCCGAATGCGACAAACGGATTTATTGGCAATCGACGACATTCACTTCTTGGCCAGCAAGCCTTCAACCCAGGAGGAGTTCCTGCACACATTCAATACAATCAACCTGGCAGGTAAGCAGGTCGTTCTTGTTTCCGATGCACATCCGAAAATGATCGGACAGCTATCTGAAAAGCTGGTCAACCGTTTCATTTCCGGCATGGTCGTTAAAATCGAGCGTCCGGACTTTCAGACCCGCTGCCGAATCTGCAAACGTTTCCTATCCCGCTACGGCGAAGGCCTCCGCCGAGACGAGTTGAAACTCTCCACAGGATGCCTTACGGCAAACACTCAAAGCTGTGAAAGTGTCATTAGGTACATTGCGGAGAACTTGCGCACCAACGTGCGAGAATTAGAAGGGGCGGTACTAAAACTGGTTGCTTATTCGTCTTTGCAGAACGAAAAAATCACCCTTTCAATGGCACAGACGGTATTGGCCGAGCACCTGGAACGATGTGATCCAATTGTGCACGTCTCCGATATCGAGTCAGCCGCGGCCACTTATTTTGGAACGACACCAGCCAGCATACACTCGTCCAGGAAAGACAAAACACTTGCGTTGGCTCGGCATTTCAGCATGTACCTTACCAGAAAGCACACTAAGATGTCGTCATCAGAGATTGGCAGGTTTATGGGTAACAAAAATCACGCTACCGTACTCGCAGCCTGCAAAAAAATCGAGGACTTGATCAAGCGAAATGCCGATGTCAATTGGTCCGCCGCTGGCCCACAACAGGGCGCTGGGCGAAGAAACAAAGTGGCTAAAGCCCGAACAGTCCTTGCAGAAATAGAAGAGATCGTCTCACGATAGCCGAAATGAGCCTGGCTGAACAAGTGGCAAAGCCGGACAATGCAAGTACCCACGGACCTGTCTAACAACAGTCAAGATACAAATATTTTTTTCTGGTTAAGATTATTTGGTGATTCGGCATTAGATACTGGATACTGGCCGGCTTTTTTTTAACCAGTTCCCCTGAGCGCCTTGTCGATGGCCTTTTTGAGGGTCTGAACAGCCGGCACATCCGACATCCGTTTGCAGGCCTCGTCGATGGCCTGTTTTGCCTCATCGAGCTTGTTTAGCTGCAGATAGATGTATGAAAGCAGAAACTGCAGTTCAGCCGCATTGCTTAGTTGTAAACACTCTTGAGCGTCGGCTATTCTATTGTTGAGCTTATCTTGGTCCACCATTATACCGGCAAGGTCGACTTTGAGCTCGGCATACTGTGGATAGATTTTTAGTGTTCGTGTAAGAAACAAAGCGCTGCTGATATACTGGCCCACAGCAAATAGCGCCTGGCTCCTGCCGGCATATGCGAGTGGATTATCCGGTTTGTACATAGAGGCCAAAGCAAAGGCGTTTTCTGCCTGAAGGTACCTGCCCTGCTTCAGATATGTCTGTCCAGCTTTGAAGTATTGATTGAAGCTATGCTGTGAAAACGAGGCAAGGTTTTCGTGTGTGCCCAAAATCTGTTTGGCCCGTGCCGAAATCTCGGCATCTGAAAGTCTGCTTAGCTGTTGCAACGCAGACTCGGTTGGCTCGGAGTCCTGCTCAATCAATTCGGCTTCGGATTTCGGCTTTTCAAGATGTGATTCACCCTCGTACGATTGCTCTTTCCGCTCGGCAACAGCTTCGGCTCTGGGTAGTGAGTCCTTCAGGGCATCCAACCACTCAGGCTCCCAAACGCGTAGTTTTGTTTTAGTTGGTTCTGGTTCTATGTATTCTTGCTCCTGCAAAGCCTCTAGAGCATCGATTTGACGCCTGGTTTGCGCATCAAAGTCGAGCTGCTCGTCCAACGCATCAATTCCTTCCTGCTCTTCAGCATGTGACGGCTCCTTGAGCAGGCCGGTTTCAAACTGACTCGCCTCCGGCGTAGCCTTTGGCGGAGCCAGGCTGGTTTGTTCAGGACTAAACCTTTCATCCCTCTGTTCCGGCGAAGGCCTCCGCTGAGACGAGTCGCCGATGTCCAGTAGTTCCTGGCGCAGTTGGTCCATTTGCTTTTGGTATTCCTGTTCAGTTAGCAGTTCGCTACGCGGAACTTTGGAAGGTTGGTCTGGGGCATGAGCCTGTGCTCGAATAGGCCCCGGCAGAATTGGCCAAAGCAAGTTCTGGCCTGCAACACTATCTGGACTTGAGATGGCCTCAGGCTGAGGCGCAGCCGATACCAGATCTGCACCACCGGTGGTGTCTAAGAGAACATCCCCCGCTCCGGCGAAGGCTTCCGCCGAGTCGAGTGAGATGCGGCTGTTGATTCTCATCGTTGCCCGTTCTGGTATCTTATCGTAGTAGCCGAGCGAAATCGTGCTAACTGTTGCTGTAGGTGAATAGAAGGGTATGAATCCTTCGCCGTAATGGCCAATGTATTCCGAACCTGTTGAATACCTCAGAAAAGAATCAAGTGATGATGAACCCAACGGTGCTGCGAAACTTGTTGTAGAGCGATACGGTATCGAACCAAGAAAATGTTTGCCTTCACGAACGTTGCCCGTAACTATCAAATTACCGCTGGTATCGGTAGGGCTGGGAGTATGGATCAGGCCGCTCTCAAAAGTGCTTGGCGGAACCGTGCCCGGTCCAATTGGATCAACGACAGATGGATTCTGTAGTGACCAGACTGTCGCCGCTGGAATTAACGACAATAGCACAGCTATAGCGAGAATTCGTCTTAGCACGCTATGACATCCTGTAGGAATTAGACGGGCAATAAACCATTGCATGCACCTGCCCGCCGCCCCGCTTTGCGGGAAACGCAGGGGCAGGTGGTAGCGCAGGCACAGGTGTCTTTGGATAGTAACAAATGGCCTATCACTCATAGTGTTTCGCGCTTCCCAATTTCTCCGCCTCAGTCAATCTTAGGCATTCATCTTGCGGCCTACGGTAAAACCTCCTGCTTTGTGTATTTCGGTTTCTCAGCCCAGCTAAGTTTGGTGGCAAGTGTTTCCCAGCGGGATCGCAGTGGATTGCTGACAATTAAAAACCTACTGCTCCGCCTGGCCACTTCTACTGTGTCATCTGTCGATAAACCAATTGAGACTTGGCCATCGATCGATAACGTCGTTCCTTTGTTCAATTGCACGCCTTGTATCTGAATAGTGCTGTCAGCGCTGATTACGATAGGTCTAAAACTCAGCGAATGAGGGCAAATTGGGGTTACGACCATCGCCTCCATTTGGCCGGCCAGGATCGGCCCACCGGCTGAAAGATTGTAGGCGGTCGAGCCGGTCGGCGTCGCGACTATCAAACCGTCACTTACGCAACTGGCGACGTGCTGGCCATTCACCGATATCTTCAGCTCTATCATCCGGAAAGGCGGGCCAGCTGTAATGAAAACATCGTTAACTGCCGTCGAGGAAAAACGCTCGCCTGCACTCGCGTAACCGCAGGTGCGAGTGTTTTTTTCGTCAGTGTCTTTAAAGGCTCTGCAGTCGAGCATCATACGTTTTTCTATAGGTGTTTTGCCCGAAATTATATCGTCGAAAAACTTCTCGATTTCGTCAATGCTGAACTCAGCTAAGAACCCGAGTTTTCCAAGGTTGACACCAATTACTGGTACGCTGGCCTGACTGAGGCTCCTGGCTGCCGAGATGATACTACCATCACCACCGAACACTACAGCAAAGTCACAGTTCCTCAAGCTGTCTGTCGTGCAATCCTCTACGCCCCCGCTGGCAACAACTTCTGCTTTGTCTCGAACGAAGCGCGCAAACTCATCAATTGCCTCAGCGACCGGTCCCTTCTTCGGATCGCCAAAAATAACCAGTCTGGACATTACCCTTTTTTCCGGCATTTCGTACTTCCTATCGTCCTTGTAACATCCGCTTGGCTGTCCGCACTATCTCATCGGCATTTATACCCACCTCCATAAGCTGTCGTGCACGCGAGTTCTGTCCTATAAATCTGCTTGGTGCACCCAGTGGATAAATGGAACTCATTATGCTGGCTGACATTTGACCCAGGTGAACCGCGGCCAATTCAAGCAATGCAGAGCCGAATCCACATGCCAGATGGTGGTCTTCGATGGTTATTATCTTTTTTCCAGCGTCTAGTAAAGAGAGAATCCTGCTGTCAACAGGAGCAGCAAAACGAGCATTGATTACATCTGCTCCAATGCCCTGTTTGGCTAATTTGCTGGCTGCTTTTAGCGCTTCTGTTAAGACACAGCCATAACTGACAATCACAATAGCTGAACCTTTTGTTTTTTTGACGGTTACGCTTTTTCCCAGCTTGAAGGGCTTGATACACGCGGCTCTGACAAACATTTTCGACGGAATAAGGTCCTTGGGATATCTGATAACTACCGGCCTATCGGCCGAGAGCGCGAATTCCAGCGATAGTTTCATTTCGATATCATTTGCAGGTGCTGTCAGCACCATATTCGGCAACATCCTCATAAAGCCGATGTCCATCAATCCGTGGTGCGTTGGGCCGTCTGGACCTACCACACCGGCCCTGTCAATACAGAAAACTACAGGCAGGTTCTGCAACGCCACTTCCTGAAAAATCTGATCGAAGCTCCGCTGTAAAAAAGTCGAATAAATACAGACTACAGGCTTTAAGCCATTCTTGGCCAAGCCCGCCGCGATATCCACGGCGGCGCTTTCGGCAATACCAACATCGTAAAATCGGCCTGCAAATTTCTTGCGAAATTCGACCAAGCCCGTGCCATCGCACATCGCTGAAGTTATGGCAACAATTTTGTTATTTTTCTCTGCCAGCTCTGTAAGGCTTCTTCCAAATACACTTGTAAAACTCGGCCTGCTAACTTCGGTCAATTGCTCAACCTTGTCCTCACCGACCTGGAACGGACCGGTTGAATGAAATTTACTAGGCTGAACGTCAGCCGGCTTAAAACCCTTGCCCTTCTGAGTATAAACATGCAATACCGCCGGGTGGGTTAGCTGGCCCAGTGCCTCGAATAGTTTTATAAGCGATTCGAGGTCGTGCCCATCAACGGGGCCAAAGTATGGAATATTGAGGCTCTCGAACATCTGACTGGCCGGCCAAACCATACGAATGCTCTTTTTTATCCTTTCAATCGCTTCCTCGACGGTCTTGCCGACGGCAGGCACATGATCGAGAATGTTGGTGGTGGTCTTACGCAGATCGTCGTAGGTCTGGCTCAGCCTAGCCCTGGAAAAATACTTTGCCACCGCTCCAACGGTTGCATCGATAGCCATTGAGTTATCATTGATCACGATCAATAGTTGTCTCTTGATAAGTCCGAGATTATTCAGAGCCTCAAAGTTGCTTCCATTGACAATACTGGCATCGCCAACCACTGCCACGATTTTGTTTGCATCCGCGCTGTATTCTTTACTTGCACCCTTTGCTTCTTGACGTTTAACATCTGAGTTCAGCCATTTTAATTCCTCCGCCAGAGCCATTCCAAGCGCAGTGGCGATGGATGTTCCCGCATGGCCAACAATGAACTGGTCATATTCACTCTCAGCTGGATTTGGAAAACCACTTATACCGCTGGATTGGCGAAGTAGCTGGAATTTACCTCTTCTGCCGGTAATGATTTTATGTGTGTAGCACTGATGACCGACATCCCAGAGCAACTTATCTCGCTTAAAATTGAACACATAGTGCAGTGCCAGGGTCAGTTCTACAACCCCCAAGTTACTGGTCAGATGACCGCCTGTTTTGCTGACCGACTCGACGATGAACTGTCGTATCTGTTGCGCCAGCGTTTCAAGCTGCGAAACAGTGAGCTTTTTCAAATCGTCTGGGCTATTTACCTTGTCAAGCAATCCAGCCATTCATGATACCTTCAGTTATGTTATATGACACCCTCAAACAAAGGTACAGTCAACCCTTCGGCAGTGAACTCCTGCCCCTGCGTTGTCTCTCACCACCGCAAAGCGGGGCGGCGGGCAGAGCCGAACTGCTTCTCGTCAGGTAGCTCATAGGTGAGCAAATCTTAAGGTCCATAGTATAGCAGTTTAATATTAAATGTGCTACTGACAACCTAAGAGGAGAAAGCACCGTAATGAAAAAGGCCGTAAGCTTTACGCTTATGGCCTCTTAGTTCGTAATCTATAATTACGAGTTAACTACGAAGGAGTGCTGTGACTCCCAGAGACCAAAGGCGGCGGACGGATGTGACTCGGTGAATTGAATCTCTTTAGAAGAGATTTCCGTTCTATAGGCCTGAACCTGAATTCACCGATAGAATAAACTGCCTCGCTAAGAAGTAACGCGGCATATATAACACACAGTACTTCGGCGACAAACTTCCATGTTTTCATACTTCATCCCCCAAGACGTTTCTACACTCTATTCTATCGGCTTGGGCCAGTTTTCCTCCTTAATAAAATCACCGCTCAGACAACCTCCTGCTGTTTGGTAATCCATTTTAGTCGCTTGGCCGCTTACCCATGGAAATCTTCCCTCAGTAGCGTGGGCTGTAAGGCAATAACACGGATTCTCAGTACTGATATGGGCGTTTTAGGGACTGGAATAAGTAAATATATGTTCCTGATGTTGTATAGTAGGTACTGTGTATTTAGCTCTATGCTGTGTGTATGAGTTATTTTTTCCTGTGTAAAAGCTGCATAGCCAAATGACGTAATGTGTCAGCCTTTTTGCCGAACGGCTCCAATGCGGCAACCGCTTCACGGGCAAATTTCTCTGCGACTTGCTTTGATTGCTCTATTCCAAGCAAAGCTGGATATGTTACCTTGCCAGCCCTGGCGTCTTTGCCGGCGGTTTTGCCCAATTCCTCACTCGACGTATTTACATCAAGAACGTCATCAGCTATCTGAAAGCCCAATCCCAGTTTCAGCCCATACTCGCCCAAGCACTGTAACTGCTTATTGTCCGCTCCCCCGCAGATAGCTCCCATTATCGCTGCACATCGAAACATCTTAGCTGTTTTGTTAAGATGAATATATTCTATAATTTCGATGCTGCCAGCCGTCTTTTCAGCCTTCAGATCGGCCATTTGGCCTGCGATCATACCATTGGACCCAGCGGATTCTGCCAATTGTGTGATTAACCTAACGGCAGTGGTCGGTTCATGTATCTCTTTTGCCAGAAGCTCAAATGCCAAGGTCAGAAGCGCATCTCCAGCCAAAATGGCCGCTGCCTCATCAAAGGCCTTATGACAGGTGGGCTGGCCGCGTCGCATGTCGTCATTGTCCATCGCTGGCAAGTCATCGTGCACAAGCGAATACGTGTGCAACATCTCAATAGCTGCTGCTGCAATCTCAGCATCGCGATTCAGACTTCCACTGACAAGCTCACAACACCATAGAACCAACACCGAGCGAATGCGTTTACCAGGCGCAAAAAGACTGTAGCGTATCACCTCTTTTAAGTCGTTATCAATTTGTTGGTAGTTGAGAAGTTGCTTGAGAATCTCGTTAATAAACTGTGCTTTGCGGCGCAACAGTATATCAAAGTCGGAATCTACTTTTTCAGCCGGTGCCATAAACAGCTTCCATAATTCAATTTGTAAAAAGATGATATCGAAATTATACTGCAAAACAATGACTTTAGAAGTCAGAATTCTAAATTCTGGATTCTGCTTTCGTTTTGCTCCGTAGAAAAGATGTCATTTCGACCGTAGTGAGCGCAGCGAACGGAGTGGAGAAATCTGGGTTAGCAGCGCTGTTGCATGCAGATTTCTCGGCTTCGCCCCTGTTTTTGTCTTTGCCTGCTGCCTCGTCTTGCGCCTGCACTCGCGTAACCGCAGATGCGAGCGACGAGAGTCGCAGAGGCAAGACAGAAGACACGGGGGCTCCGCTCAAAATGACCTTGTTGTGAAGGTTTCTACAAAGCATTTTCGTTTCATAAAATGGCCGCTAATAGAGTTCTAATTCTTGGTGTTACTGCGTCAGGCAAAGGGCAATTGGCCTTTGAACTTGCCAGGAGTTTGGACGCTGAAATTATTAGCGTCGACTCGATGAAGGTCTATCGCCGAATGAATATCGGTACGGCCAAGCCGCCCAAGGAGGCTCTGCAGCAAGTCAAACACCATCTGGTCGATGTGGTTGAACCGAGCGAGTCGTTCAGTGTCGGAGCATTCCTCGAGCATGCTCAAAAAGCAATGCAACAAATAACGTCTCGCAGAAAGAATATCGTTGCCGTTGGTGGAACAGCTCTTTATATAAAGGCGCTCTTGTACGGTCTTTTTGAGGGACCTGGAGCTGATGAGTGGCTGCGCGACGAACTACGAGCACGTGCAGAAGCCGGGGGATTGGTAGAGCTCCACAGAGAATTGGCGTTGATTGACCCAGTCGCTGCTGAACGGATAAGTCCGAATGACGCGAGACGCATAATCCGCGCTATAGAGGTATACAAGATCACCGGCAGACCTATCTCGATCTTTCAGAAGCAGTGGGATAGACGCGATACACAACATGGTTGGATGATAATAGGCATACGAAGAGAAAGGGCTGAGGAGAATCGGCAGATCAATGCCAGGGTAAAGAGAATGGTTTCCGCTGGCCTGGTCGATGAGGTTAAGTTTTTGCTGGCTGAAGACAAACCTCTCAGTAAACAGGCTAACAGTGCCATTGGTTATGCGGAGATAATCGAGCACCTGGCCGGTCGGAGGACGCTTGATGAGGCTGTCGAGCTTATGAAAAGGAACACCCGACGATTGGCCAAGAGTCAGCGCACATGGTTTAAGACCTTTAGAAACGTCAACTGGCTCGACACTACGTCGGTAGAGCTGAAAAACAATATCCTCGACCGCGTAAAGAAAATAATTAACTACTGAACTCAATGAGTGGATGTGTTAATTTCAAAAAGTGGTGGATACTGTGTGATAAGTCTGTTTAGACGGTTTGCAGTTGTTGCTGGGCCTGCAGAATAGCCGCAGCGTCTCTAAGGACGAGTTGCTTTATCAGGCCAGCCGGGACAGGC
>Ga0315539_1002124_pt1 | contig 14317 bp, 11 predicted proteins | sample SalMarSW160150MG_FD_203097 | JGI IMG/M metagenome (GOLD analysis project Ga0315539, IMG submission 203097) | Salt marsh sediment microbial communities from the Plum Island Ecosystem LTER, Massachusetts, United States - Salt Marsh Sediment SW1601-150 ... | reverse complement strand
TGCCTTTCTGCCTGAGCCAGGTTATGATGGGACTATCCCTCTTTAATTTCAGCCCGTGCATAGGAGTATCCTCCCTGAGAGGATAGTTAAATCGAGCAGCAAAATCCCCTTTCCCGTCTTGAGGTAGAAACAAACACGCTCTCTGGCAACCTACAGATTCAGAAAGGAGGGGCATAAGCTTATTGCCAAATTCTTCCAGAGTGGAAACATCGTATATTTTGCGGGTAAAATCAAATAACTGCCGACGATGACCATATCTCTTGCCGACGAGAGACTGCTCCATCCTTCTCCCCAGAGCACCGATCAGCCAGTAAAAGAACACAGCAACTAGAATTGCTGTGCTGCTACCAGCTATTATCGCAGACCGGTTGATATCAAAGCCGATTAGCCTTTGCGCCAGAAAGAATAAACCTACATAAGCCCAAGCCCCAACAATACACACGCTCAGCCATATCAGCCCGCGCCGAAAGACGACCCTGACATCCAGCAAGTGATGCGCTAACACGGCGTAGGCTAAAATGCCGGCAGTGATAAGATTGCCAAGATGACTTATGGGATACTCTCCGCCGCCAGGAGCAAAAGAACTCAAAGCAAAGCCAAGTAGAATAGCAACGCCAAGAAGCAGATAAAAAATCTGGTTACGCTCCAGCGGGTCAGCAAGGGCTTTAAGTTTTCGAGATAAAAGGTGGATATCCCTGGCAATAAGGGTGAGGAGGGCAAAAACTATAAGGATAAACCAGTTACCATAGGCAACAGCTATGCCGCCAGTGGTAACATCAACGCCCCGGGGAATGTAGCCCAGCGCTGCCAGAACAATACAGCTTACCAGCAGGACATAAGCAAACGGTATCTTGAGTCTTTGAGAGCTGTAGAAGGAGCGTAAAGAATAGTGCCCCTGGATTCCCATCCAGATGGCAAAGCAAAGAACGCCGTTAACCAGAAAGAGCTTATCCGGCATGAAGAAATCGCTGCGAAAGAAGGTGTCAGTCAGGCTCCACAATATAGCAGGAATCAAGAATAAGAAGGCAAACCTTCGCTTTCTATCCCAGGGCCGGTTAGCCAGCAAAATGACCAATAGGGGAATATATGCGATAGTAGCAATTAGAGGAATTAAAGCGTGACTATTCATATAATAATATTATTGACATAAGTTGTGAAGCTGTCAACGAGGACTAAAGTAATGAGGACTAAAGTAATGAGGACTAAAGTAATAACAAAAGGCGGGATAAATCCCACCACTACACAGTTGAGTTATGGTATCTTGTATAACCAGTAGGCCTAACTTAACGCTCGGCTACTCGCTCGGCGTCCCTCGACGGCACCACCTTCACCCCAACCTTCGGTGCCCCTAGTAAGGAAAGAACTTCATCTGAAGGATTAATATGGGGTGGCTTGAGATGCCCTAAAACAGCACCCTCAGCCTGACGCTGAGCTATGTAGCTGGAGAAGGCACCCTGGGGAAGTAAAGTAACCTTTATCGGTTTTAAGCCAAGCACAGCCTCTGGATCTCCATAGGCAATGTAAATATTGTAGTGATAGACGCTGTCCAATTTTATAAGCTCGTCATATACTGCTGCGATGACTTTCTCACTTGTAATATAGTTATCCTTCGGCTCAATATAGATATGCAATGCCGGTTTATCCTCAATTGCCTCCTTGCACGCCGTCCAATCTGTGTAGGGAATGCCGGTGTTTTCAATTGCCTGCCAGATTAGTTTCTCTGTTAGATGACCAAACCCAGTAATATCAATGAGTTCATCGGCACGTCTCTCAAATACCATCTGCGGTAGAGCAATGTTCAGCTTCTCATTCCGCAGTGAGGTAATCCTGATCATGTCGCCGATTCTATATCTGGTCATAATGCCACCATGAAGGTTGGTAATGACTATCTCGTAGTTCTCGCCAGCTTTAACCTCATCCAGCAGGATAGTTTTCGGCTCATAGGAATGGTCTAACTGCCATTTGCCCCACTCCCCCTCGGGAATGAACTCCAGGAAACACAGGTTAGGAACGAAGGTCATGCCTTCATAATCCCAGGTTTGCATGGCATAAATACCGCCTTCAGTGCCAGCATATACTTCGAGAGGATATCTCCCCCATAGCTCATTCACCCTTTTGCTGAAAATAGCACTGTCGCTACCACCACCTATAATTCCCTTAATAGACCAGAGATCTTTGGGAAGCATAGGACGATGAGCTTGTCTGCTTTTGATTAACGCTTTCATCACACGGAATAATGCCCTGGGGTGAGCCAGCAAGGGACGAACATTTATTCCTCCCGATTGCTGTTTGATTTGTTCTCCTACAACAACCAGGACAGAGGGTAAACCACCAAAGCCATCTAGCCCCTGATACAAGGCTTCCTTAAAACCAGCCTTTATCCTATCCTGGAAAGATAACCCCTCTGCGTTAGAAGGCAGTAAGTCATAGCCAATTGCCTGCTGTAACAGGTAACCAGCAACACCGGTCCCATACTCTGGAGGCCCCATAGTGTATAATATCTTGAGGTGCTCCCTAGCCTGGGAGACATCACCTCGACCATCGCAAGCGGCAAAGAGCGCCACCGCACAACATACCTTCTCATATTCACGCGCGAAGTCCTCCGACATAGGCACCCATTTAACATCATACTCCCCCGCTTTCCCTGAGGTGCGCACCCAGCGATCTGGCTTTGCCGGCAGTACATCCTCCTTCTTCTCTGCAAGCTCAGGGAGATAATCAGCATAGGTAGTGAGCGGCACCTGTTCACGAAATTCCTCCACAGTGCCTGGCATAGTTCCGTGCATCAGCTTCCGACCCAGCCTACAGCTCTTCAATAGCTCGAGCTGCTCCAGCAGCAGCCGCTTCTGTATGGTCATACATTGCTCCAGACTCAGGTCAATAAAGCCACAGCACATCTGCCATAGCTCTTCCTGCCTCCCCTGCCGCAGTAAATCAATTGGTCTCGTCATAATACGCCTCCCATATTCCTCCGTGTAATACTGTCTTCCCAGCGCCACTCTCACCTACCCGGGGCATATCAGCTATTATTTCAACATTAGACCGCCAATGATTCATCGATACCACGCTCTCTAGTACCATAGTACTATGACTATCTTACCATAGCGATGGCCGAAAATGTCAATTGAGTGTGCCCGCTGTAGTTACCTCAGGCAGAAATGCTGCCCGGTTGGTATTGAAAGAGGCACAATAGCAAGGCTATGACACAAAAGCCTGAATTGTTGAAAGAAGTAACCTTTGTCCATTTCGTTTACTGGCTGGCTTTGCTGAAAGTTTCCCCGGCTTTTGAATTATAGGGCGTTTAACAACTGGGCGGATTGTGCAATCCCATGCGGGGCTTTCCCTGGTATTATAGGCGAGCCCCGTCATTATGACGGCATCAAGACTACCTGCGATGGGTGGAAGTATGGTTTAATGTACAGAAGTATCAACTTTGAAGGAGCGATTGGATGGACCAGATAGAGTTAAATGTTACTAAGCGGGAGATTCTGGGTAAGAAAGTGAGGTTTTTGCGTCGACAGGGGATTACCCCGGTGCATCTTTTTGGGCATGGTATCGAATCACAGGCATTACAATGTGATACTGCCAGGCTTCAGCAGGTGTTAGCTGAGGCAGGCAAGACGAAGCTAATCAATTTCAAGATCGATGGTGAAAAGAGGGCGAGGTCCGTTATAGTTCGGGAAGTTGAGATAGAGCTGCCAAGACGTGGATTGGTGCATGTAGATTTTTATCAGGTAAGAAAGGCGGAGGAAATGAAGGTAGAAGTTCCTGTTGTTTTAGTTGGGGAAGCCCCAGCGTTGAAGGTAAGGGAGAATACGCTACTGCAAGAGCTCGACACCTTGAGCGTTGAGTGCCTTCCGGCCAACATTCCTGCGAGTGTAGAACTTGACATCAGTTCCCTCACCGAGGCAGACGAAGTGCTGCGGGTGAAGGATATTGAGCTGGAGAAGGGGGTTACCGTTCTCAATGACCCGGAAGTGGTAGTGGCGAAGATTAGTGCACTACGTGTAGAGGAGGTAGTAGAGGAAGTAGTAGAGGAGGTAGTAGCAGAAGCGGTTGAAGCTCCCGAAGAAGCCCCGCCACATGAAGAGGAGTCCAGGGAGGAATAATGATAAAAACGAAGCTCTGTGAGTTATTGGGGATAAAATATCCCATAATACAAGCAGGCATGGGACCATTTCAAACGCAGAAGCTGGCTCAAGCAGTGGCAAATGCCGGGGCACTCGGGATTATCAGCACCAGTGGCATCATTTTCGGCAGTTTGGGAATAGATTTAGGGCCTCTGACGGCAGGCACAGGGAAAGGTAGCTCATACGATACGGCAACAAATTACATCCGCGAGGTAGGCAAAGGCACAAGAAAAAAGGGAGCGACCTTTGGAATAAACGTTATGGTGTCGGCTGAGCTTGCCGCGCCGGCAATGGAGTTTGTCCGAGCGGCGGTCAATGCGCGGGACGAGGACCCCGATATAAGGGAAGGACTCAAGGTGATAATCACTTCAGCAGGCGACCCTTTGCCCTGGACCGATGTAATAAAGGCAAGCGGGCTCAAGTGGTTTCACGTCGTTCCTTCAGTTCGTCACGCGAAAAGGGCTGAAAAAGCTGGGGTAGATGCGGTAATCGCCTCAGGGCATGAGGGGGGAGGTCACGTAGCCTGGGAACCGGTTCATACGATGGCTATTCTTCCTTCAGTGGTCAACGCCGTGAATGTGCCTGTGATTGGCGCCGGTGGATTTTGTGATGGAGCAACGCTCGCCGCAGCACTTGCTTTAGGAGCCGTAGGGATTCAGATGGGCACCAGATTCATTGGTACAAAAGAGGCCGATACCTGTTTTGGGGACATATGGAAGAATCGGCTTTTGAAAACCGATGACAGAAGTACAATAGTAGCGAGAGGATTTGTTGGTCCTCTAAGATATCTGAGAAATGAAGCATCTGTTCAACTTGCCAGGCTTACCGTTGAGAAGGTTCCCAATTTGTTTACAGGTCAACCTGATATAACCCTGGACCAGTCTCTTCTTGGCGTGGAACTGGAAGGGCATAAGGCTCTGGCAGGAGAGGATGATGAGAAGGCACTTTTCTACGGAGGAGAAGTGGCAGGAAGAATACAGGATATCCCGAGTGTGAAGGAACTTATAGAAAGAATAATGGAGGAAGCGGAGGATATAATAAAGGAGTTACCCGGGAAGGTTATCGTTTAACGGGTTAATGGCTCCGCAGAACGCAAAGCGTTCTGGAGAGACTGCAAAGCTGACAAATGGGGTCGCTGGGAAGTAAAATTAGCGTGTTCAGTCTATCAAGATAAGGAGGGACAACCATGGCGAAATTAGACGACTTAGCTTTTCTCGATGCTACTGCCCAGGCTGAGCTGGTGCGGCGAAAGGAGGTAAAGCCGGTTGAGCTTGTGGACGCCGCCATCGAGCGGATCAAGCAGCTGAACCCCACCCTCAATGCAGTGGTCACGCCAATGTATGAACAGGCGCGCACGGCGGCCAGCGGCGAACTGCCCCAGGGGCCCTTTACCGGTGTGCCCTTCCTGCTCAAGGACCTGCTGGCCTCTTACGCTGGGGTGCGGATGACCTCGGGGGCGACCTTCTTGCATGACTTCGTGCCTGATCACGACAGTGAACTGGTCACACGGCTGAAGCGTGCCGGGCTGATTATCATCGGTAAGACCAACGCACCGGAGTTCGGCCTCATGCCGACCACCGAGCCCCGTCTGTTTGGCCCCAGCCACAACCCCTGGGATGTAAGCCGGACAACGGGTGGCTCCAGCGGGGGCTCGGCCGCCGCTGTGGCTGCTGGCTTGGTTCCCATGGCACACGGCAACGACGGCGGCGGATCAATCCGCATTCCGGCCTCCTGCTGTGGGCTCTTCGGCCTCAAGCCCACCCGAGCGCGCAATCCGCTCGGCCCTGATTATGGCGACATCTTTAGTGGACTGGTAGTTGAGCACGCCCTCACTCGCTCGGTGAGGGACAGCGCTGCCCTGCTCGATGCCACGTCGGGGCCCGACGTGGGCGACCCATACTGGGTACCACCCCCGGTGCGCCCCTTTCTACAGGAGGTAGGCGCCGACCCCGGGCGGCTCCGCATTGCTTTTACCACCACAGCGGCCACCGGTGTCCCGGTGCACAGCGACTGCGTCAGCGCGGTGCGTGATGCAGCGCAGTTGTGCTCCAACCTTGGCCATGAGGTAGTGGAGGCAGCCCCGGAAGTGTCTGGTGACTTGGTGACCCAGATGTTCGTGACCTTGTGGTCGGCGGGGTGTGCCTGGACCATAGACGGCATGGCCTTTCTAACCGGCCGGGCTGCTACCCCGGACCAGTTCGAACCGCTCACCTGGGCTCTATGTGAGATGGGGCGACAGCAAAGCGCATCGGCCTATCTGGTCGCCGTGGCGGTGCTCCAGAGGGTGTCCCGTGATATCGGGCATTTCTTCGTCAATCACGATGTGTGGCTCACCCCGACCCTTGCCGAGCCACCTGTACCCCTCGGCACCTTCGACTCTCCGCCGGAGAACCCTTTGCAGGGGCTGGCCCGTGCGGCGGAGTTCATACCCTTCACGCCGATCTGCAACGTGACCGGGCAGCCCGCCATGTCGCTGCCGCTATTCTGGAATGCCGATGGCCTGCCAGTGGGCACCCACTTTATCGGGCGCTTCGGCGACGAGGCAACTCTCTTCCGCCTTGCGGCGCAGCTTGAGGCAGCTCGGCCATGGGCCAGCCGCCATCCACCAGTATCAGCCTGAGCGGCCTATGCCGGGCGCGCTTAATTGCAAAGAGGATGCAATCCTCTTTGCCGTGGGAGTTTACGCGCTGGTATTGCTGGTTAGGAACTGGGAAACCATTGGAGGGAGACAAAGAGATGGGTAATCTGTTATCTCAGAAATGGAGAAATATCCTCTGGAGCACGCTTATGACTATCCTGTGTATTGTCTGTTTTCCTATTAATCCTCTCATCCTGACAGGTGTTATAGAAGTAGAATCATACCCGGCATTATTCATCATCGGTTGGGTGGTATGGGCATTCGGTATGGTGCTGGTTATGGCTCCCATAGTCGTTTTCCCACGACGCGGTGGGGTTCCCAAAGGTAAATCATTTGTAAATACTACCCGTCTCGTTGATACAGGGATTTATGCAATCGTAAGGCATCCGCAATACACAGGTGGAATCTACGCAATTTTCCTAACCACCTTTTTATGGTATCCGCACTGGCTATTCGGGGTGCTCGGGGTGGTAGGCGCCGCAGCCGTTTATATGAGTTGTAGAGAGGAAGACCAACGCCTAATTGAGAAGTTCGGTGATAATTATAGAGCCTACATGAAAAGGGTGCCTGGAATGAATTTCGTCTTGGGACTTATGAGGCTAGTACACCAGAAGTGAAATCAGCAATTGTAGGTAAAAGCTTATTTAATATCTACCTGAGCTAGGATCACTGCACATTTTAACGTTTTGTTCAGTGTCACCCGGGTAGCGAGAGACAAGTGAAGTCTGTTTACTTTTTCCGCCACTCTTTGAACATATTGAGCAGTTGTGCCTGCATTCTTTCAATTACCCACCAGGTGATATAATGATAACAAGGTCTACCAAGGCACAAAGGGTAGATTTTAAGCACATGGGAGGTATGGGAGAAAATGAGGAAAGCAGATGTGGTTATCATTGGAGGTAGTGCTGCGGGTGCCACAGCAGCAATCAGTTGCAGTCGGCGAAATCCTGGGAAAGAAATTATTCTTATACGCAAAGAAAAAGAGGTATTAGTTCCTTGCGGTATACCCTATATTTTCGGGACCCTTGGTAGTCCGGAAAAGAATTTGATGCCCGATACGGCATTGGTCAACCATGGTGTTAACCTTGTTATTGGTACTGCCAAGGAAATCAATAAAGAAAAAAAGATTGTTTATACAGATAGCGGAGAACAAGTAAGCTACGACAAGCTTATTATAGCTACAGGCTCCTCACCTATGGTCTTAAATATTCCCGGTATTGATAAAGAGAATGTCTTTGTTGTGAATAAGGAGATTGGTTACCTGCAAAAGATGCTGGATGCAGTTAACCGAAGTAAGGACATCGTTATTATTGGCGGAGGCTTTGTTGGCGCAGAATTTGCTGATGAGTGCAAGAAAAACCGTGACAATAATGTCACTATTATCGAGACACGCCCTCACTGTCTGCAATTGGCTTTTGATGACGAGTTTTGTCTTGAAGCTGAAGCTTCACTTACTGAACGAGGAGTGAAGATTGCTGCTAATGAAAAAGTGGAAGCTATGCTTGGTGACAATAAAGTCAGCGGAGTTCGGTTATCAAGCGGGCGGGAGCTGAAGGCAGACGTTGTTATCGTAAGCATAGGTGTTCAACCAAATGTGGAACTGGCTGAGAAAGCCGGGCTTCGAATAAGTGCCTCAACAAAAGGAATCGTTGTTGACCGGTATCAGAGAGTTAGAGATGAGGATGACATTTTTGCCTGTGGTGACTGCGCAATGAAGGTTTCTTATTTCAGTGGAAAACCGGTTAGAACCTGGTTAGCTTCTATTGCTACGGGTGAAGCACGTGTCGCCGCAGCTAACCTGTTCGAGATCTGCTACCATGGTCTGGGTACAGTAGGTGTTTTCTCTACACAGATCGGTGACTTAGCTATTGGAGCCGCTGGTCTAACTCAAAGACAGGCTAAGGAAGATGGTTATGAGATTGTAGTAGGTGAAGCCAAGGCACCAAGCAGGCACCCGGGTGGTATGCCAGGAGCAGTGCCAACATCGGTAAAACTTATGTTTTCCAAGAATGATGGTGTTCTAGTTGGCGGTGAGGCTTCGGGAGGAACTTGTGTTGGTGAAATCATTAACGTTATTAGTTCCTGCCTTCATCACAGCATGACAGCTTATGAGGTCTCGTTGTTCCAGATGGGTACTCACCCTGCCTTGTGTGCTTCGCCAATAGCCTATCAAATGGTAAATGCTGCGGAAGAGGCAGTTGCGAAGCTAAGCTAAAGATATTTAGCCCCTTCCTATAATCCCGGATAAGCGAAGTCTGTTTACTTTTTCCGCCACACTTTGAACATATCGAGAAGCTTCTTGCTGTAAGGGAACTCCGCCTGATAAAGGACATCACAGGGAAGGTTTTCACACCTAAGGCAATAGTCCACCTTGCTCTTTATGGCACACTCAAGCACCGGGCAGGATAGCCCCACCTTCTTCAGCCACTCGACCATTCCTGGAGCCCTGGCATCGGTCCCGGCAACACAGCCCGGGCAGATTTCCCTTTCCCGCAGGTTACAGACCTCGCACGCTATACCACATGCTGCTGGCATTGTCTTTTACCTCCTTCTTAACGTATCTAAAATCCGCCTATCTGAGCTGCTCATCAGGCAGAGGCGGAGTTCGCCAGGTAATGGTGATTATAGCACCTGCAGGACAGGGGTTGTCTGTTTCACCTGCAGCGTCATCGCTATTCGAATTGCTCATACCATTCTTCATACAACCGCTCCCACTCTGATTCCGAGTATGCTCCGCCAAGCTGTTGCATCATCCAGGGACCCAATACATCGTCATAGTAAGTATATCCCCAATCTGGTGTTGTATTGAGTTTATAAACTTCATAAGAAATATCAGCTTCTTCGGTTACATTAGAGTTAATAAAACGAATAGTGTATTGCGAATCCACGCTGGTGCTATTTCGCAGTCCTTCTGCAAATAATCTTATGGCAACACTATATATGGTATCTTCACCCATATCAGTTTTTTCCGGCACTGGTTGCCCGTAAAGTATTCTACCGGTAGTGGGGTTGAAGCGTGGGTTTACTAAAGATTCCAGAGTAGGCTTATCCTGATTATATTCGGAGTATCTCTGAACTACTTCAAAACGAACTGCACCAGGTTCTCCGAGATAAAAAAATAGTCTTATATTCCTGGATTTCACGACAATATCAAGCCACTGACGATTTTGTACAAGCAAGCTGTCAGTTTCTAACTCGCTATCTGGACTGCCAGATTTTCCAAGGTGGACTTCACCAGACATATCAGGTGCATAGCCCTGTGGTGACGGAGGGGAATGCCATATGGATAGCACGTCTTCTGGTGCTGATGTTGGTTGTGTGGCGCCACAACCTGCTGCTATAACTGTCAAAGCCAATATAATAGAAACAAGCACTCGCGACATCTCACTCCTCCTTTTCGTTAACTACACTATACCACTCTGAACAGCCAAACCTTAGCAATTTCGTGTGGGGTTTGATGCCCACAACGGGAACTTTTGAGAAGGCATTGAGCTATATTGGATAAGGATAGCTACTTGCTAGACTTCATTCCAAGATAGTGAATCACACCTGCAACCTAGTTACCGGCCCGTGAACCGATTCTGCTTGTTGACCGTCTGGAACCTTTTCGTGCTTCAGGCAAAAGCCCTTTGAAAATAGCAGGGTTTCTCCGTTTTAACCTATCCAATTTCCTTTTGATAGCCTTGCGGGTTGCCTTATCCTGCGTCTCAATATTACTGCATAGCAGAAGGATCCTAGCCTGTTCTACCGATGTCAAATTGTGAATCTTTGACATGCTGTGAAGTAACTCATTTATGAGCAAGCTCAACTGGTCGCTTGATAGAAACTTTCTCGTCGCCCACAGTAGAAGTAAGGATGAGTAGAGATTCTTAGTATCAGGTTCTTTAGATAGCTCATCAAATAATTGTCTCTCTTCATTCTCAAGAAATGCACTCACGAGTGCTATTTCGCAAAGTGCTAGTACTAGGAAATCACCGAATATCTTTGGGAAGTTGATGTGTTGTTCCTCCGCTAAACGCAACAGAGCATTCTTAACTCCTGGCGCAAAACTCAATGACTGTCTAATTGCTGAAATCTTGATTTCACTAGGAGAAAACCATCCTGCTTGCAGCAAACGTCCAATCAAGATTCGGTCAATATCTGCTTTCAATCCCTTGTTTTCGGACAAAACAATTTTCGTTACTGTCTCTTCCTTGATTTCTCTCTTCATGCCGATGTAGAAGAATGCCACATCCCCCCAAGCGTCACTAAAATATAATTGAGTAATCAAGTCATCCAAATTCGGTATTTTGTCTTGTCGCAGATAAACACTATAGGCTGCGAAGTAATCCAAGAACGACCGATGGCAAAAACTCACAGTTTCTTGAATATCCAACAAGCCAGCCCTTTCGATTTCATGAATTAATACCTGCAATCGATTTTCGTCCATCCTGTGTCGTGTTGCGTATTGTGCCATAAAGCTATCAAAGACTGACTTTGGTATTTCCAACCTTTCTTCTTCCAAAAAACAGATGAATGCCAGTTCGGCAAGAAGGCGTTTCTTGATCTCGTAATCGAACAGTACCTCTATCCCCTTTTCTCTATCGAAGCGCCCTAGGGCAATATCCGTAAACCTATCATAGAGCTCGGTTAATGAGGCGGGAATCTCCCTATAGTTTTCTGCGATCTCTATTAGCAGTGAGAGAGATAAGGGTGTCATTAGTATTTGAAATTTTATTTTTTCCAATCCTTCTCGCAACACGTCCAGTAACCGTGTATCGCTAACAACAAGTTTGTCGAGAAGTTCAAGCGCCTTGCCAAAATCAAAAGGAAGAAGTTCAAATTTCCTATATGTAACCAAGGGGTTTTCAACAATTTCAATTTTTCGAGATGCTAGGATTGCAGAACAACCTAGATCTTGGCTGAACTTTGTTACCTTTTCGATGACCTTCTCTCTCAGGTCAGCTCGAACCTCGTCCAAACCATCAACCAATAACAAATTGACATGGAAACGATCAATAGCTTCAGATGGAATATAATGGCTGAGCAGATCTTCATGCTCTTCGATGTTTGCAATGTCTCTAGCCAATATTAACAAAGGCACAGCTACTTTTTCTCCCTCTTTCAGTTTCCTCTTGATGACAAGATTGAAAGCCTCTTTAAGCATATCTAGAGCGAGTTTTGCTAGAGCAGTTGACTTTCCAGTGCCTGGGTCTCCGGCCAATATAATTCTGTTCCTTTCTGGCAAAACAAACTGCCTCAATTGAGAGAATGGTAGCCTACCTTTTTCGAAGGTGATTACCAAAGCACCTTCGTTGAAAGCAATAGGGCTATCGAGAGAGGCAACCATTGGTTCCACCCAAGATTCTGACAGGGCAGGAGAATACTTTGAAAGCATTCTCCTTTTCTCGAGTTCAAGTATCTTTCCTTTTAGAAAGTCAATCACTTCACCTTCAAAGAATACTTGTGGATAATACTCAGTAAAATGTTCGACCAGCCACTTCATATCGAACGGCGGTTTGACATTCCTATCTTTCAAGGAAGCATTTAGTCGCCGTTGTCCATTCTTGGTAAGCTCACCCGCCACCATAATCCACACCTCCTGAACAGGCAAAGGACCTATTACTGTCCTCAACATGGCTGGCTGTTGGAAGCATTGCTCCACTTGACTTACTATCTCGTCTACCTTGCCCATTGTTTTACCCCCGATAGTGCCGGTTTTTACAACTATGGCGTCCACTTGCCTTCCAAACTTAGTCTCATTCACCATCACAAGATCTTTGCCGAATTCTTCGGTTCCATGAGTAATCTCAACAATACTATCGGGTTCCATCGCTACCAGAAGTCTTCGTAGATGTGGATGTAGCTCCACCTCACTAAAAGAGGAAAGAATCCGTTTTTTCTGATCGAACGAGAGACCTTTAGCAAGTGTTCTTAAGTCATGTTGTTCCACTGCCTGATCCTCCTAGCCTTGAGGGCTACAGGTTTTCGCTTTGCAAGCTGCCCAGCGAGCAATCTCTTCATTATAGACTCCATTATACCACCACTAGCAACCAATGATTAGGAATATCGTGTGAATCTTCGTTCACCACGGTAAGAGCTTCCTATGCGGATGATTTGGCTTAGAATTAACCTTTATGCTAGAATCCCAACCAAAATAGCGGATTAGGCAAATACGAGATTCGCACAATATGATTTATGAGAAACTAAAAGAGAGATTGGACCAACTAATCGAATTGGGTGAAAGAGTCCTTTCAACTAAACATTCACCCCCTTCAGGTGTAATTTCAGCAGATTACGTTAGTGATGATCCTTTCTACCAATGGAAAGCTGGCTCATTATCATTCTTGAACAACGTATTTGGGGAAAACAGTACACATTTTCAAGGTTTTCAGGGGTCTTGCAAATATGCATTTCACTCCGATGCATTCCAAGGTCAATCTATATTGAAGGCTGCAAAAGAAGATCTCGAAGGTGGATACCTTAAAAAATTAGACACATTGGTTTCAGCAGACATATTTACCGATTTTCTCGAAATGGCAGAACATCTGGTTGAACAGGGATATAAGGATCCTGCTGCTTCATTGATTGGTGGAGTGCTAGAGAACGGGCTAAAACGGATAGCAAGAAATCATAATATAACAGTCAAAAGCAACGAAGATATCGGGGCATTAAATTCTAAACTCGCAGCTGCCCAAATTTATAATAGACTTATGCAAAAACGAGTACAAGTATGGAATGATATTAGAAATAATGCAGATCATGGCAACTTTTCTGCATATAATTTAGATCTAGTTGAGGAAATGCTGAGAGGTGTAAGAGATTTCTTAGGCCAAAATCTATGATATGTGCAAGGTCATCGCTTAACACAGCGTATCTGGCTACGGCATCTTGCCAGCCATGTCCCCAGTGGGGGCGGTTCTGAACGCAATGTGTAGCAGGCGGGTATTACCTATCTGTCTCTTGTCTTAAATTCTGCTTATCAAGTGGGGGTTATAGTCATAGCAAGGATACTGCCTCTTCCGGCGTCAGTAAAGGCTCTAGTGTAAATTTCCATCCCTCGATATTGAAGAATGCAACGAAGCCTTTGTTCAGTTCCTTAACCCCTTCCTCTACGTGCCCCTTTTCTATTTCATAAAGACCATACGATTTCATGCCATCGCCTCCAGGAGCGATATAGACGCCGAGTCTCTTTACATAGGGCGGCGGGGCTTTTGCAAGACGTTCCATGCCTACTTTCGCAACCGCGGCTACACTCTTAGTCGGATATGTCTGTGTCACCATCAAGAACATTTTCATCACCTCCTTTTTTATTTAACCAGAAAAATGATACCCTGCCATCCTTCCCTGGTCAATATACGTGATTGGCAACAGGCAACTGAGGGAAAATGTCCATATCTCCCTATGGGCAGTGAAGCATACCCACCTTGTCCCCCAATGCGGGTGGTTCTGAACGCAATGTATGGCAGGGGGGTATTGCCTGTTGGTCTCTTGTCTTAAATTCTGCTTATCAAGCAGGGGTTATAGTCCTACCAATGGTAATGCTTCTTCCACCGACAGTAAAGGTTCC
>Ga0315539_1002122_pt1 | contig 14318 bp, 15 predicted proteins | sample SalMarSW160150MG_FD_203097 | JGI IMG/M metagenome (GOLD analysis project Ga0315539, IMG submission 203097) | Salt marsh sediment microbial communities from the Plum Island Ecosystem LTER, Massachusetts, United States - Salt Marsh Sediment SW1601-150 ... | reverse complement strand
TTCAAATATAACTTTAGTTTTTGGTTTCTTGAACCTTTTGAAGAAGCCCACAGCGTTCTATCTCCGGTTAGCTGTTATTTTGAAGAGAAAGTATCTATTTATGATTTGCCTGTCTCTCCTTCTGGAAGAAGAAAAACAGCCTAAAACAATGTTGTTTTGTAAACCTTTTTGTAAAACTTTTGTAAAAATTACCTCCTTCCTCATGGTCAAAACCCAAATAACCCCAAAATAAGCCTGTTTCACCAAAATAACCAGTAACATTTCTGTTAACAGATACGTTAACAAATTACGGTTTTTTACAAAAAATCAAAAACCTGTAACATTGGAGTAAATCAAAAATAATGATGAAAACAGCCCCTTTTAGGTAAATGAAAAATGTTACAAAGTGTTACACATAAAAAACTTGGAATTATCCATTAATCCAATAAACCGCTTAAAGGGATAAACCATTCCGCTAATAGCCTTCAGATTCCCAAGTAAAAAATAGCTAAAATCAAAGAAGTTTTACAAAAACTCGATTTTTCACCATTGAAAAAAGGTTATTTTAATGGTGACTTACGGGTTATTGATTGGATGATTCAACGGTCAAAATTCACAAACCAGTGAAATGTTATAGGTCACAGGTCACCTGCTCGCTGGTGTTACATTAATAGTAATTTCAGACAAAATATTTTAACTCCCAACCAAACGGTAAATTTTAACCCCAAACCCAATCCAAAATGCGCGCAAAAGTGGGGGGTGGGATTCGAACCCAAAACTGGTGGAGATTTCTCCCGAAGTCCCAATTTTTAGTAAGTTTATTGGATTTTCTGATATACCCAATGAGCTATACGCACTTTCTAAAGATAAATGTTTTCGTGAAAAAGACAGTTTTTTACCTGATTGGATTTCTTTCTGATTCTGTTTGCTGTAACAATTAGGATTGTTTCTACTTGCTTTTACACCTCCTTTGTAGCGATTTTGAATGTGTAATTTCAAACTCTACACCTCTTCATTATATTTGAAAAATCCAGAATATAACATTATTTGGCTACTTTCGCAAGGCTCTTCGCCTTGCTCCCCACCACCCACCCTTTAACAAATCTCAGACCCAAATTCTTAATTTAAAAGTTATATGGTAGTATTAATTTGCATAAATAAAGCTTGAACAATTGAATATGTAAGAGCGGGTGTTAATGAGAGTCAAAATTATTGGTCTCACATTGGGAATAATTCTTACGATTGTTGCACTTTTATTATTTCCGTGGCCAATCTCAATATCCAAATCACAGTCGAGTCTTGATTCTCAAGGATTCCTTTTCTTTACTTCTGAAACAATAAACTCAAATGAAAACGGAAGTGTAAATATTAGTGTTGAAAACATTTCATTGCAAAAAGAGGAAGCTTTAGTTCGATTATGGATAAGTGTTCCAATTCTTAAAACATCTAATGAAACGGCTTTTTTTGCAATTCAAGTTCTTAACTCTATAAGTAATGTGTCTGTTAAGATAAATGACTGGTCTTGTGAAGACTTTGGTGCAACGCAAAAAATATTGTATTACCCAAGTGCTGCCAATTGTTCAAATTCATACATTCTTCTTGAAATTCCACAGGAAAATATAACCGCCTCATTAGGTTTTTACATTACATTTCTTTGGAAAAACATGCTTTTGAAGAGTAGTTATTACGAATATCAACTTATAGTTCCATTTAATGCAGCGTTTCCAAGTTTTATTGATGATGTAGGTCTACCTAATGAAGTGATCAACGGTTATGGTAAACTGGTTTTTGAATACACATCTGAAACTAAGGTCTCGATAGCCAGACCCGAAGGTGTGACAATTTCAAATTTTGTTCCCAACCCTGACCATTACGGTCTTTCTTATGACAAAATTTGGTATACTTGGGAATTACAAAATAGATGTGATCACACCACCTATTCGTCAACGGCAATAGTTGTCGATATTGAAATTGAAGAAATGAGAGCAGATCGAGAAAGAACTTCTTCATTTTCCATGTTGTTCTTTGGCATCGGTATTCCATTAATAATAGGTTCGATTATTGAATCAAAAAAAGATGAGTTAACAGAAGCTGAAAATGAAAAGGAAGAAACAAATGGTAATGGAACAACAGATAATGAAACAGTAGAAGAGCGATTTTATTCTTTGATACTTCAAAGACAAATAACATGGGGTGTTTTGATTTTTACATGTCTGACTGGATTAATCGGCTTGATCAGCATTCGAAATACATCAAACCAAGTTTTCTTTATATCGACTAGTATAATTTACATTTGTCTTTCCACTATTCTATCTTACAGCATTTATTACTTAAATCGCCTTTTCCGAGAAGTTGATGAGATACTTTCAACAAAACTTTACAACCAAAAAATGGGCAAATACCTAAAGCGAGTTCGTGGTTCTCATGTTTCAGCTCTACGAGATCGAAGAGTAACACTTGTGGTGAGCATATTTTCTTTCTTGCTTTGGTTAATTGTATGGTTTTGTTAAAGAAAAATAACATCAAGACAGAACCAACAATATTGTTTGTTTTTTTAAGGCTGTAGCCTTAAAGCTCGCTTAGGATTGTTTTCGGTGGATACGTGCGGTTTTTTTACTAGAGTTGCCTCGGTGTCACGGCTTCGCTCACTCATTGTTCCTAGCTGACAGGTAATCAGGAGAACACAGGTATTTGGCCACGCTGGAACATGGTTCGCTCAGCCTAAACAGCCTCGCTAATTCGCTCGGCAACCTCGGCACTCGTAAAAAAACCTACAATTGGACAACGCAAAAAGAATAGATGACATTTGGATACAGGCACAGATTCCGTGAACTCAGTGAGGTATAAACAGCTAGGGCAAGGGCTTGCGGTTTTGGGATATGTTCGGCGCGCGCCTACAGGTAATTCTAATTCTCTATTTTCTATATTCTTTCTTCGGATTTACATAAGTTACTTAAGAAGTTGAATCTTCTTCTTTGGAGCTAGTAAGTTCTAATTCTTTTATTGCTGTATATTTTAGGATAATATATGTCATAATCCCAAAAACCCCCAAACTAATAATAAGCACTAACCATTGCAGACCAATTTCTGACATTACGGTCTGGTAAAAACCACTATCTTTCAAAATGTTAGATAAATAATAATGAATTCCTAAAAGGATGAAAGAAAAAACTAGTGCTAGTAATCCAATCATTATTAACCTGACTGTTCGTTGTAATGCAGTACCTAAAGCTAGTATTCTCTTAATATTTTCTTTTATTGCATATTCCCATGTGTGTGAAATCCTGAACATGATGTAATCCAAAGATTCTTCTTCATAATCAACCATGAATTCTCCGAAATCTACACAGATAAAATACTTGGGAGCGAGTAAATGAACACAGGTAGCCAAAGCCCAAACAAGAAAAACTAGGCAAAGGACATAAAAAATGAAGAAGGGAACGACAATGGATTTTGACAATACAACATATCCTAAACCAGTCAAAAGTGGAATTACAGCAGATAAAACTCCGATAAACAGACTAATCTTTGAGTTTGTTCTTTCATAAGACCTCGTTGAAATTTCGTCAGCCTTCACTACCGTTTCATAATAAAACCTTGCTTTCTTTACTTCGTCGTTCTCTTCCCCTGAGGACAATTTAGATTTCACTTCGGTTTCTGTTTCTTGCGATCGGCTTTTTCTAAAGCCACATAGACTTTCTTTTTGTCAGGCTTGTGCTTGTCTGCCTTTTTTTTATCAGACAACATTTTCACTTCGTGTGGAAATATGTAAGAAACTAGTTTAAACTTTTTTCGACGATGAAATTTTCTATTGACTTTATTTGCTCAGAGCTTAATTTGCTAAACCAAACATCATTTTTTAGGCGAACAACCTCGGCAGGAACAAAACCTAGAACATAGTAACTATATTCGTGGATGACCTCTCCATTTAACGTGATTTGACGTGTTTTATGGTTTGAGTTATGCTTAGTCTTTATCAAGTCGCCGAGCATCTGACGAAATTTTCCCGATACTGAGAAAGCACGTTTCCCAAAGAGCCAACTTAGAGCCAGCGTAATCTTTGCTAGGGAATCTTTAGTTTTTGCATCAATGCTTTTAAGAAGATACTTTTTCAGATACGACAATCCACGACCTAATGAACTCATAGCTTGGACATCAACAAAACTATGCCATCCTTTAGCTATAATCTCCTTTTCATGTATCCTGAACTTACCTTTTTTGTCTGTAAATGTTCTGAATTCTTTTTCTTCAAAGAGCAAAATACAGTGTATGTGAGGATGTCCTTTTTCATAAGCCTCAAAGACTCTACAAGATGAAACTTTTCCAAACTTTTTGCAAATGTAAGATCTGAATTTATTAAATTCCCTTCCGATATTGAACCAAGCCTTTGTAAATGAACACAGCTTAGTGTCATAAGTCAAAGTCACCCACAACGCTTTGGTCTTCTTCTCTCCACGACCTTTAGGATTAAAGAACACCATCCCCTTAGCCATCGAAGATAATCCCCTGAAACGAGAATACACCCTGTGCCGATGAACATCATTCCCACGTTTTGAGCATTTAACCGCAAAAACTTCACTCTTGAATGTCTCCAAATTCATCCGATTGAGTATCATATACTTGTCTTCTGAAACCCATTCAGAATGCATATCCACGATCTCAGGAACAGAATAATTAAATTCAAGATGTTCTCTGAGAACTGCCTTGCGAGAAACCAATATCTAGGCAAGATAGATCAGTCCTAAACGCCACAATAATAAAAAGAAAATCAGAAAAAAGACTAATTTTTGGAGTTATTTTCTTCTTTTGAAACCGAAGACTTATGTTGTGTTTCTCTTAATGCTCTGCTAGAAGATACTGGATTTTCTTTGCCAAATTTTTTAAATTCTTCTACCAGCATTTCCATCATTTTGCCTTCAAACGCTTTCATCTCTTGTTTCATTTTGCGGTTCTCCTCCGAAATTGTTTTTGTTATCGTTTTCTGAATTGAAAGGTCTTCATGAAGCTTGGAAATTGCTTTTTTTAAGGATTCAATGTTTTCTGTTTCAATTTTGGGCAGTTCTTTTATGGTTAGGAAGTTTTTGATTTGGATAAACTTCTTTTTTAGGTTGACCGTTGTTAAGTATGTATCATCTGATTGTGCGACTGCCTTTCCCACTAGCTTTTTTCCTGCGGTTTGTCCGATTCCTGAGTCAATCGAAGTTGAGAGAAACATTTTTCTAAAGCAGTGAAATGTTAGGCTTTTTCCATTCATTTTGATTTTTGCTTTTCTAGCCAATCGTTTGAGTAGTTTGTTTAGCCATTCATCTGAGATGTGACTTTTTCCATTAGATGGGAACAGGTAAGGATTGTCTTTTTTTGTTAATGTTGGAATGTAGACCTTTAGGATGTCTACTGTTTCTTGGCTTAGGAATCCGTGTGCAACAATTTCTTCTTTTGCGGTCATTGTGTCGAATGGTATTGGAGTTTCTTGATTTAGTTGGGGGATGTCGTCTTTTTTGATTTTGATGAAATCGCCTATTCTTAGTCCGAGGTCTGTTGCCATGCTTAGAATGACTCTTTCTCTGATGTCTGCGATTTCAAACATTCTGCGGACGTGTTCGATTCTTAGTGGGAAATTTTTAGATGTTTTTACTGTTTTTGTTACTTTGCTTCCTGCTCTGATTTGCACAGGCATTTGATAGAATCTAAATAGTTGCCTTATTCCGATTGTATAGTTTCTTGCGCTGTTAGTTGCGAATCCTTTGTCTAAAAGATAACTGTGAAATTTTTCGATTTCTTTTGAGAATCTTACAGCCCTGTTTTTGTATTCTATTAGATTTTCTCCTGTTTTTTGTGTCAGATCGTCTTTTCTCTGATTTAGGATTTCTTTTGCAGTTTTTCCGTAGTATTCACGGAATTTTTTGATTCCTTGTCGGTAGCCTTTTCTTGTGCTCGGATTCTGGATTGTGTCAAGAAACTCTTCAACGCTCAATTTCATTAACCACACCTTCATTATTTCGTGTGGTATATCAAATTTTCCTAAAAACCGACTAATAATTAGAGGTTCTCCCGCAATCCGAAATCTAACTTCCGATTTCTACTTTCTCCATTTATTGATTAGCTAAACTATGCTATAAAGTGCTAGGGTAGATAATTATAGAAATATTCTACTCAACTACTCTTATCATAAGAGTTGCTCCTATGCCTTTTTCTCCACCCCTTTTTCAATGGCATGACTCATAAACGTTAAATAATTTGTTGACGAATATACTATTGATGACAATGAGCAGACGAATAGTTTGGGCGGGTGCCATAGGTTTCTTTGGTGGATTATTGGTAGCGGGAGCACTTTGGTGGCTCAATGACAAGAAGAGGCTTGAGAGAATTGAACAACGTCTTACAGCTTTAGAGAACAGAGTAGATGCAGTCGAAAATAAGATACTTGAATTTCAATCTGCATATTATGAAGACAAAGCAGAGATAGAGTATTCGTATGCTATTCTAAAAAGAGAAATAGAACAATTACAAGTCAGTTCTTTGAGCGAAGAGAGGAAAAAAGAACTTGATGAATGGTTAGACTTCTTAGAACAACTGAAGGAACAAAAAATACAGGAAAAACAAAGGAAAAGAAAAGAAACGCCTGCAGTTTATATTTAATAACTTTGCATCCCTGAGAAAAGGCTATTCTGCTAAAAGCTTCTACTCCTCAATTGTAAATCGAGATTAGCAAAATGAAAATTGAGCGTTTGGTATATGTCAACAGACAGATATGTATGCCTTGAATGCGGTGAAGAGTTTAGCAAAGCAACGAAATCTTGCCCAAAGTGTGGAAGTAACAAAATAAGTAAACGGGTTATTGTCTCTGATACCATCAAGATTCGAACTGGGTTAAAACTAACTGTCAAAGATAAGTCGAAGAAAATCACGAGGAAGTATTTGTCAAGACAAAAAGTTAGTAAACACGGGAAAGAAGCAAAAGAAGAACTTACGATTGATATAGCGGGAAACAGAAAATATCACCACGTTGAGGAACAAGAAAAAAATGGCAACTGGAAAGTAGTCCATCACGAAGACAAACCACTTAAAGATGAAAAGACTCGTCAGAAAGCCCGACATATGTAGGAAATGCTGAAATGCGGGAAGAAAAGACCTTTTCTTTGTTGAAATCAGCCATTTAGCAAGATTTAAACAAGTTTAAAACCACTTTCAATCTTGTTATAACCGAATACCCTTATATTATCATTATTTTTAACAAATAGATAGAGATGAATGAGATGTCTACAAAATTTGGTAGTCTCATCCAAATGGCTGCATTTGCAATCGCATTTGTTGTTATTCTAAGCATAGCCTCAAACATGATTTTAAACCCTCCACAAACAGTAAAGGTAACAGAGTGTTCTTTAGCTTCCAAGTCTGTCACTAGCGGAAAACAAACATACATTACAATTACTCTCGAAAGTAATGATGAGAAGAATTCCCATTTAATTAGGATGGAGTTTTCATCCCATGATTTAGTCAGATTCTTACAGGGTTCTCTCGAACTTCAAAAAGAAGGCAACATTTGGTTTTATGAATTAACCCTTCCTGCCAGTGCAACTCATACAGAGAGAATAAATGTCAACCCTACTTTGGAGAGCGGGATTTCGGAGCTGAAATATAGAATCTCCGTTGCTGTCTACAGAGACGGCAATAAATTCTACAATAAGAATCTAGACCTTACTGTAAAGCTATGATTGGAGGTGAAAGTAATGGGAAGAAGGAGAAAACACAAAAGTCTGATACCTAGCGAAGTTTACGTGGGTATCTCTGGAAACAAAAAATGATAAGGTTAATCTTAAATATCGTGTAAGCCTTAAGTGGCTTACATAGAGGCGGCGGAAAATGAGCTTAAGTATTGGCTACCTCACACCAAGACAACTTTTAATCTGGGACTGCAGACGTAGAGGGTTTCAAGAAGCGAGCATCGCAAGAGAACTCCAAGTAAGCCGCCAAACAATTCATAAGGCCCTCAGCATCGCTCATCTAAAAGTCTTAGAATCACTCGAAGAGACGGCGCGAATAAACAAAATCAAAATCCAAAAAGTAAACCCTGTGAGAGGCTTCCTACTAGGATACAACTCCCACTTCAAGACAGAAACCCTAATCACCTTCTCCACAAAAAACGGCATCCAAATCTGGTACAAGCACGAAGGCGACTGCAAAAACTGCGATCAGCTAAAAGAATGTAAGGAAACACTAATCGCTGAAGCCCAAGAACGTAACCTAAGTTTGCCAGAAGACTGCTTGCCCTCCGATTACGCCGAGAAATTATTTGCAGCAATTACGGGTGATAAAAAATGAGCAACAAAAATGGTTTTTGGCGTTGGTGTAGAAATCCTCCTGAAATACCTAAAAGTAGACATAAGAAATTGCTTGTAGGCAGCTTGATTTGTTCTATATTGGGCGTCAGTATGCTTGTAAGTTCAGTCACGTTCTATAGTGGGCTTATGGGTGGGCAAACCAGCGCCCTTGCCGTGTCAAGCACTATTCTGTCAGTGGCTAGTTTAGCAGAAGGACCATATTATATACAGAACGTAACGTATCAACCGATAGCGGAAACCAACGTTTCAACCGTACAAAATTATGAACTATGGATGAGGGCTATTCAAGAAAAAAATTGGTCAAAAGTCCTGAGTTTTGGGGGATTTGGATGCCATATCAATGACGATTTTGCCAGTTTGAATACAACTGTAATTAACATGGGAGAACAAAATTTGACTGTCACCTCCATCGAAATTTATCGGGGTGACCATCTTTTCGCGTTAATAGAAGGACCCTTTACTGTAAAAGCACATACTGTAGGAATCGTAAACTTTCAAGTCTACAATCTAACAGAACTATCAAAAATCCACGAGCAACTGATAACACAAATCTACAACCAAGAATGTGGAAACAACGAAACAGTATTCGCTGGGCGAGTTATTTACCGTGCCGTACTGAAAACCGCAGAAGGCCTCACTGATACTTTTGAGAAATTTCTTTTTCCCACCGCTTATTTTTCACCTGGATCTTCCTGATTTGGTGTGCATCTTTTTTTGTTTGCATTAACCAGAAAGTAAGCCTTTCGTGGCTTACATTTATTTAAACATTTCGCAAGACTGATATGTGGATAAGCCATAATAAAGAAAAGGGGAGAGCCCTTGAGCAACAACACATTCATAGTTAACACCGACAACGTCTCAAAATGCTTTGGAAAAAATCTTGCCCTAAACGAACTAAACCTACATGTGCCAAAAGGAATAACCGGCTTTGTAGGCAGAAACGGGGCAGGCAAAACCACAGCCATCGGAATCCTGCTAGGACTGCTCAAACCCACAAGCGGCAAAGCCACCGTTTTTGGCTTAGACTCATGGAACGACAGCTTCAAAATCAGATGCAGGTTAGGCGTCATGCATGAAATCAATGCGTATCCTGGCAACTTCAGTGCCAAACGTTACCTTGAGCATGTTGCTCGGATTTATGGCGTATCAAAGGCTGAGGAGCGAATCAATGCTCAACTGAAGGATGTGGATTTATGGGATGCACGTGAGAAACCTATCAAAACGTACTCCGCAGGCATGATTCGTCGTTTAGGTTTGGCTCAAGCATTGATCAGCTATCCTGAGCTCGTTATCCTTGATGAGCCCACAGCTAACATCGATCCTATTGGTCGCGCAACGTTCCTTGGTATAATAAAAAGAATGAATAAGGAACAAGGCACCGACTTTCTGATATCGACCCATATCTTAAGCGATTTAGAGAAGGTATGCAGTTGGCTCTCGATAATAGACGCAGGCAAAATAGTTGAGCAGGCTCCCATAGATGACCTAGCAGCAAAGTATTCGGCGAACACATACAAAATTGTGGTTTCCGATCCCCAGCTTTTGGTTGAGAAGCTTAAAACCGCTGAGTTCATGCAAAAAGTCTGGATAGAAAACGACACTATCTACTGCCAAGTAAACGATGCAGATCGCTTTTACACTGAAGTTCCTAAAATTGCTGGAAACCTCAAACTACAACTAAAAACCTTCCAGCTCATGCTGGGTACGATAGATGAAATCTACGCAAAGACTGCAGGAGGCAACTAAAATGGCTCAACACAAATTTTTGGGTTTAATGCGTTGGGAACTAGAAGAAAACTTGAGCCTGCCCCTGCTGGCTTTTCTTGTCGCCTCAGCAATTATCGCTACTTTGATTAATTATACCTTTGGTCCGCCTTATCGGGAATATACCCACCTGTATTTTAGCTCGGGCACGGTTTTTCTTATTTCAAGTCTGGCTACAGGCGCGTTCTTCGCCCGCAGTTACGCAGGCAGTATCGGTAGAGGCACAACTAAGATTATGTTGTCCTACCCAATTAAGAGGTCGCAGCTTTTCCTCTCTAAATTCACCGCCCTATTCTTGGTGATTTCCGCCATTTACCTTCCAGTGTTCTGTGTGCATGTTTACGTCGACGGTTTAGTTGCCTTTGGACTCATGATTCTTCTGTCGCTGTTCGGATTACTTCTACAGTTAATGCTGACTTGTTCCGTTGCTGTAGGCATATCAATGGTAACAAAAAGTGAGGTTGTGTCAATTTTAGCCACTGTTTTGCTACTGTTCGGCCTTGACAGTGTTCTTGGAATGTGGGACATTCTGTCAGCCCAGGGTAGGTTATTCCATCTTTTACAGTATTTTGGCAACGAACTCTACGACACGTTACCCTTTGGGGGGAGAGACACCGTCACAGCAAATGAAACAATGCTGGCTGTTCTCGTGCCGATAGTGGTTTTTGTGGTCTTAATTGTGGGGTCTTTTGTGTACTTCACCCGTTTTATGGAGGTTGACTAAAAATGAAATGTTTAACCAAAGCAGGTATACTCCTTATAGTGATTGGGCTCTCTTTTCTGGTGAGCACCCTCTATAGAAGCACCTCCGAGTCAGGCAATTTCGGATTTGGCACATTCGCCGCTGGTTTAGCGCCAAAGGCTTGGAGTCCAGAATGGAATACCAGCCATCCCTATGCACCGAGATTCAATAAATACTTCTTACTTCCACGCGAACATAGAATGGACGTAAAAACTAACACGATAATCGACGTGTACGTATTGGACCCAGAAGGTGCACACCTGTGGCTTGCTGAGGGTAAGCTTGAGCCAATTGTTTCCTTCGAAGGGGTAAGGCAGCAGGTCGTAACTTTCAATATCTATAACAGAGACGACTACTCGTTCCTCGTTCACAATCCTTCAGCAGATGCTGCAGAGTACGACTTATCCGTATCAGGATACGGTATTGAAACAGACCTGCTGTACTCATCGTTGATAATCACAGTATTTGGAGCAGTAGTCACCCTTGTGTCGTTTATACCTAGAGGAAGTGGACGCAGAAAACAGAGTTTAGTTAATAAGAAGGCTGTTCTGCCTGCCGCTGTATTGGCGATTCTAATACTGTCCTTGCCTACTGCTTCCTGCGCTGCCCAGTTTCAGGCATCAAGCATTCTTGCTCCAAGCTGGATGAAAGAAGGCACATATGTAAACTACGATTTCACGCCGATGGGTAGATCATATTCAAACGGAGTTTTAGAAACATCCCAGGAGCTAACAGTTTTTTTTCTGAATGGCTCCCGCATTGAATGCAGAAATGTTACTTCAGTAATTTTCCGATGGGAATGTACAGACCTAAAAGAAAACATGGCCACACTAGATGTTTCATACTCTGTTACATCTGATTTGGCGAGCGACAATTTCTACACTTCAACTTTAGTGGATGTCGGTATTGCCAACCGCAGAGTTTCCTTTCAAGATGGCACTTTGATTGGAACTACAAATTTTTGGCTGCCGTCCAGTCCTGCAGAAGGGCAAGAAGTTACGCTTTGGGATGTGCCGCCTGATAAGGCAACAGCAACCGTAAAAACAAAAGAACTTAACGGCGAAGACATATTTACTGGTCAAACGCTTGAAGAACCTCAACGCAGTTTTATGTTCCAGAACATAACGGGCACAATGAACGGGGAAGAAGTCAACATCGGAACATTCTGGGGGGGCGGTATGTACGAATACGATACGGGTCTTTATGTTGGTGGCCCAATACGGCGTGACTCCTTGTTTACTGCGTTAGGCATAGACAACCTTGATATTCCTAATTATATGACTACAAATATTGACATGGGGCCAGCGAAGATCGTGATTAATTGGGGATATGTGCTGGGTCTAGCGGCTATTGTTGGTTCAATCGTTGTAGTAGTTGCTGTATTGTTGATCAAGAGACGCCGCCAGAGAAGATGACGAGATGCAGGTTCTAAAGAGTTCGCGCTATATTTCGATAAGTAACAAGGTCCTCGCCGAGTCTTTGAATTGGTCATCTTTTCGTTCTTGCAAAACTTCTTCTACCGTTTTTCCATACCACTCCAGAAATTTCTTCAATCCACTTGTGTAGATTTTTTTGTATGGCTTTTTCTGGAAAAATAGTGGTACCTGGTTTAAAAAGTTCATCGCAAATAGAACCGATCATGAAAAAAATACAATATTTTATTAAGACAAATCAGTAAAATAGACTCTTCGTAGAATTTGTTCAGCAACCGATTTTTGACAGCCCCTCAGAAAGTGTCAAGCAACCGAAGACTTTACAGAACCCTCTAACATTACTGTTGGTTTCGGCAAGACGAAAACACTAACAGTGGATGCTTTTTTTGAGGAGAGGAAGAGCATCCAAGAGATCAACTAATGAGACTCTTCGTAGTTATGTCCACCGCAAGGAATGGATTTCCAAGGCTACAAAGAGGCTAAAGCGTTCTTCAAGAGGTTCTGTCAACTTAAGGAGTTTTCTTTTAAAACTTCCCAACCACTTTTGATTGATTTGTTAGGGTTTTTAATCAAATTTTTAGTTTCTTGCATCATTCTAGCTAACTTTTTTCCCATTCTTTTCGGTTCATATGTGTCAATTGCAAAATTCAAAATAATTCTTAACTTGTGGATTTCAGGATGCGTCGTAATTGAAACAATATCTTTCATAGCGGTTTCCATATCAATTTTCTTTTTTTTCATTCTAGCTGCTACAATTTTTTTAACAATATGTTCGGTGTTTAGCATCTGCACTTTACTTACCAATTCATCCCATTTCATTAAAACATCAAACAAGGCTTTACGAATTTCTGGCGATGTATCAATAATAGCTGCAATGTCTTTTCTATCTGTTAGAAGGGAGATTTCCATAAAATTCCAAGGATTTGAGAGCTTCATGCCTAATTTGGCACCATACATTTCTCCGATTCTTTCAGCTTCCATTTGCTTGTATTCATGGATTTCTGCAGCCTCTTCATCTATTATCTTGCTTTGGAAAATTTCAACCCTTTTCTCTATCCTCTGGGCAAGGATTCTCTCATCTGATTTGAAATATCTGGCGATCTCAGTAACCATAAAGTCATAAAGGTGTTGAGTAAATAATCTAATTTTTTCTATTGTTGATGACCTTGGAAAATAAAGACGGTAACGACTTTTTTGCCACAATTTGAAGAAAATAGTAACATCTGTTTTTTCTATAGACCGAATCTTAGCCCTTAGCCTTAGATGTTTAAAAAATTTTTCAATCTTCTTTCCATGAATTAGAGTAGTAAGCGATCCCTCTTTCGCCACTATTAATGCGGATAACAGATTGTCTATAGCCAAATAAAATTCGTCCACTTTTCCATTGAAATTTGAAGTTTGAGCAAGTAGAAGATGAGTTTTACCAACCGCCAAACGTGATATTACATTATTAGGCACATCAAACTTTCCTTGATAAAGTATCGGTCTTTTTCGTCCAAGTTTCGTAATTCTCATAATTAGTTGACCACCAGTTCTACTAACTTATTATATTCTTTTCTGATATCTTTTATGAATTAAAAAATATAATTTTAAAAAACAAGGAGAGAAAACAGATAGATGCTCAAGTTTGAAACAACCTTCTCGGATGCTAGAAACATAAAAGTTAATGAGTGCCTGTTAGAAATAATTGAGCATGACGAAAAAGAGAATAAAGACTATCAAAGGTTTACCGTAGACTTGAACCGACAGGAAGTCAAGCAACTCTTAGACCTCATGCAAGAAACCTACGCAATAATGGAAAAAATTTTTCGCACACGCTAAAACATCACACTAGGAGACACACTTTCAAAAAACAGTCCGACCTCTCCCTCTCTTTTTGAGAGAAAAGATTTACATTTTCACTCTAAAACATTGTTGTTTTTGTAAATATATGTGTTTCTGGAAGGAAAACATGGATTTCTGAGATGGAAAATAGAAAACTTTTTTTCTCAACCTAGTGCGCGCGTTAAGTTTCATCTTTCTACAATGAAAGCGATTTTGACATTAGCATTGTATTCC
>Ga0315539_1002118_pt1 | contig 14347 bp, 12 predicted proteins | sample SalMarSW160150MG_FD_203097 | JGI IMG/M metagenome (GOLD analysis project Ga0315539, IMG submission 203097) | Salt marsh sediment microbial communities from the Plum Island Ecosystem LTER, Massachusetts, United States - Salt Marsh Sediment SW1601-150 ... | reverse complement strand
CCAACGACCTGTTTGATTTTGGCAGGCTTTCAACGTTGATTTATACATAAAAAGGAGTTAAATCAACAATTCGTAGTACGACTAGCGCTCGCCTGCCTGGACGGCAGTCAGGTGCTACGAATAATTACCAGATCCTATAATCGTACCACGAATTTCACATAGTGATCCCTTTGGGAGAAATCGTAGTACGATTAGATATGCTGAACTCAACGGTTGACTTGCAATTAACTCACCGGGTGACTCGGAGGGGTCCGCCCAGGGTCACCCGGTGAGTATAAAAAAATCTAAACAATGCTAAACCTCGATCATAAACTGGAACAATACATCCTCGACCATACTGATCCGGAAGGTAACGTGCTGGAAGAGCTGAATCGCTATACGCATGTCAATATTCTGAATCCCAACATGCTATCCGGGCACCTCCAGGGTAAGATTCTGGAGATGATCAGCCGTATGGTGAACCCCGTCCGGATCCTGGAAATCGGTACCTATACCGGGTATTCATGCCTCTGCCTGGCAATGGGGCTTCAGGATGGAGGGGAACTGATAACCATTGACCGGAATGATGAACTCTACGAGGTCAGCTTAACCTATTTTAAGAAGGCCGGGATAGAGGATCGCATTCGCCTGCTCACGGGTGATGCCCTTGCTTTGATTCCGGGTATCCCGGGACCATTTGACCTGGTCTATATCGATGGGGAAAAGACAGAATACGTTGCCTATTACCAGGTGGTTTTCGATAAAGTCAGACCGGGTGGTTATCTCCTTGCCGACAATGTGCTGTGGGGTGGAAAAATACTTGATCCGGAATCCGAAATGGATGAGAGCACAAAAGGTATCCTTGCATTTAATGAAATGGTCACCAATGATCCACGGGTGATGAACGTGCTGCTACCCGTCCGCGATGGATTGATGATAATGCAGAAAAAAGAGTATTGAATTAATAATCTTGAATTATTGGCCTGCAGTTGTTCGGTCCATGCATTGCTTTCCTTTTAACAGTTTTTGTGCTTGGACCGATTTTATTGCTGTTTGTTTTCCCCCGACATTCATATAGTGATCCCGATGGGAGAATGTCGGGGTAATTGATTAATTTATAAAGAATAGCCCCGGGCTTCAGCCCGGGGTTATGATGGCCACATTACCCCGGTTCAACTACACACTTATCTAATCGGAAATCGTTTCATGAACCGAACCAGGAAACCGTCATTTAAATACTGATTTAAAACTAATGCTATTTATCAGAAAAGATCAGAAATTTAAGTAGTGATAGGATGACTAAGTGTAAGCCAACCTGGTTTGCCGCTCCACGGTGGTTCAAGTCATCGTATCACTCTTTATTCAAGGATTCCATCTATAATCAACAAAAAAGGCCCGGTAATTACCGGACCTTGCAGGTAAATTCAACAATTATCTGTTCCCTATTCTTCTTTTGCGTTGGTCTGCACATCCATTTCCCCGGTAATTTCCTTTATCCGGATAGCATTTATTTCTTTTGAAACGGTCGTCAAACTCATCATGATCGTCTTATATTCCGGATATTTATTGTACTTTTCCCGCATTACATACATGATGTTCAGAACCGATTTCTGAAGGTTTTCACTGGTCTCAAAATCTTTCGGTGGTTTGTTTTCCATTGTTACCATACTATTATACGTTCATTTAAATGTAATCCAATTTTCAATAAAAAAGTGCACAAAGTTATAAAAAAAATGTGGTATAGTTTTTGTTTTTATTTCAACACTTCACTTTTATGCAACTGTTAAAAAGCGTTCAACAAATATTTTTATCAGATGAATACGAAAAAATTATTGATCATAGGCTTATTGATTACCTTCCCAATACTGAACTCAACAGCAGGAAACAGAATAGCTGTTTTTCCCCTGGGGAAGGATCACGCTGTAATGAGTATTCAACAGGATACTGCTGAATACTATTACGTTAAAACCAAATCAACCACGCGTTTTTTCAGTGATATGGATAACCTGAGTTCGGTGATCCAGATGATCCCCGAGAATGTTGAAGTTCAGGTTTTCGAACCCGTCGGCGAGTATTACTCTGCCTATTTTGACGGATCGTATGGATACCTCTTCATATCGAAGGTGGACCCGGTAAATTTTGATCCGGAGATTTTTCAGGTTAAGCCCGAGCCTGTTCCTGCAGAGCAGGATAAATATACCTTTTTGGTACAAAAATACGGGCAGGAGGATGCGGATCAGATCATCGCAGGGAAGGTCTGGAAAGGAATGACCAAGGATATGATCCTCGATTCCTGGGGGAAACCGAGGCAGATCGACCGGTACATCGGCCAAACGAGCGTCAAGGAAGAGTGGTATTACCGCAACCAGGTGCTGTTCATTCAAGATGGCAAACTGGTCGGTTGGAAATAGTGGAGTTTCTTTTAAGTAACCACAAATTCTTCTCATTCATAAGTACCATTTCAGTTTCACAAAACTGTGGTGCAAGTAATATCGTATATCGTATATCGGTTACGAGGCCCGTTTCGTAATTCGGTACTCGTTGTTCGTCATTAAAGATTACAAGGTGCAATTGGGTTTTTACCCTTGAATTACGCATGGATCGTTCCGGTCAACGTTTATCTTTCCCTTTGATAGATTCCGGCAGTTTGACCGGTCCTTTTAGGGCGTTCACCCATTTCTAAAGACATGTCGTCCCTATCGGGACTTTTTTATTGTTTACTTTCCCAAGGTAAAACACTGACATGTATGGCTAACCCCTCCAAAGCATACCCGTTTGTAATTGATTAAAACTTTGAAAGCCACTGTCAGTCCTGTCTAACGTGTAATACTTCACAATTTCGGTATCAAAATACCAAATAACCATCTGAAGGAAAATTACAACCAAAGTCCTTCCAACGAACTATGTTTTAACCATCTTAATTTACCCCGCCAGGGGTAGAACAATGAGTAGCCACCGGTGGTAACCGGTGGTTATGATGTGCGAGAGAGATCACAACCCTTTCAGGGTTGAATTATTGCATCTAAAATATAACGGGCCAACTCCGATGTTAAACAACGGGAAATCGTTTCATGAGCCGGAATCTACCAGACGTTCATCAATATTGCAAATATCGTTTACCGGGTATAAACTAACTGCCCGGATTGAGCGATTGGAGAAACCTGCATACTGCGTACTGCCAATCCCGAATTTCTTAGAAGCTATGCTTCTTTAGAAATTCGAGGATCCTCGAAAATCAATCGAATTTTTCAAAGGAAATTCGTGATTTTCGGGACTGCCTACTTTTTTAATCGGGTTATTTATTTTGGTAATAGTCGATTAAGATTATAAATCCAGTGTAAGCTGAGTATCTTCCAGGTTATTCTCCTCTTCCAAATTCGAAACCGTTAGTCCAAGCAGACGGATTTTTTTTCCGGGCAAACCGGCTTTTTTCAGAATTTCATTCGATATTTTACGCAATGTATCCAATTCGTTAATCTCTTCCGTTACCGTCATGCTTCTGGTAATCTGCTGGAAATCAGAGAATTTTACTTTAAGGGTAAGCGTTCTCCCGGACCTGCCTGCTTTGGTGATTCTTCTTATCAATTCCTGTTCAATGGAATAGAGTTCCGATTCAATTTCATGTACTGTTTCAAGATCTTTTTCAAATGTATATTCTGTTCCGATCGACTTCCTGATCCTCTCCGGATTAACCGGCCGGTTATCCACAGCCCTGGCAATATCGTAGAAGTAGTATCCGTTTTTACCAAACATCTGGATCAGGTTTGCCTTGTCCCATTTTTTGAGGTCGGCTCCTTTACGGATACCCAGTTCATGCATTTTGCCCGCTGTAACCCTGCCAATGCCAAAGAACTTTTCAATTTCCAGTTCCTCAACAAATTTTTCCGCTTTCTCCGGAGGGATGACATAGAGTCCATCCGGTTTTTTCATATCCGAGGCAACTTTTGCCAGGAATTTGTTAAAGGATACTCCTGCTGATGCCGTGAGTTGTGTTTCCTCTTTGATCCTCTTTTTAAGCTCCCTGGCTATCAGTGTTGCCGATGGGATTCCCTTTTTGTTGGAGGTAACATCGAGGAATGCCTCATCGAGTGAGAGCGGTTCCACCAGATCGGTATACTCCGCAAACAGGTTCCGGATCTGTTTTGAGATACTCGTATAGACATCAAACCGGTGTTTAACAATAACCAGGTCAGGGCATCGCTGGCGTGCTATTTTTGTAGGCATGGCGGAATGGATACCGAATTTTCTTGCTTCATAACTCGCCGCTGCAACCACACCCCTGTCCGATTCTCCTCCAACAACCACCGGTTTGCCCCTCAGTTCAGGGTTATCCCGCTGCTCCACGGATGCATAAAAAGCATCCATGTCGATGTGGATGATCTTGCGGTATGATTGGGAGTTCTGTTCCATGGAGTGCTAAAATAGTGATTATCCACGGCCTTTTGAAAAGTAGTTATCGAGCCATATTAGTTCTCGGTTCTCAGTTCTCGGTTCTCAGTTACTGAACTCTGTACTCTGAACTCTGTACACTGTACAATGAACTCTCTCACAACTCATTCCCCATCACTCCATCTCAAAGTCACATAGTCACAAAGTCTCCCAATCTCTTTTTCACTTCGTCTCTTCATCTCACCCTCATATGCCTTCTCCTGAAAAGCCATACCCCAACAAGAAAATAGAGCAGGGTCAGGAGTACGATCAACAGGATCTCCGGGATGATATCCCCCATTCCCAGATCCATAACCAGTGTCTTCTTCAGGGCTGAAATGGCATGGGTGGGTGACATCAATCCCTGGAGAGAAACGGAATAACCGGCAACAGAAAAAATCTCTTTCCCCTGTAACGGAAAGGCTGCACCGGTAAAAAACATAAACAGGAAGAGCGGAAAGTTCCCAACTACAAGGATCTCATTTACCGTTTTGGTAAATCCCGCTATGATCAGGCTGAACGCAATGATCGACAAACAGGTAAGCAGGGCCACTATAAACAGGATGAACAGGGAACCGGTATAATTAAATCCCATCCATATGGCTACCATTAAGGTTATACATACCGATAGTATACCCACCACTACCTGAACGATACTGATACCCCCCAGGAGCCGGAATGATCCCACCCGGGAAAGTTTGAGCCTAAGGATGGTTTTGTTTTCCACTTCGGTTATGATGGCTATGGAGGCTGTGAACATTAACATGATGATGGATATGAGCAAAATCCCAGGTATGTAGATATCGAATTCATCAATATCTCCGGAGATCCCCAGGCTGGTTTCCTTTATGGTAAATGGTCTTTCTGTCCCGGAAAGGGAAAAAACAGAGCGGTCAATGATCTCCCCCACCCAGACGGCACTGATCATGTATTCAATACTGGTAAGGTCTCCGATAAATTCAACCTCGATTTTCTGCAATGAACCGGATTCAAGCATGGATTCCACAAGGTTCGAGAAATCGGGTGGGATAACGATCATGGCATCTGCCCGCCTGTTCTTCAACTGATCAATACCCGCTTGCCTGTCTGTTTCTTTTTTTATATCCAGCGGGATAGTGAGTGTGTCGGTTTCCAACGATTCCAGGGTCTCAAGGATCTGATCACCATAGTTGATCTGTTCTGCCTGAACCAGGATCCCTTCATCCTGGTTCAGGATGATGATATCGTATTCCGGTTGTGTGGATTCATTGATCAGGTAATAGATCAGTACAAAGAAGGGAGCCATGGAGACGGTCAGCACCAGCATCCAGAAACTCCGGACCTGTTCCTTCACACTTTTTTTTATAACGCTCAGCAATTTCACTGCCTTAATTTCCTTCCCGTTAAATGAATGAATACATCCTCCAGTGTATTTTCCCTCATGGTCATTTCCCGGATCATGAATCCGTGGGATATAATCTTCCCGGTAACCTGTGTCAATTTTTTTATGATCTCTTTTGATTGAACAAAAAGAGTATGATTGCTTAATGTAACTGCACAGCCAACGCTTTCCAGATCGGATATGAGATCACTGGTGTTTCCCGGGATCTCCTCGAAGGTAAATTCAAGGAGATCACCCTCTCCGACTGATCTTTTCAGGTTATCCGGTGTATCCAGCAGGAGCAGCTTCCCATAATCAATGATGGCTACCCGATCCGACAGGCGATCTGCCTCATCCATATTATGGGTCGTAAGAATAATGGTCTTCCCCCCAGCCATGCTTTTAATAAAATCCCTCACCAGAATGCGGCTTTGGGGATCGAGTCCTGCCTCAGGCTCATCCAGGATAAGGATCTCCGGGTCATGTACCAGGGCAAGCGAGATGCTCAGGCGTCTCTTCATTCCCCCGGATAAGTTTTTTGCCAATACATTTGCCTTCTCTTCCAGACCCATAAAACCAAGCAACCGGTCAGACCTTGAGCGGGCTGTCTTGCGGTCCACATTATACATTTCTGCCATAAAAATCAACTGTTCCCGACAGGTAAGCCTGGGCCAGAAAACATTTTCCTGCGGACAGATTCCCAGCCGGTTTTTTATATCCTTCCCAATAGTGGATGACCCACTTCCAACATGCACTTTTCCGGAGGTCGGAGGGATCAGTCCGCAGATCATGTTTATTGTAGTGGTTTTACCGGCTCCGTTTGGGCCGAGGAAGCCAAAGATCTCGCCTTTGTAAATATCCAGTGACAGATCATCCACAGCAACAAGATCACCAAAGTTTTTCTTCAGATTCCGTACACTGATCTCTATATGTTCATTCTCTGTGTCCATAACCTGATCTTCAAAATTAGTCAAAAGGATAATAAATCCGGTTAAATTTTAATTGCCAGTTGATTAATTTTTATATTTTGATGCTAAAATCACTTATCTTTTACCACGCACAAGGGGGATATTATTCTGCCAAAAGTCCGGTAATCAAATGATAATTTTAACTACATTAGATTTCTGATTTACAATAAAGTGATTTGATATGGTTTCACCACTCTTTAACCACCTGCTGATTCCGTTTCTGATTGCTATTTTCCTGGCAATTAATATGGGAGGAAGTGGAACTGCCCCGGCATTTTCAGCAGCATTTGGCGCCAACATCCTGAAAAAAAGCGTAATCCCCGGATTGTTCGGGATCTGTGTGTTCATCGGAGCACTGTTAGCAGGTAAAGCAACGGCCACGACCGTTGGACAGGACCTGTTTCCTGCCGAAAGGTTAGGTCTCACGCTCGTTTCTATCATTCTTCTGTCCGTTGGGCTTGCACTGCTCGGCGCAAATTTGCTGGGTATTCCTCAGTCAACCAGCCAGGCAACGGTCCTTTCCGTTTCAGGCTCAGCTGTCTATTTTCATCTGTTGAACACTGAAAAATTATTCCTTGAAATTATCCCGACGTGGTTCATCCTGCCGGTGATTTCCTTTCTGATCTGCTATTTCGTTGGAAAGTATATTTACATTCCAATACGCAAGACGGGTATTTTTACCTATCGAAGCATCACACAGCATCCGATTCTGAGGTGGCTTATCATCATCATGTCATGCTACGTAGCATTTTCCATCGGAGCAAACAATGTGGCAAATGCCTCAGGTCCCATTGCCTCTATGACCATCAATGAATTGAATATTCAGGACATAGAGAAAAACAGGATCCTGATTTTAATCCTTGCAACCCTTGTCGTGGCACCCAGCTTTGGCATAGGCAGTTCAATTTTCGGGCAGAAAATTGTTAAAAAAACCGGGAAAGGGATCTTTCTGTTTGGCCCCGTCGAAGCCGTCATCATCTCTTTTGTCACAGCCAGCCTGCTTCTTTTTGCCTCCATCTGGAAGGGAATCCCGTCATCCCTGGTGCAATTGAATACCGGTGCAATCATCGGAATTGGTGTTTCCAGGCTGGGATTCAAGAACATTTTCAAGAAAACGGAGGTAAACCGGTTCTTTATGATCTGGCTAATTGCTCCCCTGTTTGCTTTTTCATTCTCCCTTTTACTAACCTGGCTGGCTGACCGTTTTTCTCTGCTCTGATTTCAAAACAGCGGAAAACCATTCAGCATAGATAGCTGCAAAATAAACAAGTTGTAATTATTCAAATGGAAACAGAAAAATCACAGGAAAAATTACTGAAGCAGTCGGGCTATTCAGACAGGGCGATCCATTATTACATGGACAAGGTACATGTCGGAACCATTAAAGACCCGGATGCATATTTTGCGTATACCGGCCCCTGCGGGGATACCATGGAGTTCTTTGTAGAAATTGAATCCGGAATCATCAGGCAGGTGAAGTTTCAGGCCATCGGATGTGCCGGTTCTTTTTCAGCCGGATCGGCCCTTGCCGAAATGTCCACGGGAAAAACGGTAGAGGAAGCCCTGACCATTTCGGAAACCGATATCTACAACCACCTCGAGCATGTCCCCCAACCCAAGGTGCACTGCATTGCCCTTGCCCGGAAAACCTTTTCCATGGCGTTGGAAAAGTATAAGAGTCAAGGAAAATAAGGAGGACAAGAGTAGAAAATATTGGATTTTTTTCTATTTGAATTATCGAAAAAGTCGTATTTTTGCACCCACCTTTGCGGAAATAGCTCAGTTGTCCCGAATTTGTCCATTCCGCCTTGGGCGGATTGGTTACAAATTCGAGGATCCTCGAAAAATCAAGCATTCCGCCAAAGGGGAATGCGATTTTTCGGGAGTAGAGCACGACCTACTATGTTTAAAGGATTTGTTCTTAGATAATATTGCGGAAATAGCTCAGTTGGTAGAGCACGACCTTGCCAAGGTCGGGGTCGCGGGTTCGAGTCCCGTTTTCCGCTCAACAAAACAGACCGCCGTAAGGCGGTTTTCTTATTTTTTAAATGCCCCGGAAAGCTTGCTTCTTAGGGGCATTTTAAAATAAGGAAAATCCATCCGCCAGGATGTCTGTTTTGTTGACATTCCCTGGCCGGGTCCGCGAACGTTTGAGCGACGAAGTCGCGAAAACCTCATGAGCAGATGGTGAAAAGAATCCCAAAGGTTTGCCTGTCAGGCAGGGGGGATCAAGCCGCAGTGGAACTGGGGAATTTACTGACATTACCTCAATCCCGGTTGGTTGAATTCATCCCCCAGCTTTCCCACATGCCACCACACCCCCCTTCTCCAACACACAATCCAACTCACAAGGGGGATATTATATGGGAACCAACAGCTGATTTTCAGACAAATTCTACTATTTCATAAAAACCGAAAATGTGTTAATTTTGCAAAGCGCCATGCCCGGGTGGTGGAACTGGTAGACACGTTGGACTTAAAATCCAATGGCCCTAAACGGCCGTGCGGGTTCAAGTCCCGCCCCGGGTACAATTAAATTCAGAAATCCCTTGTATAATAGTATTTACAGGGGATTTTGTTTTTATGGGTGCGGTCAGGAATATGGTTAATATTCCCAAAAACAATACTTTTTTCATATTTCTAAAATTTAATGGTAAATACTAAACCTATACTTGTAGTCTTCATTTGGGAATTATAATCCATGAATGGAGTAATACTTGCTTCAATCCCCCTGCCGAGCAATATATTTCTATAAGAGTTTGATTTTGAAGAGTTCACTATCCAAACGGGTAAGCCAACAGCTATTATTCCTGCACCTATTCCAGCCACAATAGCCATCTTTTTCACGTCTTCTTGGGCTTTATCGTAACCATCAAAGTCATAGTTTGACAAACAAGATTTTCGTTCGGAGACATATTCACTTCGTTTAATTAAACCAACAACAAAAGTTATTCCTCCTCCCAGGGTAAGTGCAATGCCGGCGGAGCTATTACTCCTACAACTTTTCAATGCAAGTCTTAACTGCTCATCTGTTAAGGAGCGTCTTCCTCTTGTCTGTTCTTTTGCTTTGTAGTTTTCTGGTAGGTCTAAAAGGTCTTTTTTTTTCTCTAATTGTGCAAAGTCTGGATTATTTTTATAATCATAAACGTATTCCTCCACCAGGTCTAAACGAAGTCTGAATTTTTGGGTTGTTGCTTTGCCATTGATAACCATAGGGAACTCATATTTTATTAAAAAGCTGTCAACTTCGTAAATCTCACAAAATATTTTTTCACCACTTTTTTTAATGATTAAATCCGATTCCTGGCCGGATACCAATAGCAAAGACATCAATAAGATTGAAATGATTATTGATAATCGTTTCATTTTTTAGGTAAGGTTGATTGCTGGTCTATCAAAGGTACAACTTTCAAAAAGAAACTAAAAATATATCAACGGGAACGGGGATTAATCCCCACCGGATAAATTGTTAAATAATTTAATCCAGCTTTTTCAAAAATATTGGGGCATCTTTGTTTTGCAGGTATTTTTTTTAGATAGTATTTTAAAGACTATTTCTATTAGAGAAAAACCCTTTGAAGGTTTGACTTTATCTCACATTACTTATAATTTTACACCTAAAACCAATCTAACCTAAAATATTATAATCATGGAAAACATGGATTCACTAACGATTATTGTAATTCTGGCAGTTATTATACTCTTGTTTTTTCTTTTCCGAGAAATTAATACCTGGTACTGGAAAATAAATGAGCGTGTATCACTTATGAAAGAAGAAGTTGGTATAATAAAAGACGAAGTTGAAATCCTTAAAAGAATTGAAAAACAAGGTCCCCCCTCAAGTTTGTATTTAGCAAGAAGATCAGAATTTAAGGGCAATATTCCAGAAGCCATTGACTATTATTTAAATGCCCTTTTTGATGTTAAAAAAGGTAAAAGTGTCTTGACCGGAATGGAAACAGATGAGGCTTTAAGTTACATTCGAGAAAGAATTACCAAACTGGGAGGGAAAGTTCCAGAATTTCAACAGGATTAAATCTATATTCCTGCCTTACCCCCCGCCGGATGTATGGTTATACGTTGCACTCCGATTTTTGAAAAAGGGGTAGGTGGGGTGTTCTTTTTTTATAGGGTGACAAATGCCTTCCTTTTTTATAAGACAGCAAAACAATATTCTACCATATTTTCTATCTATTGTTTTATAATAGAAAATTTTTTCTCTTATTGAATATCTAAGGATTTATAATGGAATATTCTTTCTTTTTGCTATTTTAATGGAAATTATTTTCCATAAACATATTTTTAATGGAAGTTTTTTTCTATTTTTGTGTAAAACTTAATTTTTAATGGAAAAAAATATTCCAATACATCTCCAGGAAATCATATTTGGTTCTTCTGATTCAACAATATCAAAAAAGATATCAAAACTTCAAAAGAGTGGTGAAATTAGAAAAATTGCTCCTAGAATTTACTCCTCAAACTTAACTGAATCACCAGAAGAAATTATCAGAAGAAATATTTTCTCAATTTTAGGAAACTTATACCCAGGAGCTGTCCTTAGTCACAGATCTGCTTTTGAATTCAAACCGACATCCAGTGGACAAATCTTCGTTACATATAAGTATACCAAAAAGATAAAGATTCCTGGAATAGAAATTAATTTTCTGGAAGGGAACGGGCCAATTGAAGGGGACAATCAATTCTCAGGAGAGCTTTTTGTCTCGCAGCGACCAAGAGCATTTTTAGAAAACCTTCAAATATCCAGAAAAGCTGGGGCAGATTCTAAAGCATTAACCTATTCTGAAATCGAAGAGAAACTTGAACAAATAATAAGGGTAAATGGGGAGGAGGAACTAAATTCCTTAAGAGATAAAGCTAGAAACATTGCATCAAATTTGGAGATGGATAAGGAATTTAAAAAACTAAATCAAATTATTAGTGCCCTATTAACTACCCATCCATCTAAAATTCTAACATCTCCAGTTGCAACTGCAAGAGCATTCGGACTACCCTTTGATCCATCTAGAATAGAATTATTCGAGATTCTATTTCAAGAGTTAAACCATAATGAGTTTAAGAGATATGATGAAAAGAATATTAGTCAGAAAGCCTTTAGAAACTTCGCTTTTTTTGAAAGCTATTTCTCAAATTATATTGAAGGGACACAATTTGAAATAGAGGATGCAAAACTGATTATAAAAACCTTAAAACCAATACCATCTAGAAACGAAGATTCTCATGATATTTTGGGAACATATCAAATCACTTCGAATCGTAAGGAAATGTCAATTACACCAGGTTCTGCAGAAGAATTAACAGAAATTTTAAAATATCGACATAGATTTCTTTTAAGCGCCAGACAAGATAAATATCCAGGTTCTTTCAAGGAAAAAAATAATTTTGCAGGGAACACTGCTTTTGTGGATAAAAATCTTGTGAAAGGAACCCTAATAAAAGGTTTTGACTATTACAAAGCATTAAGACAAGCTTTTTCTAAAGCTGCCTACATGATGTTCATGATTAGTGAGGTTCATCCTTTTCTAGATGGTAATGGTCGAATTACACGAATAATGATGAATTCGGAATTGGTTAAAAATTCTCAAACAAAGATAATTATCCCCACCGTATACAGAGATGATTACCTTGGTACTCTAAGAAAATTGACCAGACAACGAGACCCTAAACCGTTTATACGAATGCTTTCAAGAGCATTTGAGTTCAGTTCAACAATTTTCGGCGAGGACATGGACGCTATGCAGAAAAATTTAACCGAGAGTAATGCATTTATGGAACATACAGAGGGAAAATTGAAAATAATAACTCAAGCCAAAAGCGGCTCATTCTGATTGGAATTTCCAATACCTGCTCATGACAATCGTATGGGAGAGGTTGTTAATGTATTATTACAATACGAACAACGAAAGGATTATCGTAACCCAGCACCGATTCCCGTTTTTACTTCAAATGTTTCCGGATCTCATTCAGCTTGTTCAATGCCTCAACCGGAGTCAGGTTATCGATATCAAGATCGATGAGTTCATCCCGGATCTGCTTTAAGACCGGATCATCCAGCTGGAAAATACTCAACTGCAGTCCCTCCCTGTGACCCGCCAGGTCAGAAACCGGCTTGGTCAGACCCTTCTTCTGATGGGACTGTTCCAACTCCTTCAGGATCTCGTTTGCGCGATGAACAACACTTTTCGGCATTCCGGCCATTCGTGCAACATGAATACCAAAGCTGTGTTCACTCCCACCCCTCTTCAGTTTTCGCAAAAAGATCACCCGGTTATCCAATTCCTTGATCGAAACGTTATAATTTTTAACCCGTGAGAAGGAGTTCTCCATCTCATTGAGCTCATGATAATGGGTGGCAAAAAGGGTCTTTGCCAATCCGTTCGGGTTTTCATGGATATACTCCACCATAGCCCAGGCAATGGATATCCCGTCGTATGTACTGGTGCCGCGTCCGATCTCATCCAGCAACACCAGGCTCCTGGAAGAGAGGTTATTCAGAATGCTCGCCGCTTCATTCATCTCTACCATAAAAGTGGACTCTCCCAGCGAGATGTTATCAGAGGCACCAACCCGGGTAAAGATCTTATCTACCAGACCGATCTTTGCCGATTCGGCAGGTACAAAACTTCCGATCTGCGCCAGGAGAACGATCAGGGCTGTTTGCCGCAAAAGAGCGGATTTGCCCGACATGTTCGGACCGGTGAGGATAATGATCTGCTGCTCTTTGCTGTCGAGGAAAACATCATTCGGAACATACGGTTCATCGATCGGCAACATCTTTTCGATCACCGGATGCCTTCCCTGCTTAATATCGATAACCTCCGAATCCTCTAACTCAGGTCGGATATATTTGTTTTCAATGGCAGTTTTAGCAAACGACAAAAGGCAATCGATTCGGGCTATGATGGATGCATTGACCTGTATGGGAGTGATATACTTCGACAGTCCGGCAACCAGGCCCTCAAACAGTGTGGTTTCAAGATCAAGGATCTTCTCTTCCGCCCCCAGTATTTTGGTTTCGTATTCCTTCAGCTCTTCGGTAATGTATCGTTCCGCACTCACCAGGGTCTGTTTCCTGATCCACTGCTCCGGTACCTTATCCTTGTGCGTATTACGGACTTCAATATAATAACCGAACACGTTGTTGAACCCAACCTTCAACGAAGGGATCCCCGTATGCTCAATCTCCCGTTGTTGAAGCTTTACCAGGTAATCCTTTCCGGAATAGAGGATGTCCCGCAATTCATCCAGTTCTTTGGATACTCCCTTTGCAATGACATTACCCCGGTTTACCTGTACCGGTGGATCCGGATTGATCTCTTTTTCGATCCGGTCCCGGACATATTTACAGTCATCCAGTTGTTCCGCCAATGATTTCAAGGGTTTGCATCCGCTTTTTTTACAGGCATCTTTTATCGGTTCAACGGCTTCCAGTGCTTTTTGCAGTTGAACAACTTCACGGGGGTTAATCCGGTTAACTGCCACTTTTGATATAACCCGTTCCAGATCACCGATCACTGTAACCAGTTCCTCGATTCGATCTTTGGATTCCGGATTCTGTATGAAATACTCAACGATATCGTGACGTTCCGTGATG
>Ga0315539_1002115_pt1 | contig 14356 bp, 16 predicted proteins | sample SalMarSW160150MG_FD_203097 | JGI IMG/M metagenome (GOLD analysis project Ga0315539, IMG submission 203097) | Salt marsh sediment microbial communities from the Plum Island Ecosystem LTER, Massachusetts, United States - Salt Marsh Sediment SW1601-150 ... | reverse complement strand
TTCAGACCAGACAGCAAGAGAGATGCTTGAGGCGGCATAGTCGGTGAGGGTGCGGGTGGATTCTGACCAAACGTCAGCTGCAGTTAAGGTTGACCGAGTGGAAACAACTGCATCTAGATTGTTAGCAACCTGTTCTCCGATTGAGCCGGCTGTAGTTAGTTCTACTTTTGCCACATCCCAGACCTGCTGAGGATTATTCAGGTCAACAGAGTCTGTCAACCCGCGGGACGCATAGCTCCACACGTCCGCAGCAGAAATATTGTTGAGAGCAGCAATTAATGTTTGATTCTCATTGACTTCGGTGATGATTTCGTTTTTTGCGACCGTCAAATCAGCTACGGTGGAAAGTTGTCCCCCACCAGTTAAAGTTTGGTCAGTCAATCTGCGGGTTGGAGCAAAAGTGTCATTCCAGATGTCAGCTGCCAGAGAACCAATAGCAGTTATGGTTCTGCCACCAGTATATTCCCACATATCGCCGGCAATATTTGCTGCTGAAGTCAACTGCCTTGAGCTCCAATTCCAGATAGCATGAACTAATTTTCTTTCGTGAGAAATGACATATTTATCGTCAGAATCAATAACATTATCAAAGACAGAACAAAGAGTAATAGTATAACTTGCCTTATCAAAATCACAAATTACTTTTTTTTGGCCAGCATTGTTTCCAGACATTATTACTAACTCATAATTGTTCCAGTAATCATCTGGATATTCAGATAATTCAGAATCAATTAAAGTTGAGGTTGAACCACCAGCATCAGCAAGGCCAGCAAAGTCAAAAGTGGCTTTCCTAACTAATTCCACATTGTATTCCACATTTTCTTGAGTTGGCTGATCAGCCACTTGAGAAACAGTGCCCGATTCACTTACTCCAACAATATATTCTGAACCGCCAATTTGTCGAGAGGTTAATTGACGAGTAGCAGCGTTCCAAATATCTTGGGCAATGGAAACGCCGGAAGTCAAAGTTCTGGTTGAATATTCCCAAACGCCTTGGGTGATATTAGAAATATTATCCAAACTTCGGCCGGAATATGACCAGATATCAGCTACTAAGGTGCCAAAAGAAGTTAAGCTTCTAGTTGAGTACTCCCAAACGCCTTGGGTAATATTAGAAATATTATCCAAACTTCGGCCGGAATATGACCAAATATCAGAAACTAAAGTGCCGAAATCGGTTAAACCGCGGTTTGTGTATTCCCAGATACTTTGCGGCATCTGGTCAACCTGAGCTTGAAGAGTATCAACTTTTGTTTCTAAAACATCAAGTTTACTTAAAATTTCCTGGTGAGGCTCAATATTAATTGTAATTGTGCCTGGAGAATAGTCACTCACTTGCGGATTAACACCATCACTGGTAATGCCATAAACATAATAACTTCCCGGACTAATTCCGGTCGTATCCCAAACGCAAGTCACACCCGATCCTTCTATCGCTGAGGCGCAGGGACCGGCAATAGCAGTACCGTCAAGACCAATGTTGTCGGTATCGTAATAAAAGGCGGCGGTAACTGTTTCTTCGGGATCGGACAAAGTATAAGTAATATTGTAAAGGTCGCCGACAGTTATTGTATCGCCAATTCCGTCCGGTTGGGAAATGGAGAGCTGGGGTGGGGCGTTTACTGGCGCATCCGGAACTTCAAATTCAAGCCAAGTTACCCTCATTGAATCGCTGCTTCCTAAGTTGGGCGTAGTAATCCTGAGCCGTAAATCGGAATAATCGCTAATTAAATCGGCTTCTGGCCCGGTAAGAGTGAATGAATCGTTATTATATACCCCCCGAGTACCGTTACTGTTGCCGCTTGAGCGAATAAGCGTACCGCCTTGATAAAGGTCAACCACAATTTGTTCTGCCGCACCCGAACCGGCGGGCTTGAAGCTCCAGCGAACAATGTGGCCCGAACTTACTCCCGGATCGAAGACAGAACTCAATCCTAATTCTGCCATAGTATCTACCACGACGGATTCGACGTAGTCGGTGTCGTCATTCGCCGTCACCTCATCAGTCGCCTCATGAAGCGTTGGGGCGTTGACAGTCGTCCAAGAACCGGCTGATACAGTGCTTGCCGGTCTTCCGAGTTGGACTGCCTCGGCAAAATTTGGGTTTAAAAGAAAAATTCCAAAAATCAAACCGAAAATTACTATTTTCTTCCAATAGTTTTTTACTTTGCTAGGACGAAAATTTTTACTTAATGTAAAAATCATTCCCTCTTTTTGCTTTTATATTATAACTCTTTTTCTTTTTTCTTCTTTTTGCCTCTCTTCTTTTCTGTATCAAGGTTATCCAAAGAAAAACTACAATCGGCAAAAATAAAAGATTGGAGATGATTTCCCTGGTTGAACGCGCGGTATAAAATCCTCCAATGATTAAAATAGTTGAGAGAAGAATAGAATAATAAAGCAAAATAGATTTCAAAATTGATTTAATGTTTGGTTTTTTAAATTTTGGTATTCTCATAAATTTTATTTGTTAAGCATAAAAACTAATATTAAAATACAAAAAGCGCCCAAAAATGGATGCTTGTAAAAATTTTGCCAATATAAAATTCCGCGAGCGTTAGCTCTCTCTCTCTCTCTCTCTCTCCTAAATTGTATCCAACCACAATTATGGGCATTTTTTTATTTCAAGATTATATATTTACCTTGTTATATTATAACAAATTAAATTAACCAATTACACTCTTTAACTGTGGGTAACTTTAGAATCAAACCCGAAACAAAACGAGGGGCTAAGCCCCTCGTTTTCTACTTGTTAAAAACAGATTATATTGTAAATTATTATTCCCACGTAATAGTGAGAATTTCCTGGTCCCCTTCTCCTTCCTTATCGTAAATTTCAGTAACCACCACTCCGCCGGAATAACTAACATCTATACCCGGACTGTGAATTGAATAAGACATATCTAAAACCTGACCCTCCTGTTCTAAATTATTATCAATATCGTAATAAATAAGTCCTCTTTGTTCTGGCTTTAAATCCATTTTTGTTTCAAATCCCAATAACCTTGCTCCATCTCCAGTAATCATTGAAAAGGCAAAATCCTGCCTTTGAGCTATAATTTCACCTTGATCATTGGCAACAAAAACTATTCCGCCAGAAGCTAAAGTGCCGGAAATTCTTTTACCATTTTTGCTTATTGAAAGCCCCTCTCTATTAGTAGGACATTTTATTTCGATGCCCAGATCTTGGCCGCTTTCTACTTCTCCGTCTGCATCAGCCACAGTTAAAACCCACTGATATTTGTTGTCTATTGTTCTGGCAAAAAATACTCTATTAGAATCATCAATTGCCAAGCAGTATCCATTAATTCCCATTTCTATAACTTTTAAAACTGTACCGTCAAAATTTACCACACCCACTATATCATCTTCTGGAACATCATGTCTTTCTCCAAAATCAACCCCAGTAATATCAGCTGTAAAAGCTATTTTTGAACCGTCAGGGCTTATCTTTACGAATGATGGCCAGGCTCTTTCAGCATCAACTTCTGGAGGATAATATTTTTCTGGAAGACCATGAGGATCTATTTTTCTTGCTGTTTCTTCGTTTAAGTCAAGAGCAAAAATATACTCTGGCATAGGATCTACCAAACGCCAATTTTCAACAAAAGGAGTGCCAATAAAAACAGCTTTAGCGCCTTTATAGTCAATGTCTAAAGATTCAGGTTTGATGCCAAATTTATCTGTAAAAATATCTCCTCTGATTTTAATTGTTTTCTTTTCTTTTCCTTCCGGATCAGTTAGGACTAAAGTATCCCAATAATTATCTTTATCCGTATCTCTCCAAAAAATAATTGTCTTGCCGTCGCCGGAAACTCGAGGACCCATATCCCTGATTTTATTTTGAGTAATTTGATTAATTTCTTTTTTTCCTTGAAAAGGAATGCTTTCTCTGGGTTGAGATTCTTCTTTCTCTTCTTTTCCACACATTGCTCCGACTAAAACTAAAACCATTAACATTAATGGAATAATAAAATATTTTAATTTAGACATATACTCAGATTAATTAATTTTTAATTTAAACTTTTATTTTAATGTTTGGATTCAAGGTTCTAATATTTTCAATAAATGATTCCCAATTCTTTATTTTAAAAGCAATGCTGCGCATTCCTACAAATCTTTTCAAAGCGCCTGCGCTAGCAGGCGCTTTATTATATCTAATTGTAAACATATTCAAGATAGGAGTTTTTATAATAGACTTTATGCTGGAAATAGCTATTCGGCGACGTTCTTTTGGTTCTTTAGAAAAAAACTTATAGATAAAGAACACTAAGCTGTCTTTTGTTAAACTTAGAACTCCTTTACGGCTGGATCCAGCCTCATCAGTATCTATTTCTTTGGCTTGCCAATACCCAATTACAGACGGCTGCACAGATGGCTGCGTACCTAACTTTGTTCCGCAAGAAGGACAAAACTTATCCCCTGCTCCCATTTCAGCTCCGCAATTTAAACAAAAATTAGCCATTTTACCTTACAATAACTATAACCTCTCCGGTTTCGTGAAGCCGGCAGGCAGTAACCTGTCCAGTGTTATCAACATCATGAACACTGCAATTGCCATATGACTTATCCAAAACCTGTTCTTTTTCAAAACTATTATCTACATCATAAAGAAATAAACCCTGATCCCATTCTGCTGAAGAAACCTTTTTCCCATTCTCGCTGATTTCCACAGCCCCCCAGGGATTTCCTCCTTTGGCTAAAATATTCCCATTAGCATCGCAGGCAAAAGCTGGATCATCTTTTTCATCTAAAGTCCCGGCTATTGTTCCCTTATTGCTAACTGAAATCTTGCTGGTATTAATTTTAAGCCCCAGGTCTTTTTCTCCAGAACCATCGGCATTAATCACTGACAAAACCCAATCATATTCACCTTGTTTCTTAGCAAAGAATACTCTATATGAATTATCAATCCCTACCACATTAATACTTATATTATCTTCTTCTTTATCTGCGAACGTTTTATTTGCTAATACTTTAAGCCCTGTTCCATCTGAATTTATCACCGCAATTGCATTAGCAATATCTACTGCCATTCCCAGATCAATTCCCCAAAGCCGAACGCCAAAGACAATTTTTTCACCGTCTGGACTAATTGAAATTGCCTGCGGATCTGCCCATCCTATTCCTTCGTGCTGGACTGCTAAACTCTGATTAGGAAGTTTTTTTATTGTTTCGGCAGCTACATCTAAAATATATAAGTGTTTTTTACCGCTGTATTCTCCTCTTTCTGAAGGAGGAGTGGCTGAAAAAACTACTTTGGAAGCTTTATCATCAACAGTTAATACTCCATCATCTATCTGAACATCGGACTCAAGCAATCCTGGCTTAATTTTAATTGTTTTTTTGTCATTTCCATTTGGGTCGCTTACTACTATACTGTCTGTCTTTTCGTCCCCATCAGAATCAAAGAAATAAACTACCTGGCCGTCTTTACTTACTTTTAAACTATTTTTACTAGATGGCACACCTTGTTCAGCTAAAGTAAAAATTCCTTTTTTCCGGGAATCTTTGCTTTCATCTTTTCCATTTTTTTCTCCACAACTTGCTCCCAGTAAAACCAAAGTCACCAAAAGCAAAATTGGAATGATAAATTTAAATTTTCTCATAATTTTTGGTTTTTATGTTTTCTTAAAATGTTTTGGGAAGCGTTTTGCAAACCTCTTGGACATCGCTTACACACTCATTAAAGTCCTCGTATTCCCCCATTCCTTGATGCATAGAGCAATAAGAAGTGTAAATAGTCAAACATCCTTGACGAGTAAGGAAATTTTCTATAGTTAATCGATAATTTTCAATCACTTCATCACATATGTCTTCATCATCTTCCTCATCCATACATTCATCATATAAATCTTCTTCTTGTTCAATCATATCGTCGATACAATCATCTAAATCATCCTCTTCGCCTATCAAAGAAAATTCTTGGTCAAGAACATCATTCAGTTCTTCTGAAAAATCTATAGAAGTTTTGCAAACTTTCTTATAAAAAGATTCCGGGCTTTTGGTGCATGTTGCTCCGACCAAAACCAAAACTGCTAAAAGCGAAATTAGAATAAAAATTTTTGTTTTTTTCATAATAAATGATTTAATACTTTATACTAAGTTTCGACCTTTTTTTTAGAAAAATAGCTTTTTGTTATTATACCTAAAATTATGGCCAAACATAACCATTGGGCTGTGGATAACCCCCCATAGCGTGGATCAGATAAAAGAGTGCCTGTTGAACGGGTAAAATCCAAAAAAAAGCGAAAAACAGAATATAAAAAGAGAAAAACAAAAAATAATTGGCCTGGTTTTGTTAATTTAGGTTTTAAAAATCTTAGGATTAAATACAAAATTAAGGCGCTAATAATCAAATACTCAGCTACTGGATGCCGGATTGTTCCATCTGGCCACATAATCCCCCAAGGCAAAGATGTTTCAGCTCCTTGATGGTCATTGATTAAAGAACAGCCGATCCTAGTAATAGCAATAGATATGGGAGCGGCTAAAACAGCTAAATCTGCTATTTGTAAAAACAATCTTGAACTAATCTTGGCCAACTTTGCATAAAGAAGAGCCGCAATCAGCAAACCAAAAAAACCGCCGTGAAAAGTCATTCCTCCCTGCCATATTTTTAGAATTTCAATTGGCTTTGAAAAATAATAATCTGAAAATTGAAAAATATATCCTAATCTTGCTCCAATAACTGTGCCGATTATTAACCAAGAAAAAGAACTAATAATTAATTCGGTATCAATCCCTTGTTTTTTTGCTTTTCTTGAAATAAAAAACAAGGCGTATAAAAAAGCTAAAGCCAAGAATGCGCCCCAGATATAAAGAATAATTGGTCCTATTTGGATTTTATCAAACTTAAAATAAGGCATATATTGTTGTCGGTATCGGATACCGACAGAGCCTGTTGGTATCTGATACCAACAACACCTTCCTTTATTTTATCATAAAAAAGCGCCGAGTTCTATTTTAGAACTCGGCGTGTTTGACTCTCAACGCTTGTCCATACTATGATTCCTCAGCGAACTCGATCCTTGTGTTTACAACCTTCTTGCCTATCTTTGCCTCGGCATCGCACTTTCTACATTTGACAGGACCATCTGGGGTAAAATCATAGTAGTCATCTTCCACCTCTTCTCCTGTTTCTGTGAGTTGACGAACTGTTTGCGTTGTACCATTTTGGTAAAACCACGTATCTTTACATTGATTGGGACAAATGTAAAAGACACTTTCTTCCTTGTCTTCTTTATCTTCTTTGGACATTATTATCTCCTTTTAAAATAATGTGGAATGAACTAATTTTTACGTTATTTACATAATAGCATACCATTTAAAATATGTCAAGGACTTGACAAGCCATCTTGGTAAATGATAGAATTAAAAAGTACCTGCGGAACGTCAGTTCCTATCGGCATTATAGCTGATGGCAGGTACAACAAAAAAGCCCTTATTTTGTGGGTTTTTTTGTTGTATTAGCTTATTTCGATATCATCACCCATAATACTAAAAAAATGCTTATCGCCCTTCTTAATCCCTTTATTTATTTGTCTTATTACTATTTTTATAGTACAATCTTGGACTTTTTCTCTAAATGTCCAAAAGTCAGCTTCTGATGTTATCAATATTCTAGAACCATATCTATTAACATAATATTTAGTTTCCTTTCGTTTATATTCAATTGAAGCCGTAGGATTTTTAATAATTTTTTCTACATAAAACAGAAGCGCAAATCTTTTCTTTTGTTCATTTCTTGGACGAGGAATACGTCCCTTACGAATAAGGTGATTAAACCCCAAGCTATTAAAAGAAATGTAATCTCCATTAAGCGCTGGGCATTGTATACGTCCTATTTTAGAATATATTTCTTTTGCTTTCTCCTTAGATTTTTTATAACTAATCCCCCAAGTTTTAAGCATATGTTTTATAAATGAAAATATTGTTGTTGATATCGGATGTCAACAAGCTTGTTGACATCCGATATCAACAATACTTTTCTTTATTTTATCATAAAAAAGCGCCGAGTTCTATCTAGACTTAATGCATCTAAAATATGTCAAGCACTACTAGAATAAGACATATAATTCCTCCGATGATCATTATATCAGCGATATTAAAGATGGAAATCGGAAGGATAAAGATTTTTATCCAATCAATAACATAGCTAAAATACAGGCGGTCAAAAAAGTTGCTTAATCCTGCTAAAATAATCAAAGAAAAACCAGACGTTAAAAGAATATCTTTTTTCTTAAAACTCCAAAGAAACAAAAAAACAAGCAGTAATAATACTGCTCCAATTATTAAATTAAGAAAGATTGGATTTAAAGAAAAAAAATATAAATCTGAATTCTTAAATAATTTTAATTCAATAAATCTTCCTGAATAAAAATCAGGATTTCTCAAAAAAAACCATTTGCTTAATCTGTCTAAAAATATCAAAACTAAATCAAGAGATATTAGAATCTTAATTCTCATTCTTTCTCCATAAATTTTAATCAATTTTATTTTCTTCTAAATAAAAAATTCCAAATGCTTTTAGTAAGTTCTATTTCCCAAGTTATTATAGAACCAATAAATTTAGATATCTTTTTCATAATTTTTTGATTTTTGTTGACGACTGTCGTCAACGACTCCTCGAATAAAACGCTCCTGACCCCATTTTTTTCAACTTCGTTGGCGCACCGCCTCATAAATTTCGGAGACTATTTTCTCTTAAGCTTTAATTTTTCTACTAGCTTTTGCCTGTTGTCTATAAGACTAAATTTATAACCATAATTTCTATCATCATATTTTTCTATCTTCAACTCCCGTATTTTATTCGCGACGAAATAAACAGGGCAATCTTTAATGATTCCCAAAAGTAATTTTCCGAATGTCCACCAGTTTTTGTTCAATAAATCCATTGGTAACTTGTGATCCTTTAAAAAATCTCCAAGCTCCTTTCTAAATGTCTTCAACATAAAGAAGTCTCTTCCAATAGATTTTATGTTACGAACATTTTCGCGTCCGCTTTTTTTCAGATCAACATTTGGTTCAAAAATATCTGATAATAATTTGGTTGTTTTTTCTTGGCTTAATTCTTTATGTAATACCCAATTGCAATAAAAACGAAGGGTTTTATAAGATTTTTCCCCGTATTCTAAAATTTTTCGAATTTCAACCATCATATAAATTACCTCGCATTCTTCTCTAAATGTTGAATGATTCTGCAAAAATTTTCGTAATTTTTCTATAATATTTTCTCTATCCATAAATTTTATTTATTTTTATTTCTTTTTTTATTCTTAATCCGTTTCTCAAAATATATAATACCCCATTTAAATATTAATATAGCGGCTAAAATAAGCCATAACCACCAAAGCTCTTTTGCGAGCAACCACCAAACATTCAAAACACCTTTTATCATTTCCCATGTATCAATTTTAAAAAGGTGACCTTCCATAGTTTTATTCTTCAATTAATTATTGGACTTTTTGTTGAATTTTTTAATTTAAAACTTTAGCCTCTGAAACTCCGCCTAAATTTCCAATAGTTCTTTCAATTTTTGTAAAACAATTCTTTATGGTTTGATTAATCTCTCTTCCGCTAAATCTTAAAACACGCCAGCCAAAACTCGTTAATTCGTTGTTTCGTTCTCTATCTCCGGCCAAAGCTTCTGGCAAAATATGATATTTTTCTCCGTCGCATTCCACATCCATATTGCCATTTTTACAGAATATCCCAAAATCCAAACAATAAAATCTTCTACCGAACTTAACATAATACTGCCTTTCCGCGGTTATTTCTCTTTTTTTCATTTCCAAATACATTTTTTCTTCTAAGGGGCTAGTATCGTATAAATCATTGATTTCTTGTGCGACAAACAATTTTTCACAACTTGTGAGAATATGGACTATTCTTCGCCATCTCAAACTTGGGATGGGTTTTGGCAGTTCTTTTATTTTTCCTAAATGAAATTGAAAATATTCCTTGTCTGCTCTTTGATGTTCTTTTTCTTCTGGAAAAAGTTCAATTCTTTTTTTAATGTCCACTTTTTTAACCTTGGCGTAAAAATTTACCTTGTACTGCATTTCCTCGCCAAAAACTTTGGGAAAATAGAAACCCAAATATTCGGTAAACCTCGCGTTTTTCGGCGCCGACTCAACTGGAATATGATACCATCTCTCTTCTTGAATTATACCCCAAAGATTTTTTCGCGGTACAATACCCACTAACGCCGGATGTTTTTGCATTTTATTTTTCAACTTCGGCCTAAATTTTAATTATTTTTTTGATTTTTGTTGACGACAGTCGTCAACGACTTCTTTTTCTATAAACCAGGCTTATTAAACTCTGGAATGTGCAAAACCGAGCTTTGCACATTCCGCACCTATAATCACTTTTATATATATTCCTTTAAGAGAAATCGGGCCTCTCCTGACTTGTTTCTTAATCAATTTCTCCGCCCTTCCGTAGTTTTGACGAAGGAGGGTTTGATTTTTGTTGACGACTGTCGTCAACAACTTCTCGAATTAAAAGGTACCTGACCCCTTTTTCTTCTGACCCCTTTTTCTTCTAATTTATTTAAACAAGCTTACGACTTTTTCGTAATAAGGTTTAGCTAATATTTTGGTTTCCATTTCTTTATGTCCATAGTAAAAAATTATTTTTCTGATCTTAAATTAAAATTTCCTTAATCCAAATAAAACCAAAACGACAACTAAAATAACAATAAGTATGATGTTAACCAGTTGATAAATAACTACTCGCCATAAATTTATCTTATTGAGTTTATTTTGGCATTGCTTTTTTAGTTCATCTTCACATTTCTCTTTTAACTTAACTCTATATGGTTTCTCTAATTTACCCCCGAAATCTTTCGTAGCATGTCGCCAGACAACTCCAATCATTGAATATACTAAAAGTATTAAAAATAACCAAAAATAATCCTCTTTCCAAAGTAAAGAAACTATTAAAAAAATAGAGTTAACAAAATAAAACATTAAATAAGGCGGTTCTTCAATAAGTTCCTTTAAAATCCTCATAAACGCTATAATAAAATTGTCCTTTGGTTTTTGCGTAGAATTATCCATATTTTATTTCCCCCAAATTTCAGAGATTTTATCTTTAACTTATTGCTCAAAAACTTTAATTAAATTTTTCTCAATTTTTGGATAGATTTTTTAAAAATATTACAAACAGAATAAAACGCTCCTGCTCTCTATATGCTCTAAAAATTCTTCAATAGTTTTTGGTAGAATAAAAAGATTATCTTTTTTCTTTACATATTCAATTTGCCTCTGCGAGTCTTTAAATATGCTAGGTGCAACAAAATAACACATAGAATTCTTACTATTTTTACTAAATTTTTCCAAGTGTCTAGCTATAGGCCATACTTCCATAACTGTTTGTGTTCTTCCTTCAGACATAGTTACTTCGACTAAAATCCCATTAATATCCTCATAACATTCAATATCACCCTTATCGCCTATACCACCAGCAGTTGAAGTCGGCAATCCCTCATCATCATAAGGATAATTAGCTATAACCTTTACATTCGGGAATTTAGATTTAACTGCTAAAGCGATAAGGAATTCCAATCGTATTGGATTTGAAAGATATTTTAGAATATCATCTTTTGTTAATCTTTTTCTAGCCAAGTTGATCATTTCTTCTTTAATCATAACCCAAGAATAAACACCAACCCATTTAGCCAAGAACTTGTCTCTTTCATCCGCACTTATCGACTTAGCTACAGATAAAATCAAATTCTCATCAATTCTTGCCATGTATTCAAAATATTGCTTTTCCGTTTTGTATTTCTTATATTTAGAATAATTCTTAAGAGCATAATCAACCTTTTTCTGCTCATTTTTGTTGATATCAATAAAACGACCACCTCCCCTTAAAGAAATTAGCCCTGCGAGCCTCATTTTTCTTATAAATTCGTCCGGATAATCTATCATAATTGATTTGGGGTTGAATTTCTTAAATTTACCTTCCATGATTCGATTAAGACAAATATCAACAATTACTTCCCAGCTTGGATTATAGCCATATTTTTTCCTTATCTCTTTTATTAATTGATACAACTTTTCTGAATTATTATTTTTCCAAAAGATAACTAATGGTAATTCTAATTTTGAAATACCATTTCCGTTGAAATTACCTCAAGTAAAAGTATTAATGGGACGTTTTCATTTAATGTACACCTAAGTGGATTATTACTCTGATATTTTACAAAAGCATTAAGGAATGCTTGTTGTTCAAATTCGGGATGTTTGTTATCGACAAGTTTTAAACCAACTTTAGAAAATTTAATTTTTTTTCCAATCTTGTAATAAACGAAACCCAACTCTTTTGCTATTTTGAACCAAGTATCAAATCTGGAAGGCCAACCTTTATCAAATCCCGCTTCTTTGTGATTTTGAGGATTATCTTTTAAAACTTTTAAGACTTCTTTATCAGTTAAGAGTTCTTTTGCCTTTATTTTGTTTTTTATAGATGCACTCAAATTTGTTGGCGTATACAACCCAATTCTTATTATTTCTCCAGCAATTTCTTTAGCTAAATTATTGGTAAGAATTTTGCCATCATAATTTTTAAACATCCCTAAAAACCACTTCAATCTTTCTGGATTTCTAAGTGTCGTTGTAAATAATAAAGGTTTGTATTCCGACTGGCGTTTCTTCATAAGCTAATAATTAGTAACTAATACCTCTTTAATTTTCTTTTTTTTATTGTCATGATAGCTGATATAATTGCTCTTTATTTTGTATGCTTTGTATTTTTTCATCCATTTAATCAACAAACTATTTTTATTTCCGTTATAATGAGTTACATTTGACAACGCAAACTTAACACCTTTTTTATTTAAGTCGTCAATCGAATTTAATAAATCATATTCAGATTCTTTATCCCAAAATTTATTATATTCGCTTGCTGAAATTAAATAAGGTGGATCTAAATAAACAAAATCGTTTTTCAAGTATTTTCTCCCAGAAAAAAACTTTCTAAAATCTTTTGAGCTAAATGATGCTTGTTTACCATGCATAAAACCAAAATAATTGTTTAGGGCATTAACAACGTTTTTATTGAAATCGACATTACCTACAGGGAGATTAAACTTACCCCCACCATTAAATCTCAGCATTCTATTAAAGCCGTATATAAGTAAAATGTATAAAACCAAAGGATCGTTCTTTTTATTTCTATTGACGCATTCCCTCAATTTTCCATAACCTTCTTTATTAAATCTAGCAAAATAAGTTTTCTTCCATTTCTTCCTCAATAAAACTGGAATTATATCTTTTTCATAAGATCTAGATAATTTGTATTTACGTATTATTTTCTTAACGTTTCTGAAAAATTCATTTGAATTACTTGAATTTTCAACTAAAAACCTGTGTATATTAATAAGGTTTTTATCTATATCATTTAGATAATATTTTTTGGCTTCAATATTCAAAAATACAGTACCACCACCAACAAAAGGCTCATAGAAGTTATTAACTTCTTTGGGAAATAAATCTTTTATTTGCCTTATTAGTTTATATTTATCTCCGACATAGAATAGCGGAGATCTTTTGATTTTGCTGTCCATATTTAAACTTTAGTGACAAATAAATATTCTTTGTGATTATTAAAATTTGTATTTCCAGCATTAAAGTGCCTATAATCCTTCTCGAAAACTTTAGTTTTACCTTTTGTTTGCAAGATATCTTTAATCCCCTGGAGCGTAATTTTATTTTTTGATGAATTGCTTTTTGAATCATAGGTGTTGTTATATGAAACAACCAGATACCGAGCATCAATATCTCTTACAAGTTCCGCAAATCTAACTCTTGCATTGGTTTTACAATAATCACTCATATTTTCTGGATCTGGTTTTAATGCAACTCCATGTAATTTTGGTTTGTCCCATTTAGTAAGTGTTTCAAGCACATGATAAAACCGACTGTATTGTCTGGAATTATACGGCGGATCAATATAAACCACATCCGCCTTTATTTTTTTGGCCAAAATATTTGCATCTTCTTGAAAAATAGATATTTCCTGAGTATCAATCGGATTAATGGGTTTCATGAAAAAACTATCGTTTATAAATTCTTTCTTAAAATAGGCATCGAAATGCCCAACTGTGTTAGCAATTTTATCGGCACTATAAAGCAGTGAAGTAATTAACATATAATATTCTTTTTCCGTTAAATTGTTTTTATTTTTTTTGATATTTTCCCTGATAAAGCCGATGATTTTTGCTGAATTATTACTGAAAAATTTACCACCGAAGTTTTTAGAAAAATAATTATCTTCTAAATCATCGCCATAAATATTATTATAACTTTTAATAATGCTATTTATTTTATTCTTGTCCCATACTCCG
>Ga0315539_1002114_pt1 | contig 14361 bp, 9 predicted proteins | sample SalMarSW160150MG_FD_203097 | JGI IMG/M metagenome (GOLD analysis project Ga0315539, IMG submission 203097) | Salt marsh sediment microbial communities from the Plum Island Ecosystem LTER, Massachusetts, United States - Salt Marsh Sediment SW1601-150 ... | reverse complement strand
TTGGGTATCCAATTTTTCCGAAATTATGCGCGAAACACATAAGGGCCAGTTGCCCGAAATTACGATTCCCAGCGGCAGAGGGCTGTGTTTGGGCAGCATAACATAATCTTTACGGCCCAGTTCCGGGCTGACAATGGCTCCTTTAAAGCCGAGTGATGCCAGTGTTTTTATAGCCAGCGGATTGGTGATATTGCAAAACGGTCCTGCCCAGAGGTTCAATTTTTTTAGCGTACTGAAAAATGCCAGTTGCCAGGGAGCGTTGAGCACGAAATTCCGTGCCCCCTTTTTAAGGACACGGTTCACGAGTTCCTTGAAGTTTATTTCATCTTCAGGCCAGATAACCGGCGGAAGCCACCACCAGAGCCGGTTGCCGGGGCCTTTTGGTATTTTATTTTTGACCTGAGATTGCAGCCACAGTCCTGTCAGCCCCCTAAATTTTGCCTTTTCGGGTTTACGAAATACATGAAGATCAGAAACCGTTGCTTTGGTCCTTGATCTTTTTGGCAGCCTGACATTAAAGGCTTCAGAGGTCATTTTCAATACCGGTTTCTTGTTTAGCTCCTTTTCAAGCCCGGACAGCATGTCCTCAAGAGATTTTTCCCGCCGGTCTGTAAGGAAAACCGGAGTTCCTTTTGCAGGACTTGTTTTCGAGGAAGTTTTAAGAAAAAAATGCCCTCCTTTGGGTATGTATTTACCCACCCTTTGGGTGCCGTGCCATGACTCGTCCTCATATCCCAGGCGGAGGAGATCGCCGGGCAGCAAATCATCTCTCGGGATTAAAAAAGGCTTTTGTTGGGTTCCTTTTACCTTTCCCACAAGAAGACCGGAGCCGGTTTGAATGTCAATGCCTACCGGATTCTGAGGCCTTTGGGGGAGAAAATTATAATGGGTCCCGGTTCTGCCCAGAGCATAAGATAATAGGGTAAGCGCCTGTTTCTTCATTTTGGGATCGCTTCCATGATCCCTTAAGATCCGGTAAGCTTTAACCGTATAGAAAACGTAATGAGGACCTTTTTTCCGGCCTTCAATCTTCCAGGCCCGGATCCGGGGAATGGTCTTAAGGACTTTGACAAGTACATCCAGGCTGAGATCCCGGCATGAAAAAAATCTTTTGGTTTGGTTATTTTGAGCATAAACCCTTCGGCAGGGCTGAACGCATCTTCCCCTGAGCCCGCTTTTACCGCCCAGATAACTGCTCCAGTAACACCTTCCGGAAAGACCGTAGCAAAGCGCCCCGTGTATGAATAGTTCCAGGTCCAGGCCGCTGGGGCAATCCAAAGCCATGGCCTTGATTTCGTCTATGTTCAGTTCTCTGGGAAGAACGATCCGATGGACCCGGAACTTGCTTTTAACAAGTTTAAGGGCTGATGCAAAGCTCACGTTAGACAGGGTCGATAAATGGAGTTTGCCCGAAAAGCCGGTTTGTCTGGCCAGCTGCAAAAGGGAAAGATCCTGAATGATGAGAGCGTCGGGCTTCACCCACCGGTGGAGCAGCTTAAGAATCTTTCCTGCTTTGTCCAGTTCGTCGGTTTTTAAAAGGGAGTTTATCGCCACATGGACTTTGGTTCCTTTATCATGGGCCAACCGGGTCAGAGCCGAAAGTTCGTCAAGTGAAAAATTCTTGACCTCCATGCGCGCTGAAAATTGCTTAAGCCCGCAATATATTTCATCGGCTCCGGCTGCCAGGGCAGCCAGAAACGAGGCCTTGTTCCCGGCCGGCGCCAGAATGGCAGGAGGATTAAATTCTGATGGTTTATCTTTCATGCCGATTATCATAAAAGATAAACACTATAAAATCAATCCACCCAGGACGTATTTTAAAAAAAGTAAGAGACCAGATAAATTCTTCATGGGAATTCTAAGCTGTGCCCGGTCCAAACACTTAATGCCGGGGGGGCATACCAAAATACCCTATTCGGAGTGATTTTGATATGTAGAGTCAATTGAAGTATATACGCAATAAACAATATCTCCTCTTGATTGAACAACACGATGTGTTATATCGTTAATTAAATGAAAGAAATACGGGACCTGGCGAATAATTAAACGTTCTGAAATTTCTACCCCGATGCCATGGGGAAAACTAAACATATACTCAGGGGCTTGGCCCCGTTTGGAATAACAAACACCCATCATCCCGGTTGTACGTTTTTGTTCAAACGGGGTTAAAAAAGGAAGGATATATATGAAACTCGCAGTTAGTGGTAAAGGTGGGGTTGGCAAAACAACATTTTCCGCCCTTTTGATACGGACATTAAATGCTCAGGGAAAGCGTGTGCTGGCAATCGATGCGGATCCGGATGCAAATCTTGCAGCAGCACTGGGTATTCCCGATGCTGAAAAAATTGTACCCATTGCCGAGATGAAAGAGCTTATTTTTGAGAGAACCGAGGCACAACCGGGAACCATCGGCGGTTTTTTTAAACTCAACCCTAAGGTGGATGATCTTCCGGATTCGCTGTCCGCAAAACTCGACAATATCAAGCTGATGCGGCTCGGTGGTGTTAAAAAAGGGGGGGGCGGATGCATATGCCCGGAAAGCACTCTGTTAAGAGCGCTCATGCTTCATATTGTTCTGGCAAGGGACGAAGTGGTGGTCATGGATATGGAAGCCGGAATCGAACATCTGGGCAGAGCCACGGCCTCTGCAGTGGATAAACTTATTGTGGTTGTGGAACCGGGACGTCGAAGTATGGATACCGCAGGTCACATAAAAAAGCTGGCATCCGAGATCGGCTTAAAAAATATCGTTTTGGTCGGCAACAAAATCCGCGGCGAAAAAGATGAGGAATTTTTAAAAAAACACTTGAGCGATTTTGAATTCCTCGGTTTTATCCGGCAAGATGAAGCGTTGATAGAGGCGGATCTTGATGGTGTTTCACCGTATGATGTGGATTCAATTGCAAAAACAGATGTCAAAGAGATGATCGCTAAGCTTTAATGAATCGAACAAGACGATACGTCTTTAAACCAAAACAGAGAAAGGGAAAATTCGGCTACAGACCCCGGGTTCTTAAAATCAGACCCGGGGCGGATGCGGGCTTGAAAAAGGTTTTCGCTTCCATCGGAGTACCGGATAAAAAACCGTTTAAACCCGATCCGTTCCAGTTGAAAGCACTGTCGGCAATCAGAGATACAGACTGTCTTGTCACCGTCCCGACCGGCGCCGGCAAAACCTGGATCGCACAGCAGGCCATGGCCCGGATTCATAGAAAGGGGGGAAGATCTTGGTATGCTTCCCCTTTAAAGGCTTTGAGCAATACAAAGTACGGTGAGTTTTCAGAAATCTTCGGGGCGGAAAATGTCGGGATTTTAACCGGTGACAGAAAGGAGAATCCTGATGCACCGGTTATCGTCGGGACCACCGAGATTCTGCGCAATCAGCTTTACGATGCAATGCATAAAGGGGTAACTCTTTTAACCGATTTAGTTATCCTGGACGAAGCACATTTTTTAGGAGATGAAGACAGGGGGGTGGTCTGGGAAGAGATAATGATATATCTTCCCGAAAGGATACCCCTTCTTTTGCTTTCGGCCACAATAGGAAATGCAAATATTATCGCAAAATGGCTTTCGTCAATTCGCTCAAAAAAATGTATCGTGGTCGAAGAAACAAAAAGGCCGGTGCCGCTTTATCCTCTGTTTTTCCATCCTTCAGGGACGCTTTTCCCCCTAACTAACACCATGAGTCCTGGAAAAGGCAGGCTTCATAAAAAAGTCTCTGATTATGTTAACCGCAAGCGTCCTCCTGTTCTTGCCCCTCCACATAAGCTGCCCCCTTTCGGGGAGATCATGAGTGTTTTTAATAAATACCGTCTGCTGCCGGCTATATTTTTCCTTAAATCCCGGGCAGATTGTGATCATGCACTTGATCTATGTGAAGAGATCCCGACATTCGATGAAGATCGAAAGGCAAGGCGCATCCAAAGAATCCAGGAACTTGTGTCACAAAGCCCTCATATTGCCGGACACCGCCAATTGTGGCACCTTGAACACCTGGGCATGGGCGCCCATCACAGTGGTCAACTGCCGGCATGGAAGCTGGTGCTGGAGACACTGATGACAGAAGGGCTTCTTGATGCTGTTTTTGCAACATCCACCGTTGCGGCAGGTGTAAATTTTCCTGCCAGAACCATCGTTCTTCTTAATTCAGACAGGTTTAACGGCAAAGATTTCCTGCCGCTCAGCCCCACTGAATTTCATCAGATGACCGGACGGGCAGGACGAAGGGGAATGGATCATATCGGATTTGCAGTAACCGTTCCGGGAAAATTTATGGATATACGGCGAATTGTAAAACTAATAACGTCGCCTTCTTCTGATGTGTCCAGCCAGATCAAAATAAACTTTTCCATGGCCCTTAACCTGCTTTTGTCCCATACTCCCGACCAGATAGAAGATCTTCTTAAAAAGTCTTTTGCAACCTACATGATCGTTACGGCGAGAAAAAAAAGGGGAGCCCGTAAATCTCTCAGAGATGAGCACAAGCAATTGTGGCGAGATTTTTTACACCATCTTAACTTTCTGAAAGATACCGGCTATGTAACGGAACAGGGCATGCTGACGGCTGACGGAAAATGGGCATCACAGCTGAGGGTGGATCAGCCGATCATGATCGCCCAGGGGTTCAGACTCGGGATTTTTCCTGAATCTGATCCCGCACTCCTTGCCGCAATCATAGCATTATTTGTCAATGAGCGGGAATCCGATGACAGTATTGAAAAAATGTTCAAGCCAAAAACGCTGTTGACAACCTTTCGCAAGGTAAAAACAAGCCTGGAACCGTTTGCAAAACAGATGACAGATCGAGGGTTTGACGTAAGACCCCTGTTTTTACGGCCGGCTGCAACACTTTATGCCTGGGCCGACGGCCAGTCTTGGGAAAAGGTCCTATCCGTGGCCAAAATGGAAGAAGGAGATCTTGCCATGCTGATCCTCCGGACCGCGGATAACTTAAGACATGTCAGAACCCTTACGCGAGTTTTTCCTGAAGCGGCTAAAACATCCGCAAGATCCATTGAGCTGATTATGAGGTATCCTGTGGTAATGGATTATAACCTGAATCTTGCATGAAAATTAATGAGAGTTTTTAAACGAATTTGTTGAAGCGGCTTTAAACAACATCATAAAATTATACTTTTTATCCAAATGGTAAACCCGCCTGCCAGTGCGAGGCACGAGCGGGCAGGTCGGATGATGATTTTTTTTATTCATTAATTTTCACCCAAAGGGCGAGCCGGAGGCTTCCATCTGCTGCGTTATTAAGGGTTCGTAATAGTTCACTATGACTTCGCCCTTAAATGCCTTGCATATGAAATCCTCCGACTCGTGCAAAATTCAGGTATAACATTTGATGAATTCGTAAAAAGATGATTACGCACACACAAAATCTTTCCGACAACCGAACGATCCGCCAGTTTATGGGCAAAGTCAGTAATATTTATATCATTAAGGATAATCGTCAAAAAGCCACATTTCTTGTTGACTGCGGTATGTGGTCTGACAAAAGATCACTGATTAAGGTGTTGCAACCCATGCCTCCCTTAAAACGGGTTGTCTGCACCCATTTTCATGTGGATCATGTTTCCGGATGGACGTATCTCAAAGCAATATTTAAAGAATGCGAAATCTGGTTTCACGAAAAGGCAAAGCCGTTTGTTGAGGGAGATCAGCGCATTCCGTTTCCGTGTTATGCTGATTATAAGGACATGATCATACCGTGCATGAGAGCCTCCGGCTATTTCCCGGAGCCCGGCGATGTATTTATGGGTGGTTTGTACGGGACGCCATTTAAAAAAGGTTTTCCTTTAGACCGTGTAACATTCTTTAAAAACGAGCAGCCGGTACTGCCGGGTTTTAAAACCATACAAACTCCGGGGCACCGGCCCGACTCGGCATCCTTTTTTGATCAGGAAAGTGGAATTCTTATTTCCGGAGATTTTCTGGTGGTCATAAACGGGAAGCTGATCAGCAATACTTTTGTGGTAAGCAAAAAGGATCAAAAAGATTCGATCAATAAAATCAATCGGTTGAGTGGGTTAAGGTATATCTTTCCGGGACATGGGGTGTGCGTGCCTTTTTTCAAAGGTCTTTTAAAAGACGATTTGCGATCTTGTTGAATCTTTGATAATAAATGGTTTGTTCGGGGTTAGGTAAAAGTGGTTTTGTATATCTTTTCCTGTTCATCGAGAATTTTCCGCAAAATTTCGATGGTTGTCATGGGGTTCATGATTACAGCCCGTAAAACCACCATATCTTGTTCCAGATGATCCCCTATTTTTAAAGTCGTTCTGGAGACGAAACTGTTGCCGGCCTCCCTTTGAAGTCTCTGAACCGTCCGGTTGATTTCATTCAATTTTTCATTTATGCGAATTTGTTTCTCGACATTAGAGCTCAAGATTTGCTTTTGCAAGTCGGCAGGAAATAATCTGTAGGTTAAAATATTGAGTTCAGGTGCAGTAATAAGCTGAAAATCAGGTCTTTTTTTAATCTCAGCGGCAAACTTGCGGGCGGTTTCTATGCCATGCTCAATAAGAAGGGCATAACCGCGGCTTCCCATTATTTTAAGGGCGCTGTCGAGTATCAGGGAGTTTGCTTCCCTGGATCCTGAGGGGGACTTTATGCCGAGATCGACGGAACCGGGCCGGTTTACATAATGGGTATGATATATGATTCCATCCATGATCTCAGGATCTTTAAAGTAAACCATGCCGCAGCTCATGGGCATATAAAACTGCTTATGCCCATCTATTGTTACGGAATCGGCGAGTTCTATTCCTTTAAGAAGATGGCTGTATTTTTCCGACATCAAGGCCGGTCCTCCCCAGGCGGCATCGACATGAAAATGAATTAAATTTTCCGCACAAATCTCACCCAGTTTTAAAAGCGGGTCCACCGAACCGGTTTCCGTGCCTCCTGCAATACCGACAACAGCAAGGATTGCTGTTTTCTCGTTGCTGTTTTTTATCTCTTTAATGGTTCTATTCAGACTGTCCATATGGATCCGGCTGTTTTCATCCACATCCACGGCCACAATGTTGTGGTTGCCAATCCCTAAAATCCCGCCGGCCTTGTTCAGAGAATAGTGGCCGCGTCTGGAAACAAGGACTACACTCCTTTCGACTCCGTAGGCCTTGTATGCGGCCTGAAGGCCCTCTTTTTCCACACCATCAAAGCCGTTTTTGGGTGCAAATAAAGCGTTTCTGGCGACCCAGAGCGCCGTCAAGTTGGATAATGTGCCATTTTCTGTAAAGCAACCGAGGGACGTGGTTGGACTCTGGATGTGTTCATTGTAAAAAGCATCGCTTTTTCGGTAAATCAATCGGTGAATTTTGGCCAGTACCTGTTTTTCCACAACCGAAACCACTTTGGAAGTTTCGATTTTAACCATATTTTGATTCAGGGCAGCGACAATGGTTTTAAGATGGACCATGAAAAAGGGAATGGCAGAGGTCATGTGGCCCACAAAATATGGAGAGGCCACATTAACGGCATGGGGAGCGATATCTTCAATCAAGTCGGTTATAACGTCCGTCAGTTTTTTTTCAGGATTTTTACTGATAACCGTGTCTGTAAACCTTTCGGAAAGATCCTTTAAACTGACCTCTTCTGTGAACCCCACATGTTTTTTTAAAAAATCGTGAAGCCCGAAATGTATCTGCTCCATGTACTTGATCAATGTAGACCTGGCAGCATCGTCCTCCGGCTTTATGAAGGTTCGTGTCAGGGCCGGCCAGTCGGCCACAAGCGCTTTCTTTGGGGTGATGGTGTTTTGTTTCTTCATCATGTTTTAGTAACATGACATTTTATTTATGCCAAGAAAATCTTTTAAACTCTTTCAACCCGAAAATTTTCATGAAATATTCGGGCTAATCTTATTTAAGCCTTCCAATTGGGACTAAGCGCCTAAGTTCTTGAGAAGTTATGGTTTGACGGTCTAACCAGCTGGCATGTCAGCATATTTTTCACACAAAGCACAAAATATTAAACACCAATACCTTAAAAAAGTTGACCTTTTGCAAATCCATCAAAAATGAATTATGAGATATTTCTCAAAAATTTGCATTAGTTCCCTTGACAACAGCTTACTTATTTGGCATGTATCTCTTTTGAATTTAGTCACATAAATCTTATTAAACCTAAAATCTGCAATTGTCGATTTGGCCGCATTTTCAAGGCGCAGGGTGTACAGCCGTAGTAAACTACTGCAAACGCCCTGCAACACAGAAAATACGGTCAAAGGGGCAATCCCGAAGGGTACAAATTTGAAAAACTTTTTTTATTTGCGTACTCAACCATATGATGCACCGGAAAAACAAATGGTCAAACGCTAATTATAGAGTATAATTATATTTATTTAATCCTTTTAAAATTTGTATGCAGGTTTTAGGTAAAATTTATCCGGATCTCATGGATTGAAAAAAATGATTCCATGAATGTAAACCTTAAACTTTTCTAAATCACAATAAACAAAAACAGAAGGGAGGACGCATGATTATAGCTGAGAGAAAGCCCTTTGATGAAATCAAGACCATGTTAAAGGACTATAAAAAGGTTCTTACCGTGGGCTGTGGTACGTGTGTCGCTGTCTGCCTTGCCGGTGGCGAAAAAGAGGTGGGAATCCTCAATGCCGAGTTGAGCATGGCACGAAAAATTGATGGGAATCCTATTGAGCTGGGGGCTACCACGTTGGAGCGACAATGTGACATGGAATTTTTGGATGAACTTGAAAACGTGGTTGATGAGTATGAGGCGTTGCTGTCTATGGCCTGTGGCGCAGGGATTCAGTTTTTGGCGGAAAGATATCCGAACAAACCGGTATTTCCTGCTGTAAATACGACCTTTATCGGGGCAAACAGGGATGTGGGATGGTATGAGGAAAAATGCCGTTCCTGCGGGAACTGTGTACTGGGTTGGACAGGCGGCATATGCCCGGTAACCATGTGTGCCAAAGGTCTATATAACGGGCCCTGCGGTGGAACCGACAACGGCAAATGCGAAATTCACCAGGATCAGCCCTGCGCCTGGTTCATGATACACGAGCGCCTGGCCGCACAGGGCCGTTTGGATTTAATCATGGAGTTTCAGCCCATAACCGCGTGGCAAAACCAGAAACCGCGGACATTGGTGCAGCCGGGTTACGAAAAGAAGAAAGAAGCCGGGTAATATTTGAGTCGTTGAATGATTACATGGTGAGAAGATTGTATATCGTTAATATTTACGATTCAACCCATAACTGAAGAATGAATTTTGAAATAAGTAGAGGGGAAACCAATGAAATCAGGAAGTAACTTGGAAAAAGTTTTGGAGGCCGGCCATTTTGCATTTACAGGTGAGTTGGGTCCTCCCCGAGGCACCAGCGCCAAAGAGGTTAAGGAAAAGGCCCAATACCTGAAGGGGAACGTCGATATGGTAAATATTACGGACAACCAGACCGCTGTTGTCCGTATGTCGAGCTGGGCGGCCTGTTTGTTATTAATTCAGGAAGGGCTGGAGCCAAATTTTCAGATGGTCTGCCGGGATCGAAACCGTCTGGCCATGCAAGCCGACATTTTGGGAGCCTATACCCATGGCATAAGAAACATGCTGTGTCTTTCCGGCGACCATTGTATGTTTGGCGACCACCCCGATGCCATGGGAGTCTTTGACATCGATTCCATGCAGCTTATCAACATGGTTAAGAACATGCGTGATGAAGGCAAGTTTCAGTCCGGTGCGGACATAGAGGACCCTCCTAAAATCTTTATCGGTGCGGCCGCCAACCCGTTTGCCGAACCGTATGAATGGCGCGTACACCGTCTGGGTAAAAAAATTAACGCCGGAGTCGACTTTATCCAGACCCAGTGTATCTATAACATGGACAGGTTTCGGAAATGGGTAAAACAAGCCAATGACATGGGTTTGACAGAAAAGGCCTATATTTTAGCCGGCGTGACCCCTATGAAGAATGTCGGTATGGCCAGGTATATGCAAAAGAAAGTGCCTGGAATAGAAGTTCCGGAAGAGCTTATCGATCGTCTGAAGGGGGTTGAAAAGAAGAAAGTGGCTGATGAGGGCATCAAAATCGCCTGCGAACAGATCGAGGAATTCAAGGAGATGAAGGGGGTACATGGCGTACATTTGATGGCCATTGAATGGGAACACATGGTCCCTGAAATCGCCGAACGGGCGAAAGTATTGCCCAGACCTAAAGTTTAAGAAACTGAATTTTTCGATTGGAAGGAATAGGCAATAATCAATAATCAAAGGAGTTTCCAATTGAGCGCAAAAAACAAAAAAGTTATGGTCGTAGGAGGAGGGATTGCCGGCCTCACAGCCGCCTGGGAGCTTTCACGATTTAATATCGATGTGGAACTCATTGAAAAGACTCCATTTCTAGGCGGATATGCAATCCAGTACTGCTGCAAGGCCACGGATGAATGCCGGCAGTGTGGGGCCTGCACGGTGGAAGCGATGCTTAAAAACGTGGTTGATGAACCTAAAATCAAGGTCCATCTTGCAACAGAGGTGGAAAAAATTAATAATAGCGGAAGGTTTTCGGTTGATTTAAAAAAGAGTTCTTGTAAACCGGATTCCGCGACAGAAGGGGTTATCAGAGGATATTCAAAAAATAATTCTCCCCTTCACGTAATTGTCGATAAAGAAAAATGTGAAGAAAATCCAGACGCCGTCCCTGAAGGTGCACTTGAACTTGATACCATGGGTTTTTCCGGCAAGCTCGATGTTGATGCTGTTATTCTCGCGAGCGGCTTTCAGCCCTTTGATGCTGAACAAAAGGGAACCTACGGCTATAAAAAATTTCCAAATGTTGTCACCGGTATGGACCTGGAACGTATTATCAGAGAAAATGCCACTGTTGTAAGACCGTCTGACGGCAAGACTGCTCAAAAGATCGCCTTTATTCAATGTGTGGGAAGCAGGGATGAACGTCTCGGAAATCTGTGGTGCTCACAGGTTTGTTGCCCGTATGCTTTGAGGATGGCCGAAAGAATCAAACATAAAAATGCGGATGCGGAAATAACCGTGTTTTATATGGATATCCAGAATGTTGGCAAAGACTATGCCGGATTCTATGAAAAATGCAAGACGGATTTTCGTTTTGTCAGAAATATTCCGGTGGATGTCTTCCCCATGGAAAATGACTCGCTTTCGATGCGCTACATGAACGAAGAGGATGGCCTTTGTATTAATGAGGAGTTTGATCTGCTTGTCTTGTCTGTTGGAATAATGCCCGGTCCCGACAATAGCAACCTGTCAGACGTTTTTGATGTTGGCCTCAATGAAGATGGGTTTTTTGCCGGCATTGACAAGTTAAACAGTACTTCAACCTTAAAAGACGGCATTTTTCTTGCTGGAACAGTTGCAGGCCCCAAGGACATAGCGGCCTCTATGGCCCATGCAGGCCAGGCAGCCAGTGAGGTTATTAAACATTTGGGGGTGAGCTAATGACAGATATGAAACATACAGATATGGAAGAAATAAATATCGCCACCGATGTGCTGGTTTTAGGTGGAGGATTAACGGGTATAAAGGCTGCTTCTGAAATTGCCGGTTCAGGGTATAAAGTTGTCCTGGTTGAGAAAGACGCTGAATTGGGAAGTCAGAAAGGATCGAAATCTTTAATTGGTTCGGAAGAAGAGTATAAGGGACTGCAAGATCTCGAGGATAAGATAAAGACGGATAGCAATGTTGAAATTTTAACTCAAGCCAGCCTTGTCAGTGCGGCAGGGGTTACGGGAGACTTCACCGCCAGACTATCAAAAGGGGAAGAAGTCATTGAACATAATGTCGGGGCCATTGTGGTTGCCACCGACTTTGCCACCGGGGCTTTGAACGAAAAATACGGACTTTCCCCGGCAGACAATGTGCTGACGCAAAGCCGAATGGACGAATTACTGGCCTCTGAAGCAGATAAAGAAAAACTTTCAAACAGGACCGTAGCTTTCCTTGTCGGCCTTGGCCAGGAGGGAAATCCCCTGGTTTTGGAAAGGGTCCTAAGAAGCGTTCTTGCTATCCAGGAAATAGACGGTTGCGATGCTTACATTTATGCCGGTGATTTAAAGGTGGCTTCTAATGGACTTGAACGCATGTATAAAGAGAGCCGGGAAAAAGGAGCCGTTTATTTCAAATTAACCGAAAAACCTGAAATCGTTGAGAACGGGAAGACCATTTCTTTTTTTGATCCGGTTGCCAGACGCAACATCGAAATTTCACCGGATTTCATTGTGGTTGAAGAGGAAATGCGTGCCGATCATTTGAATGAAGAACTTGCCGAAATTCTTAGAATCGATGTCGGTCCCTTGGGATTTCTTCAAAAAGACAATGTCCATTTTTTTCCGGTTCGATCCAATAGAGACGGAATCTTTGTGGCCGGTTCAACTCGAGGAATTTCAGGCTTGCCGTCAGCATGGACCGATGTTGAAAATATAGCCGTTGAGGTCAGGGATCTTCTTGGTGATGGCAAGAAAAGCGTTGCAAAGAACAAAGTGGTTGTTGATGAAGATAAGTGCGTCATATGCCTGACATGCTACCGGTGTTGTCCCCACGGAGCTATTTACTGGGGCGATAAGAAGGCCATTATATCGCCTGTGGCCTGCCAGGGATGCGGTATATGCGCCAGCGAGTGTCCCATGGATGCCATCCAGATCGGCGGATTTAATGATGAGGAAATCACCGAAAAGGTCAAAAGCGGTGTTGTATCCGGTAACGGAACGCCCCGTATCCTTGCATTTTGTTGTCAAAACTCGGCCTTCGAGGCCGGAGAGATGGCCGATATATTTAAAATGCAATTTCCCGACGGCCTTCGGATGATAAAGGTTCCCTGTGCGGGAAAAATAGATCTCGATTATATATTAAATGCCTTTGTTGCAGGGGCTGATGGTGTTATGGTCATGGCCTGTCATCCGGGAAATTGTAAGTCCGATAAAGGAAACACATTTGCACAGTGGCGGGTGAATGACGCATACCGGATGCTGGAAGAGGTAGGTCTTGAAAAGGACAGACTCTGTTTTGCCGGTATTGCGTCAAATATGGGAAGTGACTTTTCTTCTATGGTTGTCGATATGGAAAAAAGAATAAATGAATTAGGTTTAAGTCCGTTAAAATAAATAGGATATGGAGGATTATCCAATATGGCTGAAGAAGCAATCAAACTTGGAGGCAAAAGAAAAAGTATTTTTCTGGACAAGGTAAAGGAGCTTCTCCCGGAAGGGGGGAATCTTAACCTTTGTCTGACATGCGGTGCATGTTCTTCAGGGTGTCCCGCCACGGGTCTGGAAGATATGGATCCCAGAAAGTTTCTACGCATGGCCGCCCTGGGTATGGACGAAGAGATTACGAAAAGCCCCTGGGTCTGGATGTGCACCGGGTGCCAGCGGTGCATTTATGTCTGCCCCATGAAAATAGATATTCCCAATCTGGTCTATGAAGCCCGGGCAAGCTGGCCCAGGGAAGAACGGCCCAAGGGGATCTTAGGATCCTGTGACATGGCATTGAGAAATGACAGTTGCAGTGCCATGGGGACTTCTCCGGATGACTTTGAGTTCGTTGTGGAAGACGTACTTGAAGAGTATCGGGAAGCACAGCCCGAATTCAAGGATATGCAGGCGCCCATCGACAAGCAGGGGGCTGAATTCTTTTTGAACCAGAATTCCCGGGAACCGGTTACCGAGCCGGATGAGATGGTACCACTCTGGAAGATTCTGCACGTGGCAGGGGTAAACTGGACATACGGGAGCAAAGGTTGGGGCGGAGAAAATTATTGCATGTTCCTGGCCGACGACAAAGCCTGGGAGCATGTTACCCGGATTACAGCCAAACAGGCCGACGACCTTGGGTGTAAAATCTTTCTCAATACAGAATGAGGTCACGTAACCTTCTCAGTCCTGGCAGGACTGAAAAAATTCAATATCGAGCATAATTGTGAGATTAAAAACATTTACGAATATTATGCAAAATGGATCCGTGAAGGAAAACTCAAGGTCAATTCAGACTGGAATAAAGATTTGAAGATCAAGTTTACGGTTCAGGATCCGTGCCAGATCGTGCGCAAAAGTTATGGCGACCCAATTGCAGACGATCTGCGGTTTGTGGTCAAGTCCGTGGTAGGTGAAGAAAATTTTATTGATATGACTCCTAACAAGTCGAACAATTACTGTTGCGGCGGCGGCGGCGGTTTTCTCCAATCAGGATATGTTGATGCACGTCGTGCTTACGGCAAGCTCAAAGTAGAGCAGATTTTGGCTACCAAAGCGGATTACTGTATTGCTCCGTGCCACAATTGCCATGCTCAAATTCACGATTTATCAGATCAGCGCGATCATGCATGGGGTACGGTTCACCTGTGGACGTTGATATGCCTTT
>Ga0315539_1002109_pt1 | contig 14386 bp, 9 predicted proteins | sample SalMarSW160150MG_FD_203097 | JGI IMG/M metagenome (GOLD analysis project Ga0315539, IMG submission 203097) | Salt marsh sediment microbial communities from the Plum Island Ecosystem LTER, Massachusetts, United States - Salt Marsh Sediment SW1601-150 ... | reverse complement strand
AGATTAAAGCCGCGGTTACGGATATCGGCGGGCTGACCTGCCACGCGGCTATCGTGGCGAGGGAATATGGCCTGCCATCGGTTACCGGCACTGGAATCGCCACATCGGTTATCAAGACGGGGGACATCATCCGGGTTGAAGGCGATACGGGTGTGGTTACTATTGTGAAGAGAGCTTGATAAACAGGAAATGGCATTTCAGGGTAACGGAGTATTGGACGCACGGACTGATCATCGTTCCAATACTCCAACAGTCCGGCCGGAGGGAAGCCCTGCGGTTATACGGAGGAAGAGATGGATTACATCCTCAATTTTAGTGACGTAGACAAAGATTCACTTGCACGTGTCGGGGGTAAAAATGCCAGCCTGGGAGAGATGATCCAGTCGAGTATCCGTGTGCCGCCAGGGTTTGCCGTAACCACTGACAGCTACCTTGCCTTTATAACGGAGACAGGGATAAAGGACAAGATATCTGATATCCTCTCCGCTATGCCTCCCGATGATGTGGAGTCCCTTAATAAGACGAGTGCCGAGATACAGGGCCTAATCAATAATGCCTTTTTATCCGATGAGATTAGGTCTGCCATACGTGAAGGCTATTCCCTGCTTTGCGAGAAATGCTCAGTTAAAGCCCTGCCGGTAGCGGTTCGTTCCAGCGCAACGGCAGAGGATCTACCCACCGCAAGCTTTGCCGGGCAGCAGGACACCTACCTCTGGGTTACGGGAATAGAGAAGGTTATCGAAAGTGTTCAGAGGTGCTGGGCCAGCCTTTTTACGCCCCGCGCCATAGATTACAGAATCCAAAACCACTTCCCCCACGAAAAGGTGTTGATCAGCGTCGGGGTACAGAAGATGGTCAATGCCCAGACAGCAGGCGTGATGTTTACCGTAAATCCCACGAACGGCGACCCGTCCAAGGTCGTCATTGAAGGGAGCTGGGGATTGGGGGAAACAGTGGTGGGGGGAACAGTCAATCCCGATAAATTTGTCGTGGACAAGGTGGTTATGGAGATTAATGAAAAAACCATATCGGACAAGCATATCGAATGCGTTTATGATCCTGATAAGGGAGAGGTGGTTGATATTGACGTGGAACCGGATATGCGGTCTAAATGCTGTTTGGATGACCGGGAGATTAAAGAACTGGCAAAAATAGGTAAAGGTATCGAAAAACATTACGGTTGTTTCCAAGACATAGAGTGGGCTATTGATAAAGATTTGGAATTTCCTGAGAATATTTTCATAGTCCAAAGTCGTCCCGAGACTGTGTGGAGCCAGCGGAGGAAAGAGCCTGTCGCCGGCAGTAAGAGCGGCCTTGACTTGATAATGGAAAAAGCGATGGCGTTTTCCGGAAAGTCAAGCAGAGAGGAATAGCTTTGAACGCAAATGATACGACTCGCTTGCCGGAAACCGGATACCCTCTTAGACCGAAAGTAAAATTCAGAAGGATTTAGCTCCTGGGATCATGTTGTGGCCATCCTTTTTTGTCAACTTGCCCAAACCAGAAGCCTGCAGGAAATCTCTGGGGGACCAGCTTGCATCATGGGTAAGCTTCGTCATTCAGGAATGAGAGAGGCACCCAATAAATCGACCTTGCCATATGCGTAAATCCCAACGATAAAGAGCGGATTTTTTAAGGCCGGCATCATATATCCTGTGGCATTCCCGGTATGGTAGCCTCCTGAAAATAGGGAAGCATAGTACTCCCACAGCAAGGGCATTGATAAGGTTTATATCAAAGGATTTTGATTTTGACTCTTTTGAATATCAGGATCAAAAGGATTCCACCCTAAGAACTCCATAAAGGCCACTTCCTCACAAGGAATATTTTCCGGTTCTTGAATTAAATTCAATTTTACCTTTAAAATTATTAGTTTGATCTTATGGTCAATTATTCTGTATCTTTGCTTCAAAGAATGTTCAATGGCTCATATTTTCACTTTGATATTCCTGTATGCATACCATGGGGTAAGCCCATATGGACTTAAGGAGGCCATCCATATGAATGAGATAGAGTTTGTGGATCAGACCATGAGAGATGCTCAGCAGAGCCTTTGGGGCTTTCGGATGAGTACCGAGACTATTAAACCCATTGCACTAGTGATGGACCAGGTGGGATATAAGGCCATCTGCGTGAATGGGGGGCGTGGCACGGTTGTGGCTGCCCGATATCTTAAAGAGAGTCTTTTTGAAAGATTCCGACTCCTTTCCAGGATTATAACGAAAACCCCTCTGCGTTCCTCTTTCGTTCCCTGGTCACCATTCGGTTTTGATATTGAACCGCTTGCCGCCAATGAACTCTGGATAAAAGAGACAGTGGCCAGTGGAGTTCGAAGCTTCTGGGTCTGCGACTACCAGAATATGATGGACAGGCTCGAATATCTTGTAGGAGTAGCCAAAGCAGAGGGGGCGGAGGTCATCCCATCACTGATGTATACCTCAAGTCCGGTCCACACGGATGAACTCTATGCACGAAAAGCTAAAATGCTCGTGGATATGGGAGGGGTTGATGCCATACATGTGGAAGATGCAAGTGGCATCCTGACTCCGGAGCGCATTAAGACGCTCCTTCCGGCGATAGAGAGGGAATGTAAAGGAGTGCCCATTGAGATCCATGCACATTGCAACACCGGTCTGGCTCCTTTAGCCTACCTGGAAGCCATCAAAATGGGCACCCGTTTGGTGCATACGGCCGTCTCCCCTCTGGCTAACGGCTCATCCCTGCCGTCTACGGAAAATATTCTAAAAAATGCTCGCCGCCTGGGTTATTCGACGAACATCGATGAAGACGCATTGAAAGCCGTGTCCGAGCATTTTACGAAGGCGGCCGCAGAAAGCGGCATGGAACAAGGGAAGCCTGCGGAATATGATGTCTTCCATTTTGAGCATCAAGTTCCAGGCGGAATGATGGGCACTTTAAGGAACCAGCTCATTGAACTGGGGATGCTGAAGCGGTTGGATGAGGTTCTCGAAGAGGTGTCGCAAATCCGCAAGGAATTGGGTTATCCGGTTATGGCAACGCCCTACTCACAAATCGTAGGCGCCCAAGCAGTATTCAATATTACGACGGGTGAGCGCTACAAAATCGTCTCGGATGAGATTATCAAGTATGCCTTTGGATATTTGGGGAAGCCTGAAGGCCCTCTGGATCAGAATGTCCTGGACAAAATCCTGGGTTCACCCAAGGCCAAAAACTTTATCAATTGGAAACCTGCGGAGATCACCATAGACGATCTGCGCAACATTGAACCCGGCATCTCCGATGAGCAGCTTTTACTGCACATTGCAAATCCGGAAGGGGAGTTCAAGGCCAAACTTCATGCTCTGTACGGCAGGAAATGAACTCTTGACCGAAGCCATGCGGATTTTCAAATCTGGCTAATGCACACAATGAATCCATTGTGAAAAGAAGGTTTATTGCAACGGCGGAAACATTGCTTCTGCGGGTACCTTTAGATACAAAAAGCAAAGAATACCTCTATGTGAAGGAGATCATAGAACGCAATCATTATAGTGTTATCACTATCGACTTAGGTACAGGAGCGAGGTGAAAACCGGTTTTCACCCCAGATTATCAAGTGGCAAGATTAAAACCTAACTCAACGTGAAGGAGGGACATAAGAGATATGGCAATACGTACAAAGCAAGAATACATTGAAAGCCTGAGAAAACAAAATCCAAAGGTGTACATGGCTGGAGAAGAGATTAAGAATATCGTGGATCATCCAGCCTTCCAAGCGGGAATAAGATCCGCCGGGGTTACCTATGAAATGGGGGAAGAGCCCGAGTACCAGGATTTAACCAAGGTCAGGTCTCCTGTTATTAATGAAGATATCAGCCGATGGACCCATCTGATGCAGAATGAACAGGACGCTATATCTAAGGTAAAGCTTATGAGAGGAGTTGGCGAACACCTCTGTTTTTGCGGTTATCGATGTCTGACCGCTGACGCGCTACATGCAGCCTGGGCCATGACGTATGATGTCGATAAGAAATACAATACCCGTTATCACCAAAATGCCATAGAGTTTACAAAACAGGTGCAAAAGAATGATTGGATAATAGGAACCTGCTCTGTAGACCCCAAGGGAGATAGAAGTAAAGGACCAGGTGAGCAGACGGATCCGGATTTGCATCTTCATGTCGTTAAGAGAACTAACGAGGGGATCGTGGTTCGGGGAGCTAAATGTCATGGGACAGCTAGTCCCTATACAAATGTTATAATGGGCATGGGGAGTATACCAAAGACGGAAAAGGCCAAGGACTATGCCGTTCTTTTTTATACCCCTGTAGATGCGGAACGACTGATTATTATTTCCAGGCCACCACGTAAGTCCTACCAAGCAAGGGAGTTCGATAATCCCTTTAGCTCTAAATACGGTGCCCATGTGGAATCTCTGGTAATATTCGACGATATGTTTGTTCCCTGGGAACATGTCCTGTTATGCGGTGAATACGAATTTATGGCTGACTTTCACCGGATGCTTCGTGCATCTCATGCCTGGCACAAGTCCATGTGCCGCTGGGCCAGCTTAGATCTTTCCATAGGCACGACTGCACTGATTGCTGATTACAATGGTGTAGGACATGCCCCCCACATATGGAATAACATATCCGAACTGGTTATTAGCGCAGAGATTCTCCATTCCCTTGCCCTGGCTGCTGCGTTAGAGGGTTGGAAACATGAATCCGGGGTCTATTTCCCCAAGGCTTTGCCTGTGTCGGCGGGTAAAGCTTATTCTGCATGCAAAGTGGGTGAAGAGAGGTTATTCATGCAAGATGCTGCCGGTGGTTTAGTTGCCACGATGGCCTCAGAGGAGGATTACAGAAATCCAAAGACAGGAAAATATATGGAGAAATACTACAAGGGCAGAGACGGCGTGCCAACAGAGCATAGAATGCGTGCTATAAAGCTGGTCGAGGATCTGACTGCATCAGAGTTTTCCGGGTGGTATCAAGCAATGGCTATCACTGGCGGTGGACCTCCCTTCTATCATAAACAGATCGTCATGGAGAACTATGATTTAGAGAAGAGCAAAAGAAAGGCCTTGCGTGCCGCTGGAATTAAGGAGTAGTGGCGGACTGTGTTGACAGAGGTGTTTCATCATCAAGAGGCCTTCCAAAGGGAAAGCGTGGTAAAGAATTGTATATTTTTTAGCGTACATGTGCAAATTGTTAAAACCCCAGATTAACTAATTTGTCCAAGCATCACTTTTGCATAGCAGTATATTCGAGTAAGGAACGGGGCTTACGTTTGAGATAGCATAGTGTCTGGATTGCGGGGAGAATATTGGAACAAAAGAAACTCACCTTTGTCGATCAGACGTTAAGAGACGGCCAGCAGAGTCTCTGGGCTTTTACCATGAGGACCGACCATATCATCCCTATTGCAAAAGCCATGGATCAGGTGGGATTCAAAGCCGTAGGTACTATCGGGGGTCACGGTATTACAGCTCAGGTGCGAGTTCTCAATGAGGATCCCTGGGAAAGGATGCGGCTTCTTTCCACGTTGATGCCGAAAACACCTCTGGAAACATCGTTCTCGATCATGAATCTTGCCTCTTTCGATATCGATACGCCCTGTGACCTCATCGCTCTGTGGATAAAGCGATGTGTTGCCCATGGAATAAAAAGTTTCTGGAATTGCGATTACCAGAACGATATGGAGGACGTCCGTTATTTCTTGGAAATAGTCAAGAATGAAGGCGCTAAGAACGTGGCCGGCCTGATGTATACCTTCAGCCCTTTCCACGACATGGAGCACTGGGCGCACAAGACAAGGATGATCGCAGAAATGAAGGATATTGTGGACTCTATCAGGATAGAGGATGCAAGCGGTATCCTTACTCCCGAACGGACCCGGGAACTGCTGGCTACCGTTCTCGAAAACTGCGACGGCATCCCCATTGAATTTCATTCCCACTGTAATACAGGGCTTGCCCCTCTCTGTTATCTGGAGGCAATCAAAACAGGGGTAAGAATCCTCCATACGGCAGTGGCCCCTCTTGCCAACGGCACCTCTCTCCCAGCGCTAGAGTCCGTTTTGCGGAATGCCAAGAGGATGGGCTATACGTCCGACCTTGATGAGGATGCCCTCGCTAAGGTGTCGGCCCATTTTCGCACCATTGCCGGACAGGAGGGACTTCCTATAGGGGTTCCTATGGAGTATGATCTTTATTATACAGAGCACCAGGTGCCTGGCGGCATGATGACCAATCTCACCCGCCAACTTAAGGAGGTCGGGAAGGAAGACCTTCTCCCCCAGGTTCTGGAAGAGATTATTCAGGTCCGTAAGGACTTTGGATATCCCGTAATGGCCACTCCCTACTCGCAGCTCGTGGGGGCCCAGGCTGTAGAGAACATTCTCTCCGGCGAGCGGTATCGGCATGTGAGCGATGAGGTGATCAAGTACGTCTTGGGCTTTTATGGAGAACCTGCGGGTCCCATCGATCAGAACGCCAAAGACAAAATAATGGCCACGCCTCAGGCAAAAAGATTAGCCAACTGGCAGCCTCAGGGTAGATTTAAACCTCTGGAAGAACTTCGCAAGGAAATAGGTTCCAACCTCTCCGATGATGAACTCCTCCTCAAAATTATGGTTCCAGGACAGCCCCTGCGCACTGACCAGAAAAAGAAAGCCAAGCGCCCCGCAGGAAAACCCATTTCTTCTGTAAGCGTCCCTCAGGAGTTCCTGAATGAATTCACCGTGGAGGTAAACGGGGATGTCTTTAACGTTAAGATCTCCTCTGTTCGGGACGGCACCGGAGGCGAGACCGTCATGGAGGCAGAGAAAGCGCCTAGAAATGAAAAGAAGGAAACCCCTGCAGGGGCAGTCTTTGCAGGCATGGCAGGCCTTCTCCTTTCTTTTGAAGTAAAGGTGGGGGATAGGGTCAAAGCCGGCGATCTTGTAGCCGTGATCGAGGCAATGAAGATGATGAGGCAATTGAACTGTACTCACGACGGAGTCGTCAAAAATATCTGCGTCCATGTAGGGGAAATCGTGGAGCCCGAGGATATTGTCATGGTGGTAGAGTAAGATGATAAAAAAGATTCTTGTCGCCAATCGCGGAGAAATCGCCATTCGCATTATGCGGGCCTGCCGGGAAATGGGCATTCCTTCTGTTGCTGTCTATTCCGAGGCAGACAAAGACGCGCTCTTCACCAAATACGCCGATGAGGCTTATCTCATCGGCCCGGCGCAGGCAACCCAGAGCTATCTCAATATCGATAAGATGATTCAGACGGCAAAGGATTGCGGTGCCGATGCCGTCCATCCCGGATACGGTTTTTTGGCCGAGAACTCCGAGTTTGCCGGTGTCTGTGAACAGGAAGGGATAAAGTTCATCGGTCCTTCCGCCAGGGTCCTCAAGCTCATGGGGGATAAGGCGATGGCCCGCTGTGAGATGATGCGAGCAGGGGTTCCCGTGGTGCCCGGCACCAATGAATGTGTGGCCGAGTTCCCCCAGGCAAAAGAAATTGCCAGGGAGATTGGTTATCCCGTTATCATCAAACCAACCGGCGGAGGCGGTGGCATCGGCATGACCATCGTAGCCGATGAAGGGGAATTAGCGAAGGCCCTGGAATCTACCCAGGCCATTGCCGCTACCACCTTCGGCATCCGCGACGTGTACATCGAGAAATACATGATTGATCCCCGTCACATTGAGTTCCAGCTGCTGGGTGATTCCTACGGCAACGTAATTCACTTAGGGGAGAGAGAGTGCTCTATCCAGCGAAGGCACCAGAAGTTGATCGAAGAATCCCCCTCACCAGCCCTTACCCCCAGACTCCGGAAAGAAATGGGAGAGAAGGCGGCAAACGCCGCCAGACTGGTTGGCTATGAAGGGGCAGGGACCATGGAGTTTCTGTTCTCTGATGGAAAATTCTACTTCTTGGAGGTGAACGCCAGGGTACAGGTGGAACATCCCGTTACCGAGATGGTAGCCGGTGTGGACATCGTGAAAGAGGGGATACGGATCGCCTCGGGACTCCCCCTTACCCTAAAACAAAAAGATATCCGTATCAAGGGTAGCTCCATTGAATGCCGGATCAATGCCGAAGACCCTTTAAACGATTTCGTTCCCACTCCCGGTAAGATCGTAAGGTATCATGCCCCTGGAGGGATCGGTATCCGTGTGGATAGCGGGGTCTATTCCTCCTACTCCATCCCTCCCTTTTACGATCCTATGATTTCCAAGCTCATTGTCTGGGGGAGAGATCGCCTTGAGGCCATTGCTCGAATGCGGCGAGCCCTCTATGAGTACATCATCATCGGACCCAAGAATAACATTCCTTTTCACAAAGCGGTTATGGAAAACCCCCGCTTTGTGAAAGGCGCCCTAGGGACACATTTCATCGAGAAGGAAACCGCCCTCCTTGCCGAAGTGAAAACCATTATGGAACAAGATAAGCCCCTGGAGAAAAAGCTGCCCCCTCCCCCAGAAGACAGGAAGAGAATCGCTGCCATTGCCGCGGCGGCTGTGGTGATGCAGAGCTATCGGTTGCGCTGATCATGAAAATCATCAAAAATACAAAAATGAATTCATTGCATGATAGTGGAGGAAATACATGAAAAAAAACATCGTCTTGGTTGCAACCTTAGATACAAAGGGATCTGAATGCCTTTATCTCAAAAAACTCATTGAGAAAAAAGGCCATAAGGTCATCAGTATTGATATGGGTACTGGTGCTAGGGGAGAGTTGCTCTATCCTCCCGAGTATCCTCGGGAACAGGTGGTAAAGGCAGCAGGGAGCAGCATGGAGGAGATAGACTCTCTGGGAAAAACAGGCCAGGAAAACAGGATCATAGACATAATGTCAGAGGGCACGATAAAGATCTGTCAAGAACTCTATGACTCGGGAAATATACATGGCGTTATCTCCCTAGGCGGAACGATGGGAACAAGTTTGGGAACAAGAGTCATGAGGGCGCTTCCTTTTGGTTTGCCCAAGGTTATGCTTTCGACCCTTGCGTCGGGCGACGTGCGCAGGTACGTGGGTACCAAGGATATCGTCATGCTGCCCTCCATTGCAGATATCGCCGGCCTGAACAGGATAACGGAGACTACCCTTACCCAGGCAGCGGGAACAATTGTCGGCATGGTATCTATGGGTAAAGTGAAGGGCTCGAAGCGACCGCTTATCGGGATCACGACTCTCGGCGGAACGACGACATGCGCACTCCAAGCCAAGAAGCGGCTCGAGGCGAAGGGCTATGAAGTAGTGATCTTCCATGCCAACGGTATGGGCGGCAGGGCCATGGAAGAGATGATTGAACAAGACCTCATACAGGCGGTCTTCGACCTCTCCCCCAACGAAGTGGTTGATCATATTTATCAGGGCTGGGGCGACGCCGGGCCCATGAGACTGGTGGAGGCAGGCAAAAAGGGGATACCTTTGCTCCTTGCCCCGGGAAATATCGATCACATTATGTATTCATCGCTTGAGAACATCCCCGAGCGATTCAAACACCAGTACGTCCATGTCCATGGTCCCGGCATCAATGTTCTGCGAACAAAGAAAAACGAAATGATCGAAGTAGCGAAGTTTATGGCCGAGAAGATGAACAACGCAACAGGCAAAGTAGCAATCATTTTCCCTCGCAAGGGCCTCTCAGTGCTGGACCGGGTTGACAAAGAGTTCGACGACCTCGATGCTAATTACGCATGGCTTGACACGATGAAACAGTACCTCAAGCCTGGAATAGAAGTGAGAGAAGTTGATGTTCATGTGACCGATATTTCTTTCGGAGATGTAGGCGCAGAGATGCTCTATAAGATGATGGAAGGTTCCTGATGCGGCTTTGAATAGCCGATGAATGGAAAGGGGGGAATATTTGATGTCATAGTGGTAGGAGCCGGATCGGCAGGTTCGGCAGCAGCAAAGGGATGCGCTGAACAAGGATTCCAAACCTTGATTCTGGAGAAAAAGCTTCCATGGGAAAAAATGTGCTCCGGCATGTTGCTTGGGTGAGCAGCTCAGTCATTAGTGAAGGAGCTATCCGGACAGGGGCCTAAGGAGCTCGTACTGGCATAAGGTGTAGAGATTTGGAATGAAACCATGCTCAAGGGAATCAACACGCATGGCAATGGAGGCTGAATGTGCAACTGTTGTCTTTGCGCCGGGATTACCGGCCGAATTTCTAGCTCAACTCTAAAAGGGGGGAGTGATTCACCCTCGAAGGCGGGCTCAGAGAGCTGAAGGCGGATCTGTATGGCGCTGCATCCTCCCCGGGGTCCTTCCAGGGGATAGCCAGGGTTATCATGAGACAGGCGACAAGGTGCGGGTAGACGGCAATAGAGGAGTTGTTTATATCATAGACAAATAGTGCTGTCCCAGAAAGGAGTTATTATCATGTCAGAAGTTAAAAATCCTTACGTGCTCGGCGAGTTGATAGAAGATAGGGCCAGGAAGAACGGCGATAGGGTTTTCCTTCGTTTCAAGGAACAGACATTCACCTATAACGATATCAATCGCTATACCAACCGTTGTGCAAACGCTTTTCTAAAACAAGGCACGGCAAAGGGGGATAAGATCAGCATCATGCTCCCTAACTGTCCAGAGTACCTGTTTATTTGGTTCGGCTCGGCAAGGGTCGGGGCAGTGGAAGTGCCCATCAATACTTCATATAAGGGTGAGTTCCTGCGCCACATCGTCGATCAATCCGATTCAAATATCCTGTTTATTAACCACGAATGGCTGGACCGTCTTAAATTGATCGAGGACAATCTCAAAAAACTTAAAAAGGTAGTCGTCTTGGGAGGGCTCACCAAAGAGGAAGCCGCGAACTCAAATATTCCTATGATAAGCTTTGAGGAATTTTTTGATGCCCCTGAAACGCCTGTGGATATCAAGGTGTATCCTCATGATCCTCAAAATATCATCTATACGTCCGGAACAACAGGTTTGTCCAAAGGTGCCTTAGGTCCCCACAAATTTTGGATTGTGGTAGCCGAACAGTTACTCCCCCTCCGGGAGGGAGGAAGGAATGATATCTTTTATACCTTCCTGCCTCTCTATCACATGAACGGGCAGTGTCTCACTACCATAACGGCGCTCCTTGCAGAAGGCCAGATGGTTCTCTCCGATAAGTTCAGTGCCAGTCGTTTTTGGGAAGATATTCGCAAATACAGGGCGACGCAGTTCAATTATTTGGGGGCTGTGATCCCCATTCTCGAAAAACAGCCCGAAAAGCCCGACGATATGGACAATACGGTAAAGATTGCCTTTGGCGGCGGATGTCCACAGGATGTCATAGACCGTTTTGAGAAAAGGTTCGGGTTAAGATGCATGGAGGGATTCGGCATGACCGAGATCGGCATTCCGGTACACACCACCCTTTATGATAGAAGGCCGCACTCCTGTGGAAGACCATTGCCTATTTACGAGATCAAGCTTTTTGACGATGAAGACAATGAGGTTCCTGTAGGTGTGCCCGGAGAGATTGTCTTCCGCCCGAAAGAGCCTTTTACCATGATGCTCGAGTACTACAATATGCCGGATAAGACCATTGAATCATTCCGTAATCTCTGGTTCCATACGGGAGACCTGGCGAAGAGGGACGAGGATGGGTACCTTTATTTTGAAGACAGAAAAAAGGATTCTCTCCGGAGGAGAGGCGAGAACATTTCGTCCTTCGAGGTGGAACGGGCTATCAATACGCATCCCAAGGTTCTCGAATCGGCGGCTGTCGCTGTCAAGGCTGAAATGCCGGAAGATGAAGTGAAAATATGCGTGGTCATCAAGCCCGGCGAGACGCTGACCCCGGAAGAGTTGATTGCCTACGCCGTCCCAAGGATGCCTTACTTTGCGGTGCCGCGTTTCGTAGAGTTTATGGACAGCTTGCCGAAGACTCCTACGGAGCGCATACAGAAATACGTGCTGAAACAGGCGGGTATCACACCCAATACATGGGATAGGGAAAAAGCTGGGATTAAAATCAATAGATCCTAAATATTGCGGGAAAATGCTCACCTAATTTGAAAAACCGATATTGCCCAAGGTGATTGTAATGTAAGTCTAAAGAAGTGGTTCAAAACACCAACTGCAATCGTTCTAGCCACAAAACTCGCCAAGGAAATGGGTTGGATTGATTAACACCCTAAACCCGAAAAAGAACTTATCCAAGTGAAGTTCCGGAACAAAGGTCAGAGTATTCAAAGCGATTCGAGTTGAGCCGTTCGGCCGCGAGCTCGTCGATAAATCTCTGGCTGAGCCCATGTTTCTAAAAAACAGGCTGAGGAGGTCTCTAAATATTTGGATCCCGAATAAAGTTAATCATTTCCTCCGGCACATAGTACTGGAGGATCTTTTGGGTCAACCTGATCCGGTTTTTCCGGCAGCCTTAGGTTCTTTTAAGCACCTATTAAGGACATAAAGACTCTGGCTGCTTCATCAGCAAACTCCTTGTCGTTGACATGAGCCTCCAACTCAATGACCTTAATCTCAGCCTTAAGGGACTGCTTCAGCGTCGCAGTGAATATCTCCGGCCGCCGGGGATTGTAAAATAATTCTCCCGGCTTATCCCACTCGATAAATCCCCGCATAGGAACGACTACCGCTCTCGGCCCCTTTCCCCGATTCAGCCTCCGGGCTACCAGCCTTGCCGTCTGGGCCACCTCCTCTAACGTCATCTCTATTTGCCATGCCAGCTCACCATGCAGGCGTCTTTTCATCTTTTTCAGCACTTCAGGCATAGTAGCCTCCGAGCCCCACCAGACTTTGAAAACAACCCCCCCTGGGGCAACGACCAAAGGGACAGCGGTCTCTACAGCCCCTTCCAGTCTCCCTGCAGGAATAAAAGGCAGGTTACACGCCTCGATAGCCACTTCAATAAGGGATAGATCCAAGACACCGGCGAAAGCCCCCTGCCTCACAAGCTGTTCCATGCCCTGCCCCTGACCTACGTGAAAAGCAGCTACTTCATATCCCCTAGTTTCAAAATAGGGCGTTAACTTCGTAATGTATTTTAAGGCCGATGTGCCCAGAGTGGATACAGCAAGGATAGGTCTTTCAGGGGTAATTCGGTACTGCTGGTTCAGTCTCGTTATCCCGATAATTGCCCCGGCAGCATTAGCCAGGCTTCGCCGGGTCAGGCTGTTTATGCCCCAGATGTCGGACACCAGTGGGACTACCAACAGGTCAGCAGGACACTTCTCCGGCTGACAAAAGGGAACAAAAGCGGTGGTGCAGCAGAGCACTTTGGGCAAGCCGATAGGGAGGGTTTTCATTACCGAGAGCCAAAGTGACATTCCTAATGTTCCCGTAATGCCGATTACCCCATCCAACTTCCCTGCGGCGTACAGGTCACTCACTACCCTGCTTGTACCCACGGCCATAGCCTGCACCGCCTCGGTTTCATCACCTATAGCACCAATGCTCTCCAGACTCCGCCCTGCTGCCTCGGCAACCTGCTCGCGGGTTATATCGCCCGGGAAGTAGGGATCACCGAGAATACCGGTGTCCACAACGATGGTATCAAGCCCGTTTTCCTTGAGCAACTGATTTATATAGGCGACTTTCTCACCCTTGGTATCCAATGTAGCTACGATTGCTATCAATTGAATTTCCTTTCAAAATTAGTGGGATATTAGCAGCATTTGCAGGCAGCCAACCATAAAACATCAAACGGGCCGCACGCAGGCGCCGTACTTCATGGCAATTATTATTAAAAAAGGCCTTTGCAGACTTTTTGAGGGGAAAACACTTTTCACTCTTCTACTCAAAAGAGTCAAAATCAAAATCATTTGAAAATGACTTTATCAAAGCCCTCGTTGCGGGTGTAATATATTTCCCTTTTTTCAGGAGGATCCCATAACGGGAATAGCCCAGGATGTCTGATGCAGGCCTTAAATAGATCCTGTCATTCTTTTTGGCATTTTCACATATGGCAGGGAGGGTAGAGACGCCGAATCCCAATTCAACATATTTCATAACAACCTCCCAATTGCCTGCCTCCACCGTTACTTTGAGATTCGGATTACAAGATCTCAGTCTCCTGTCCAGAACCTGGCCTGATGTTCCTTCTTTGTCCGGCATGACTATGGGATACTTTGCGACATCATGAATGGTTATCTGTCTTTTCTTTGAAAGGGGGTGGCCCAAAGGGGTAATAATGTACCGATCGAATTGCCACAATTCCCTGCCTATAATCCCTTCGGGAAGGCTTTCGATAGAGCCGACCCCTAAATCTACTCCTCCTGATAGAATCATTGAACGGAGCTGTTTCCCTGACACGCTAAAGAGAATGATCTCGCATTCAGGATGGGTTTTACGAAATGTATCAAGGTACGCCGGGAAAATATTCAGCAACATGGCTTCGAAGGATGCAAGCCTAACTTTACCCCTCAATACCCCAGATTTTTCCTGAAACTCATCGACCACATTTT
>Ga0315539_1002107_pt1 | contig 14394 bp, 11 predicted proteins | sample SalMarSW160150MG_FD_203097 | JGI IMG/M metagenome (GOLD analysis project Ga0315539, IMG submission 203097) | Salt marsh sediment microbial communities from the Plum Island Ecosystem LTER, Massachusetts, United States - Salt Marsh Sediment SW1601-150 ... | reverse complement strand
GTCCTGATAGTTAATTTGGCCGTCGCCGTTCAAGTCCTGACACATCGAACATTCAGCCTCCGGAACAATGGGCGTGAAGAAATAATCTTCCGTCTCACCATACATATAACCGCTCTGCGGCCCGGATCCGCCGTTACCCTGCTTGTCCGGATTCTCTCCGCCTGTCCAGGGCTGCTCCGAGAGAGTAATCCTCATCCAGATCTTTTCCGGCCCACCCTGCGGATGGTAGGACAAAAAGCCCGGCGTTGTAATCTGATTGAGCCCGGCTGGCAGACCGAACAGATACTGATTCTGTACCGCCCATTCCGATACAAATCCCTTGGAACAGCTCAGAGCGGTATCAGTAATGCTATTGTCATCCCAGTCTCCATCACGGTTCCAGTCGAACCAGACATTAACCCAAAGGTCGGTGCCTGGGTTGATAACATTGACTATGTAGTCGAAGCCGGCCCAGCCACAATTGGGCAGACTCAGCGGTAATATAACGCCGTCATCATATCCGTCTTTGTTCGCTGAGTTGGATGGTGGGTCTATATTATTGATCCCGTCCTGGTCTGCGCCGATGTCGGCTTCAGCCTCCTGACTAACATTGTTACCCAGATGAGCCAATTCCCGAGATCGTCGGTGGAACGGGCCATAAGGTCCCAAGCTACCATCGTTGAATATGGTGGGGAAATTGGCTTGGACGGTTCCGCCTGTTTTTAAGTTGTATGCGGTCATAACTCTGCCGAAGTTGTTGGTGCTGTCCGGAGCATCTGCGAAATCTAATTCTGCAGGGGCTTGTCCCCCCTCGCAGCTAATACTCAGCACACCCTGACCGGTTGCCTGCTGGTAACCTCCAACCTCGATTAAATACTGACTGCCGGCTGCCACGTCGAATGTGATCTCCGATTGCGTGTTACAGTAGTCATCGTTACACTCTATCAATCTATCTGCTGTCGGATTGGACTGACATCCATCATAAACAGCCAGCTTTGTGTCGTAGCTGCTTCCGCAGAGGCTGACGGTGGCTGAGCCTGTACACGAAGTGGTATAGCAGAACCAGATGTTGGGGCTGATTATACAAATACCGGGGCCATCGGCTGTCGCATTGGTGGTATCAAAAGCCATATCCGTCACCTCACCGACCGGTTTGGCGCTACTGCTATTGTCATTGGTCAGCTTCTGGTCGCCGGGCTGTCCCTCACAGCTAATGCTCAGCACACCCTGGCCGGTTGCCTGCTGGTAACCTCCAACCTCGATTAAATACTGACTGCCGGCTGCCACGTCGAATGTGATCTCCGATTGCGCGTTGCAATAATCGTCGTTACACCCTACCAATCTATCTGCTGTTGGATTGGACTGACATCCATCATAAACAGCCAGCTTTGTGTCGTAGCTGCTTCCGCAGAGGCTGACGGTGGCTGAGCCTGTACACGAAGTGGTATAGCAGAACCAGATGTTGGGGCTGATTACACAAATACCGGGGCCGTCGGCTGTAGCATTGGTGGTATCAAAAGCCATATCCGTCACCTCACCGACCGGTTTGGCGCTACTGTTGTTGTCATTACCCGGCTTCTGGTCGCTGGGCTGTCCCTCGCAGCTAATGCTCAGTACACCCTGACCAGTTGCCTGCTGGTAACTTCCGACCTCGATCAGATACTGGTCACCAGCGGTAGCATAGAATGTGATCTCCGATTGCAAGTCGCAATAGTCGTCGTTGCACCCTATTAATATTGGCGCTGTTAGATAGCACTGACATCCCTGGTAAACAGCCAGCTTTGTGTCGTAGCTGCTTCCGCAAAGGCTGACAGTAGTTGGGCCTGTACACGAAGCAGTGTAGCAGTACCAGATGTTGGGGCTGGTCACACAAAGGCCGGGGCCGTCGAATGTCGCCTGGGTTGTGTCAAAAGGCAGATTACTCACCTCACCAATCGGTTTTGCTTTGGAACAATCGTCGGCCTGTGGCTGTGGCGGAGTTTGCTGTCCCTGGCAAGTGATGGTCATAATACCTTGACCGGCATCTTGCTTGTATCCACCGACCTCAATTAGATACTGATTGCCCGCGATCACAGCGAAGCTGACCTGCGAGCTCGACTCACAATAGTCGTCATTGTCTATGATCAGATCGCTGCTCGATGGATTGCAGCTGCATCCTTTATAGACAGCAAGCTTGGTGTCATAGCTGCTGCCACATAAATCTATGGTGGCGGTACCTGAACATGTGGCGGTGTAACAGTACCAAATGTTTGGACTGTCCATGTAGAGGCCTGGACCATCAAAGGTAGCCTCAGCCGTATCGAATGCCAGATTAGTTACATCGCCGACAGGCATCGCGTTTGCACAGTCGTCATTAGTGAAGTCGATGCCCAGCGCAACTGGTGCACGGCCAAACAATAAAGCCAGAGCGCAAAACAAAAACAACTTTAATTCAAATTTTTTCATCACTAAATCCTCCCAAAATCAAAAAAGGTCCGAATTTAAAGACAATACTTCCCCACACTTTACACTTGTGAAAAAGGTGAAAACCAAAAAAACGAAAAATATTGCTACCGCTCCTCATTTCTCTACATATTAGGTTAGTATATGATACAAAATTGTAACGCGGAAAACAAGAAAAAAATAGTCCCATACCGGAAATTCAAGTTTGCTTTTTGTAAACCTCCTTTGGGTTGTAAACTTTTTCTGCAATAAGCTCCAACTGTTTAGTGGTGCTCTTCATCAATGCCCGATAAAAACAGGATTGGTAACCTACATGACATTGGCCGAAATCAACGAGCACTTTCAGAATAAGGCAGTCTTGGTCGCAATCGACGAGTATTTGTTCTACTTTTTGGACGTGGCCGCTGTCTTGGCCTTTCTTCCATAATTTTTGTCGCGACCTGCTAAAGTACACGGCATAGCCGGTTTTAATTGTCAGCTCAAGTGCCTCTCGATTCATAAAAGCTACCATCAATATTTGTCCGGTTTCTGCGTCCTGTGCTATAGCGGGTATCAGCCCATTGTCATCAAATTCTGGAATAAATTCCAACCCTTCTTCTATAGTATGCTTAGTAGCCACTTGTCCCGTCTCCTAAATTATTGTTATCGGCATCTTGCCAGTAAGAGTTTTACACGTTATTATCTGCGAGGACAAGTTTTTTAAGGCAAAATGCTTTAATGCCCGGATCAAAAGGTAAGAGAAGCAAATATATTTTGTATCTACTACGTTTTGCCGTAGCAGGGGCGGCATTGTACATAGCATTTAGAGGAGAGAATTTAAAACAAATAAGCAATGTCCTGTTAGGATTGAATTTATGGATTTTTGTAATTGCTTTGGGCATTTATATTGTCAGTCAGCTTATTTTCGTGGCAAGGTGGTCATTGCTATTGAGGGCTCAATCAATTAAGATTGGTTTTTGGCTGGCTGTCAGACTGCATTTTTTAGGGCTGTTTTACAATAACTGCCTGCCCAGCTCGGTAGGAGGAGATCTGCTTCGGGCATGGTATGTTACAAAGCACACCGATAGAAAAGTGGAAGCTGCTTTAAGTGTTTTCGTTGATAGGGTAATTGGACTGGCAGGCATGCTCATCATGGCTTCTTTTTGCTACTGGTTTATTCCTGTAGAAAGTAGGAATGAGCAGTTTGAATCTACCTCCATCGGAATCAATTTTTTTCAGCATATATTTAAATACCGATGGGTCATTATTGGGATTGGGGCGGTTTTTACTATTATCATTATTTTCTTTGTGGCCAGTGCCCAAGGCCGGGCAATAGTGCGCCGCTACTTAAATTTATTTTATCAGCACAGCGAAATAGTTCTGGCAAAAGTCCGCAATGCCATTCGGATGTATTGGGGTAAAAAACCGGCCCTTTTTGGAGCGCTGCTGCTTACCTTTTGTTGTCAAGCAGTGTTTATTACCGGCATGGTACTGATTGGCTTAAGTATAGGAATAACCGCACATATCAAGTATTACTTTATCTTTTTTCCTATTTCATGGCTTTTGGGTGCATTGCCGATTAGCGTGGGCGGCGCAGGAATAATGGAATGGTGGCTGAAAGTGATGTTTATGCGAGTATGCACTGTGTCCAGCCAGCATGCATTGGTTTTAGCATTATGCCAGCGACTTGTCTGGTTGTGTGGCTCTCTGCCCGGAGCAGTTATACATTTGATTGGAGCACATTTGCCGAAAGACTTTTTTATTGACTATAATAAGTCCGTAAATTAGGCTATAACGCTCTTGGTGAGATACTTTTATATAAGCACTATCAGTAGAGCAAGGATTGGTAAACTGGCGAAAAATAAGTCCCGGTGCTGAAGATATGAGTATTACAAGACATATGAAAAGCTATTTTCTGCGTGGATTAGCAGTTCTGCTGCCGACCATTTTGACAATCTGGATATTCGTCTGGGGGTACACGTTCATTCAGGAGAATATCAGTATCCACATAAATCGCGGCTTGGTTTGGCTAACAATGCGAGTTCAGGGCCTTAACTATCAGGACGAAGAGGTAAGGCAGATATGGGAGAAATTCTGGCTCGAAGGATGGCGTTCGATAGCAGGCTTTCTTATAGCGCTGGTTGTCGTTTTCTTGGTTGGGGCACTGTTGGCCAGTGTGGTTGGAAGGGCCCTGTGGCGAATGATTGAGAAATTTATAATGAACGCGCCGTTCTTGAGGCGAGTCTATCCTTATGTAAAGCAGGTTACCGATTTTGTGCTTACTCCGGAAGAGCAGGCGAGGTTATTCTCAAGGGTTGTTGCGCTTGAATATCCGCGGAAAGGGATTTGGTCGATTGGTTTCGTGACCGGCTCCGGGCTCAAAAAAGTAACGGAGAACATGCAAAAAGAGTTTCTTACTATTCTTATACCCAATTCGCCAATGCCGATTACCGGCTATGTAATAATTGTTCCAAAAGAGCAAACTATAGCCTTAGATATGACAATAGAAGAAGCTTTCAGATTCGCAGTCAGCGCAGGTGTTATTGCACCAGATAGTCAGCGAATGTCAATTGCGCTGCCGCGGAACGCTTCAAAAAATGTAGAGAAGTAAAGATTAGCTATGCCGTAAAATATTTCATTAAGGAGATAGACTTTGCTTTTTACAATTACAGGTAAGCATGTTAGTATAACCGAGGCTATTCGAAAATATGCAGAGGAAAAGACTTCCAAGCTTCCCAAGTACTATAGCAACATAAATCAGGTTGAGGTGATTATCAACGGTGAGCCTGGAGGCAATATCACCGTGGAGATAATTGCCAGAGGTGAGCATAGCAATGTTTTCATCGGCACCGAAAGAGGACAAGATGCTTATCAATGTATTGATGGAGCCGTACATAAGCTTGAACGTCAGCTTAGAAAGAAAAAGAGCAGGGAACGAAATAAAAAACACACAGGTGGTGCAGACAGCGCCACGTGAGCATAAAAGCATACGTTCCTGTTGTGCTTATATCTTGTGAATTGTGACTGATTTTGGATAAATAAAATGAAATTTGTGGATTTTGTCTGTTTTGAAGCGATAATTCCCGAACTACAGGCCAAAGACCGGGATGGCGTGATAGCTGAGCTTGTTTCAGCACTCGAGAAAGCAGGACGGCTGAAAAAGCCCAGCCGAGAAAAAATTATAAAGTCAATGATCGAGAGAGAAAATGAAGCCAGCACAGGAATTGGTAAAGGCATTGCATTGCCACACGTAAAATATCCGGGCATTGAAGATGTAGTGGCTGTGATCGGACAAAGTAGTACAGGCATTGATTTTTCGGCTCTCGACAAGCAGCCGGTTTATTCAGTGATACTCTTAATTAGCCCTGTTGACAATCCGGATAAGCATTTACAAGCGATGGAGAGTGTTTTCAAACGTCTGCAACAAGAGAGGTTTCGCAAGTTTTTAAGACAATCACGCAGCGCTGAGGAAATCGAAGAGCTTCTCAAAGAAGTCGATGAAAATCCGGCTTTGTAATGTATAAATTTGAAAAAGTTATCCGGATGAGCCGAATCTGAAAATGCAGGCAGGACAAGATTCCTTGGAGAAAGTAGTTTGCGAAACGACAGTTGAAATAAAAAACAAAAACGGTCTGCATATGCGCCCAGCCATGCAGTTGGTTGATCTTGCAAATCAGTTTGATTGTGATATCACTGTTAACAACAGCGAAAACGTGGTTGACGGCAAGAGTATAATGCAAATTGTCATGCTTGCTGCAAGCTGTGGAACAAAGCTAAAGATCAAGGCTGAAGGTACAGATGCCAAAAAGGCAATTAGTGCTATGCAGGAGCTTGTCGAAAACAAGCATTTTATTGATCCTGATTCGGCCGATTAATAAAAACAATAGAACTTAATAAAGAGCACAATGGAGATAAAAAAGGGAATAGCTGCCTCGCCGGGTATTTCAATTGCCAAGTCGCTGATCATTGATTCCGAGGATTATCTAATTCCTCAACGTAAAATTACGCCTTCACAGCGGCTGACGGAGATTCAACGTGTCCGCAACGCCTTTAAGGATGCAATTGATGAATTAACACAATTTGAAGCACAGCAGGACCAAACCGAAGGAAGCAAGATAAAAGATATTTTTGCGGTGCATCTTCGTTTTTTGCGTGATAGAAGTCTGCGGAAGAAAATAACGGACCTGATTCATTCGGAGCTGGTGACAGCAGAGTATGGAGTATCGACGGTTCTGCGGGAAATTGCAGCACATTTTTCCAACCAAAAAGATTCCTACATCAATGAGCGGGCAGCGGACTTTTACGATATAGAAAGGCGTTTGCTCAGACAGCTTCTCGGTCGAAAGCGTGAGGATATTAAGCACTTAAGCGAAGAGGTTGCCATTATTGCACGAGAGTTGAGCCCCACCCAAACCGCCGGCTTTAATAAGAAATTTGTTAAAGGGCTTGCTACCGATGCGGGCGGACGAACCAGTCATACCGTTATTGTTGCCCGCTCTTTGGGCATACCCGCGGTGGTGGCGCTGGAAGACCTTACAGAAATCGTCCACGGAGGAGATAGAGTCATTATTGACGGCAATCGCGGTATTGTTATAGTAAATCCGGATGATGAAACAATCCAGCAATACAAAAAGTATTCACATGAGTTTAGTGAGTTCGAGCACAAACTCGCTGCCATAAGAGAGAAACCTGCCGAAACACGAGATGGTACTAAAATAACAATATTAGGAAATATTGAGTTTCCGGATGAGGCCGAATTGGTTTTACAAAAAGGAGGCGAAGGCATAGGCTTGTACCGAACAGAGTTTTTATATCTTAGCGTAACCACCGAGCCTACGGAACAGCAGCATTATGAAGCTTATGCCGAAACGGTCGGAGTCTTTAAGCATCGGCCGGTGATAATAAGGACCGTTGACCTCGGCGCAGATAAGCATACTCAAAGTAGGCGTTTTGCACCTGAGCCTAATCCGTTTTTGGGTCTGAGGTCTATCAGATTTTGTCTGCAGAACCTGATGATGTTCAAAACTCAATTGCGTGCGATTTTGCGAGCCTCACTTCTAGGGCAGGTTAAGATAATGTTCCCTTTGATAACAAATCTGCAGGAGATGATGCAGGCCAAGATGATTTTGCGTGACGTGATGGAAGACCTTGATGAGGAGTCCATACCGTATAATAGAAATATCGAAATAGGTATTATGATTGAAACGCCATCGGCGGCATTAACGGCTTCTACACTTGCACAGGACGTCGATTTCTTTAGTATCGGAACCAACGACCTCATACAATATACTCTCGCTGTTGACAGAGGTAATGAATTGGTTTCCACATTATACTCAGCGGCTGATCCAGCGGTGCTTCGGCTTATAAGGACTGTCATTCAGGATGCCCACAAAACGCAAATAGATGTTGCTGTATGCGGAGAGGTTGCTTCGGATCCGGAGTATGTTATGCTGCTGTTGGGGATGGGCATTAGAACAATTTCGATTACTCCGCCAATGATACCGGAGGTAAAGCAAATCATTCGGTCTGTCACGATAGAAGATTGTAACGCCGTAGCGAGAAAAGTACTGGGCATGAATTCTGAAAGGCAGATTTCAAGCTATCTTCGCAACGCTGTTAGGAAGATTCTGCCGGAGGCATTTTGAGGCCCGCCTGCCCGGAGTCTCGTACGTCGGGCAGGTTTGTGTCTTTGCGAGGAACGCAGTGACGAAGCAATCTTGAACTGACGGATGAGGTACGGCGGGCAGGCATTTTTATGGAGGTATTTGCCATGTCACGAATGAAAAAATTGCTGGCTTTAATCGTTATATTGAGCTGCGCGCTTGCTGTTTGTCCGGAGCGAGCCGGTTCAGAGACGGCAACGGGGGCTGAGCCTAAGCTGCAACAGGTAGCACTCTTCAAGAACGGGCTGGGCTTTTTCATCTCAGAAGTCGTTATTCCTGATAATAATGATTCGTTCAGCTTCGTTCCGCTTGCTGCGGCTTCACATGGGACTTTTTGGGTGTCCTATCCTGCGAAGGTACAGGTAAAGAGCCTGGTTGCTGAGCAAGTAGAGCGGCAAGAGTCACTCGATGCAATAACAATGAGCGAGCTGCTAAAGGCTAATGTGGGTCGCCGGGTAAAGCTATGGCCTTCTACTGAGCAAGCGCCCATGGTAGGCACAATAAAGTATTTTGCAGAGGATAGAGATAGGCCCAGCCCCGACCCTTATGCGCCTGGCGGGGCGACTGAGATTAATAGGGGTTATATACCACCTTATCAGCCGCTTTTAATGATAGTCGAGACTGATACCGCGGAGGTGTGCATAAATCCGCAGAGCATTCACCGGATTGATTTCATTGAGGGTCGGGCGGAAAGAACCTTCAGCCGAAAGAGCAAATCTATGCAGCTCGCGGTAAAGCTGGATGCGCCTGCAGGCAGGCAAAAGCTCACCGTAAGTTACTTAGCCAAGGGCATTACCTGGGCGCCCAGCTACATGGTGGATATAAGCGATGGGGACAAGGCTCTGCTTGCAGCCAAGGCTGTAGTAATAAATGAGGCCTGTGACCTGGATACCGTAATGTTACAATTGGTGACAGGTTTTCCCAACCTGCAGTTCGCCGATGTTGTTAGTCCTCTGGCTTTGAAAGAAAGTCTGGCGCAGCTCCTGCAATCGCTAATTAGGGGCGAAAGTGAGCGTGGCAGAAGGCGAGAAGCTTATGTGATGTCCCAGAGAGCGTCAGGTTACAGTGGCGGTGGCCAAGAAGCTATTATGCCGGAGTATGGTGCAGCCGAAGCTGGTAAAGTGGCAGAAGACCTGTTCTTTTATCCGGTTGAAAACGTACAGCTAAAAAAAGGCACTGTCGGATACTATCCACTATTTACCGAATCCGTGCCGTATAGGCACATTTATCAGTGGAACATACCCGATTATGTTAATGAGCAGGAACGCTATGTTTATAACCAACGCCGAGAGCAGCAGCGTGAGCCGGAAGAGCAGGTCTGGCACTGCCTGAGATTGCAGAACTCTACAAAAGTACCCTGGACGACAGCGCCGGCTGAAACAGTCAAGGAAGATCTCATCCTGGGTCAGGACACCTTGAATTATACGCCGGTAGAAGGCGAAACTACGCTAAAGATTACTCAGGCGGTTAGCGTCAAAGCTGAGCAACTGGAGCTCGAAATCGACAGAAGACGCGATGCGGCTCAATTATATGGTCACCATTACGATCTGATAACAGTTCAGGGAAAGCTATCTGTAATCAATTTTCAAGACAAATCAATCACGTTGGAGATTACCAAGACTCTTTCCGGCGAGGTTAAATCGTCGCAGCCGCAAGCACAGATCGAATCACTCGCCAGAGGACTGCTGCGAATGAATGCGGTCAGGAAACTTACATGGACAATCGAGTTAAAACCGGGTGACCGAAAAGAGCTTAGCTATATATACGAAGTTTACGTTCGGCGGTAAATAGCGTGTGAGTGTGGTTAAAAGTTCTTTGCCTTATATTAGTCGATAGCTTATTATTTTTTGAGCCGGTGCTCATTTGGAGGCTAAGGTATGAGTACATTGAAAATCAATCGCCGAGATTTTTTAAAGGCTGCGAGTATCAGCACCGCAGCTCTGGCGGTCACGGGACATACGGTAAAGACGGCAGAGGCGGCTAAACCGGCTCAAACGGCTATACCACGTTGGAGAGGATTTAATCTTTTGGATTATTTCTCACCGAGACAAATGCCCCGGGGCGGTCGAAGCAGAACTACCGAAGATGATTTCCGCTGGATGTCCGATTGGGGCTTTGATTTTGTTCGTTTGCCTATGGCTTATCCTCGGTGGATTGATTTTGATTATTCAAAGCCGATACGTGCGGATGATATGTACAAAATCAAGGAAAGTGCGGTTGAATCTATCGACGGTCTTGTAGATATGGCCCATAAGTATGGCTTGCATGTGAGTCTTAATTTTCATCGCGCACCGGGATACTGTGTGAACGCAGGATTTCAGGAGCCGTTTAATCTATGGACCGACAAAGAGGCTCTGGATGCGTTCTGTTTCCACTGGGAAATGTGGGCTAAACGCTACAAAGACATTCCATCGTCCAAAATCAGCTTTGACCTCGTGAATGAGCCGAGCATGCGCGAAGATATGAATGACCAGCATTCAAGGCGCAGTGCTGTGCCGGGAGATGTCTATCGGAAAGTGGCTGAGGCGGCGGCAAAGGCGATACGGCAAGCTAATCCTAACCATCTAATTATTGCCGATGGCAATGATATTGGTAACTCAGTGATACCCGAAATTATAGATCTTAATATCGCCCAGAGCTGTCGCGGCTATAAGCCCGCGTTCATATCCCATTACAAAGCACCGTGGGCATTTAATGATGTCGATAACCTGCCGGAGCCTGTCTGGCCCGGTAAGATGGCAGATGAGCACTGGGACCGCAGCCGACTTGAAAAATACTACGCACCCTGGGTCGAGCTGGCTCGAAAGGGCGTCGGCGTGCATTGTGGAGAATGCGGCTGCTGGATAAAAACGCCGCAGAGGGTCTTCCTGTCTTGGTTTAGTGACGTTCTGGACATATTAACGGAAAATGGGATCGGCTATGCGCTATGGAATTTCCGTGGCGAATTCGGCATTCTTGATTCTCGCAGAGAGGATGTTGAATACGAAGACTGGCATGGCCATAAACTCGACCGGAAATTGCTGGAGCTGCTTTCGAAACATTAGCAAAGATGAAGTTTAGCCGGCACTCCAGTAGTGCCGGTAGTTTGTAGGGTGTGCACCGCACACCATAATCGTTAGGTTTATCAATCTACGCAACGTGCTTCAAGCGATACGCAATACGAGATACGCTTCACGAGTTGTCCCCAGCCATTAATAGATGGATGTACCTATTATCCCCATTCCGGACATCTTACTTATTTACACCAATTGAATATAGAGTCACCTTATATTTCTTTGGTTTTTAACTGCGTTCGTTGAACTTACGGGCATCCTTCTTTTACATTCAATATATATCATGTTATATTTTCTGCCATTTCCTCGACGGTTTTTACCAATTGATCTTTGTGTTTTGAGATATCCTCCACTGTCACAACTTCAATCCTTTTCCCATTTGGAAATTCGATATACTTTGCTTTTTCGGAGTTAAAATAAAAGCGACATATCCATAAGCGTGAATTATTTATTGTTACAGCAAAATAACTTTTTGTGTCTTTGAAGGTAAGGGTTGCTTTCGACGGCAAATTATTTTTTAAGAGTGATTCAATTATTTGAAAACCTTCTAATTCCTCATCCGTAGTTTTAAACTTCCTTCCCCTTTTTTCAGATTGAATATTGTCATATGATTTTTTAATATTGCTATACTCGTCTATTAACCATTTTTCAAGTGCGTTTTTAAGATAAATGTGGCGTTTTCTTGCCAGTATATGTTCTTTGGTTTTCATATTGAAAGAGCCTTTATGTTGATCTATTATATATTCTATCCAAGAGGCGCGTGGTTTAATTTGAGCTTCAATTATTTGTATTTCTGATGTATCCCTTGATAACTCGCCTTTTATAATATAGGAGTTAGCATCGGTCTGCTTACTGGATAAAGTCCTAATACTATTTAGCGGTAATGGTTCCGGAATGGGATCTCCAATTTGTTTATATAACAACCTAACAATTTGTTCTTCATATGGTGGAGGTGTATCGTATGACCATTTCTCGAATGCTAACGTGTAACCATAATGTTTACCATCATAATAAACATTAATCCAATAATCATCTTCAGTAATCATTTTAGGAATCATTATTGAAATTCTTTTTTCTTCGATAAAGTAGTCAAATATATTTTTATCTAATGGAAATCCCCTATTATATTGTGCACACCATTCGATTCCGTCTTTATAAAAACATAAATTCGCAGGTAGGGAATTGTTTTTTAAGAAATGTTTAACAAGATGTTTACAAAGTCGACGCGGATCGTTTAATGGAAATTTTTGACGTTCTTCTTCAAAATTTGGACATGTACAAGTTATCAATGTTGCATTGACTTCATAAGACTTGTCTGGTTCAGAAAAGCTATTTATTTTCTCTATTGAAACATCGGTTTTTTTTGCTTCAACATTCACTGGCTCGCGTTGCGTTGATTGCCTTTTGAAATAATAAAAAGCAAAAGCGATAATGATAACTATAAAAATAATAAAAACCATCGGTTTGCTCCTAATATGATTTCGGATGAGCCTGCAATCTTTATAGCTTTTGTATTCATGAAGAACTATGTATTGTCTGGTTTCAGCATAACGAAAATCCCATTAGCACAGAATTAGTGACGTCCATTCCAGTGGAATTTTATGATAGAATACCTGCCCATATTGCTATATACCTAGATGTTTTCTTATTTCTGCCTTTGCATATTCAATAATCAAACCAAAAGTCCATGAGGCGGTTGGCTTAAGCACATTTTCTCTAACTTTTTTCCACACAGTTTCGTCTCGAACAGCATCGATGAAGTCGTGACCTGACCAGGTTAATCGGTGAACAATAACACTAGGTGGTTCTCTACTAGCGAAGTGAGTAACTTCTCCATCCAGAAATCCAGCTTCGATCAACAACTCAGCATGAAGAGCAATGGTATACTCGTCATAGCCATCGAATTCGAATCCATCGATATGTTTGTCCGCTGGGCACTCTTCAACCTCAAAGAGAATCTTTCGAATCAGTTCTGGATCTCGTTTCATTTCTGCAATCCTAATGTCGCGGCTCATCGGCCGCGCGTATGCGACGTCCGCATGCAGGCGCTGGTTCAATTTTCGTCGCTCGCTTGCCCTGCATAGCCTAAGGCGAAGCATGGGTCGCTCGTATTACGTATTGCGTTTTTATTCCGCAACGTATTACGACCGTCGCCGTCCTTCTTCGTCCCTTAGGGACTACGAAGGATAAATGCCGGCGACGGCTAAACATTTAGATTAATCAGAGGTGTGAATCTCACCTGTTGGGGATATTTTGTCCTGGATTGTTGGAAAAGGCAAGAAGAAAATTCGTCGCTCGCCTGCCCTGCGTAGCCTAAGGCGAAGCATGGGTCGTTCGTTCCTCGTCGCTCAATGCGCGTATTGCGTATCACGTTGTGCGTTACGCATCGGTATTCCCGCAAAGCGGGTCAAGCACCATCGGCCTTCAAGACTCCTTTACGCAATTATGCCTATTGCCACAGTAACGCTTGAAGTCCGCGTATGCCTTGCAGTTCAGCCGGAGATTGCTCCTGTATGTGAGATTACCCACCAGGGTAATCAGAGGTTTGCGGTATTGCCACAAGTTGCCCCACACCCTGCTGGCAATGTGCGGTATGGAATAGAAGTCCCGGTCGCAGGAGGTCATTTCTTCGATGATGTCGTCCAGAGACAAATGCTTATACCGGGCTACCGGGAAGGTTAGTGTGTAATATTTCCAGTCTTCCGGGAACATATCAAGAGCGATGCGGCCTTGCGATGTCATCTGGTCCCACAGGCGCGTGCCGGGCAGGGGAGTCAAAAACAGCACGTTGAGATTGTCCACACCGTACTGACTGGCCGCCTCGGCGATACGTTTGCCGATGCCCGGTTCGTCTATGTCCAGACCGATGATGAAAGAGCCAACTACCAGAATTTTGTGCCGTTGTATGCGCCGTACGGAGGCGCGGAAGTCCCGACCTTTCAGAAGGTTGAATTTCTTGCCGACCTCCAGAAGCCCTTCCGGCGAGGGGGACTCAAAGCCGATGAAGACGCCTCTGCACCCGGCCTTCGAGGCCAGCGCCAGAAGCTCTTCGTCGTCGGCAAAGTTAATGGTGGCCTGGGCAATCCATTCCTTTCGCAGTTTCGCCTGTGCCATAGCGCGGAACATGTCCTTTGCACGGGCGATATGTTCGGGACGCGTGCCGATGAGGTTGTCATCCACCACCAGTACAAGTTTCTCACGAATCGACTGGAACTCCCGCACGACATCGGCAATGGGTCGCTGCCGGTACTTGGCCCCGTTGAACCTTGTCACGCTGC
>Ga0315539_1002106_pt1 | contig 14400 bp, 9 predicted proteins | sample SalMarSW160150MG_FD_203097 | JGI IMG/M metagenome (GOLD analysis project Ga0315539, IMG submission 203097) | Salt marsh sediment microbial communities from the Plum Island Ecosystem LTER, Massachusetts, United States - Salt Marsh Sediment SW1601-150 ... | reverse complement strand
TTTCGCCAACCATATTAAAAGATTCTCCAGTTAGATAACATATCTCATTAAGGTAATAGCCTTCGCAAGAGTTTATAGCATTAAGTAGTTTCTTTTGTTCAATTTTTTCAGTTAATTCTTTAAGTTCTTGCTCAGTAAGATGATTTATATCAAAATCGTTCTTTGGTTCAATTCTTTTTTGAATTTTTTCCATGATTTCTTTTTCTGTAGGGAATTTGACACCCGGAAAATCTATTAGTGAAATTGGAGAGATTATAGGAGACGAATCTAATGAGGGACTGGGTGTAGTATATGTAGCCCCTCTAACAAAACCTGCCCCCAAAATCCCTATGCAAATAACTAACAAATATATTTTCTTCATTCTTTGCCTCCGCCGTAATGAATGCATCCTCCGATGTCTTGGTCTAAAACACAATAGCCTCCTTCATAGTATACCACAATCATTACATGGTCTTTAAGTTGGAATATAGCGTAGTCGTAACCGAGCATTTTAGCCAGAGTTGCGTAGTAAATAGCATAACTTTTACAATCTGCTCCTTTTTCAAAAATATCATCTATTGAATAAACTTCGTCCCTGTAAGCATAATTGTAATTTTCTACTGCCCATCTTTTAACACAGAGAATTTGTGCTGACGCATTTACTTCTTTTGAACAATTATTAAAAATTTGTTGGGCTATTGGGAGATTTTCATTATATTCTATAATTTCGTTGATATTCACATTAACTTCATTAAATTTCTTTTTTTCAAATAAGCCCAATTTATTGATGGAGTATCCTGCAACAAAACTAAGAATTAAAATAAATAATGCAGAAAAGATAAGTGCAACTAAGAGGAAAGCTTTCTTATTCTTAAATTTCTTTTTCATATTATTACACCAATATTAGTTTATTATGTTAATATATAAATACTACCAAAATTGGTGTATGGAGATAAAGAACAAAGAGCTTTTTAGTAAGCTAAAATTAATTTCTAATGAACAAAGATTCAAGATAATTGAATTAACTCAAATAAAATCTATAAATCAATGTAAAATCAAATTCTGTTCTTTAGTTAGGGTGTTTAATTTTTCTTAATAAAACTAAAATAAATTTCTTTTTATATAATTTTTAAATAAGCAATCTTTTTATATGATTTGTTCTTAAGAAAAACATGTTTGAAGATACAAAAATTGAAAAGAGAATTGATATTGAAGAATTTATAAAATTTATTAAGGAATACAAAGAAGACCAAATTGAGTGCACAGGACATACATTTTTTAGATTAAGTGAAAAACAGAGAAAAATTTATACTTGCAATGAATTAATAAAAATTTTAACTCAAGAAAAACCTTTTTTAGTTGGTTTTCAGTATAATGAAAATTATGCGGTTTTTTATAAATATAATAATAGAAACCTTAAAATAATACTAAATATTATTAATAGAAAGATTAAAATAGTTACATTTTATTTTATAGAAGAATGGCAAATACCAAAGATATAAAACCAAAACATTTAGAAGCAGAAGGCGAAATGGATTATGATTATGTAAATGATATTTTATTTTTTAAAGTGAAAAATAGAGAATATGATTTTTCAATTGAATTTCAAAATATGGTTATAGATATTGACGAAGAAAAGTTTATTGTAGGAATGCAAATATTTGAGGCATCTAAATTTTTAGGAATGTCTAAAATAAACTTAAGAGAAATCCCAAAATGGCAATTTAGAGCAAAAATTGAGAATGATGTTATAGAACTTCGTTTAAATTATGAGTTAAAAATAAGAAATAAAATTTATGAAAAAAGCCCGATAATTATACAAGAAAACAAGTCAGGTCTTCCAAGTCCGCAAATGGTTCAGACTATTTAGGACTGTTGAAGTTTTAAGATATTCTTTATAAAAATGGATTAAATTAAAATAAAAAATATGATGGTTAATTTGATTCAATGCAAATACATAGCAACATTTATAAATTTTAATACCGTCGATGAATTAGAAATAAACATAAACGAGTATTTAACTTTTAGGATTCTTTAGGTTGGGGCGTCGCTTGAATAATCTTAAAAACACTGCAAACTTGCTAATTTTATGGTAAAGAAAGAATTTTCTTTTAAAGAGATAGAAGAAAAATGGCAGAAGAAATGGGAGAGTGAGGGGGTTTTTGAAGTCAAGGAAAATCCTAATAAAAAGAAATGTTATGTTCTTGAGATGTTTCCTTATCCATCTGGAGAAGGGATTCATATTGGGCACGCATTTAATTATGTGATAGTTGACGTTTACGCGAGATTTAAAACAATGCAGGGATTTAATGTTCTTCATCCTGCTGGATATGATTCACTTGGTTTACCTGCAGAGAATGCAGCTATTAAAAGCAAAAAACATCCTGAAGAATACACTAAGAATTCTATAAAAAATTTTATGAAACAGCAAAAGAGGTTGGGAATTAGTTATGATTGGTCGAGGGTGATAAACACTGCAGAGCCGAGTTATTATAAATGGGACCAATGGATTTTCCTTAAAATGTTTGAAAAGGGGTTGGTTTATCAGAAAGAGGCACCTGTGAATTGGTGCGACAAGTGCCAGACAATTATTTCTAATGAACAGGCACAGGGAGGAAAATGCGAGAGGTGTGAGAGTCCTATTGAAATAAGAATAATGAAACAATGGTTTATTAAAATAATAGACTATGCTGACCGGCTTTTGGAAGGACATAAGAAACTTAATTGGCCTGAAAAAACAATTGCTATGCAGAAGAACTGGATTGGAAAAAGTTACGGAACTTCAATTGATTTTGAGATAAATAAAGAAAAGTGGCAAATCTTCACAACTCGCCCTGACACGATTTTTGGAGTTACATTTATGGTTGTTTCTGCACAGCATCCGCGATTGATGGAGTTGGTGACAAAAGAAAGAAAAAGGGATGTTGAGAAATTTCTGAAAAAGTTGAAATCTGTTTCAGAGAAAGAATTAGTAGATATGGAAAAAGAAGGAGTTTTTACAGGGAGTTATGCTGTTAATCCTTCTAATGGAGAAAAGGTCCCTGTTTATGCGGGGAATTTTGTCGTCGCTGATTACGGAAGCGGAATGGTGATGGCGGTTCCAGCACATGATCAGAGAGATTTTGAATTTGCAAAAAAATATGAAATTGAAATTAAGCAGGTAATTACTCCTGACTTAAAGTGTTATGAGCATGATAAAAAATTATTGAAAGAACTTGATAAAATAAAAAAAGAAGCTGATAAGAAAAAATTAGATTTTTGGATTATAGGAGGACTGGCAAATGCATTTCACGTGGGTATGGTTTATCGGGCACATAGAGACTTGGATTTAATTACTAAAGATAAAAAGAATTGTGAAGATTTTTGTAAAGTATTAGAAGGCTTAGGATATAAAAAGATAAAGGAGAAAAAATTAATAGGGGGTCTATCTGTTAAGATTTACCAAAATGAGAATGGTTTATTTGTTGATATAGCTCCATATACAGGAGATTTTGATTTAAGAAAAAGTGATTTAGAAAAAAATGAAAAAGAATTTGAAGGGGTTAAGTCAAAGATAGTAAGTAAAAGATTTTGTGAGACATATAAGAAATATTGGTTAACAAAGAGGAAAGAATCAAAAGACAAATTAGATTTAGATTACCTTGCAGGAAGGGCATATACAGATTCAGGTATCTTAATCAACTCTAAACAATTTAATGGTATACCAAATGAAGAAGCAAAAGGAAAAATTACAAAGTGGTTGAATGAAAAAGAGTTAGCGAGAAAAGAAGTAAATTACAGATTTAGAGATTGGTCTGTTGCAAGGCAAAGATACTGGGGAACTCCGATTCCTTTGATACATTGTGATAAGTGTGGTGTTGTTCCTGTTTCTGAAAAAGACCTGCCAGTTGAACTTCCTAAAGAAGTTAAATTCAGTAAAGGAAATCCTCTTTTAACAAATAAAAAATGGCTTAATGTAAAATGTCCTAAATGTGGAAAGTCTGCTAAAAGAGAAGTGAACACAATGGATACTTTTGTAAACTCTTCGTGGTATTTCTTAAGATTTTGCGATCCTGAAAATGATGAAGAAATATTTGACAAGAAGAAAGTTGGGTATTGGATGCCTATTGACCTTTACATCGGGGGGGCAGAGCATACATGTATGCATTTAATTTACTGCAGATTTTACACAATGTTCCTTTATGATTTAGGTTTGATTAATTTTGACGAGCCAGCTCTAAGGCTGTTTCACCAAGGGATGATTAACGACGAGAAAGGAGAAAAAATGTCCAAATCAAAAGGAAATGTTGTGGAGCCAATTGAAACAATGGAAAAATATGGGGTGGACACAACAAGATTTTTTATTTTGTCGGAAGCATCTCCTGAAAAAGGATTTAATTGGGATGATAGAGGAATACAAGACTCTTTTAGGATAATAAATAAAATAATAAACATTATTGAACAGGCAAAATTCGGAAAAGACTCTAAAGAAATACGCATTAAAATAAACAAATCAATAAAAGAAATCACAGAACAAATTGAAAAAATAGAATACAGAAAATCAACAATTGAATTAAGAGAGCTCTTTGAGATTATTTCTAAACAGAAAAAAATTTCAAAAGGAACATTAGAGAAATCGTTAAAACTTCTCTCACCTTTCTGTCCTCACATTGCAGAAGAACTCTGGGAAAAACTTGGAAATAAAAAATTTATATCTCTAGAAAAATGGCCAAAAGCTGAAGAATTAAATTTAGAAAAAAAAGAAGAAAATCTGAATGACAAAATTTCTTTGTATGTTAAAGAAGTCCTGAAAAAAGTAGAAGAAAAAGGGATAAAAGTAAAAAAAGTTTATATTTATATTATACCTTTTGAAATTCCAAAAATCAATAAGGAAAAAATATCTGATAGTTTAGGGAAGGATGTAATTATTTATTCTGTTAAAGATGCAGACAAGTATGACCCTGAAAACAGAGCAAAGAAAGCAAGGCCAGGAAAACCTGGAATTTTTTTGGAGTAAAGGAATGGAGTTCGCATTTGATTATAAAATAAAATCATATTTTTGACTTCAGGTGTTTTTGTAAAGCATTTAACACCCGAGCAGAAGTTTGTTTTTGATACATTAAATGGATACTCTCTTTTACTAATCTTGCAAATTGTTCTGGGTTGTTTATGTCCATTTCTGTTAAATCAGATAATTCATGAACACAACCCGCATTACGAGATTGTCCCTTTTTTCTAGGTTCAAATGGATATTTTATTAATTCATCAAAAAAATCTTGCTCTATATTCCTTTCTTACATTTTTTGAAATCTTGTTTATAGTATAATCTATCCAAATCGCAAGATTTCTTCCATATTTACTTGCTCGAGTTTCGCCCATATTAATGATAATATCTTATAAAACATTATAAACTTAACGTTGGTATGAGTAATCACAATTCAAATTCGTCAATAAAATTAACTATCGCCTGATATTTTTCTAAAAATTTAAATCCCTTTTCTGTAATTAAAATAAATCTTTCCCCTCTTGAGATGTGTTCTCTTATAAATTCTTTTTCAATAAGTTCAGAAAAATATTCTTTAAATCTTGATGATGAAAGATTTGATTGTCTCAATAAAGGGGTTGGTTTTATATGATTATGATTTTTTTGGGTAGTCAGCAGAATGTCCCTAATTATTTCTAACTTTCCCCTCTTCACCATTTTAATTTCCTATCTTTTTAAGAACTTTATATAACATCAACAGGAAAATTCCTGAAGACGCAAGATAGATAAATAACTGAAAAACCTGGAGAAATTTAGGTATCAAAATGTCTATTATGTTAAGGAGCCAGAAGAATAGGAGCAGGACATAAATTGCATAAGGGTTGTGTCCTTTTGTTTTCTTTCTTGAATTTTTATAAGAGATCATTGTAATCATTAATATGAAAACGAAGAGAAGAATGTTTAGTCCGATATAAGAAAAAGGATTTCTTGAAAAAACGCTGTAAACTGCTATGACTAACGCGATTAGATGAAACAAATAAATTTTAATTCCACTATCCCACCTCTTCCACATAACACTATAAAGAAGATAAAATATAGCCATTGCACTAAAATACATAAAGACTACGAGAGTAATTTGGCTTATTATAGGGTTAAGAATCATAGGAGATATTTCAAATAAACCTTTTACATTGAAATAAACCAATATAAATTTAATGAATGAGCGAAAGAAGTAAGCCAAAGCAAAAAATAAGAAAGCCATTCTGAAATATTTTATTCCTTTGTGCTGACTAAGTTCGTAAATCTCTTTTGTTCCTGAATAAATCATTAAACTGCAGATGATTATTAAAAAAGAGTATAGTAATTCAGCACCAAGTCCTAAACCAAAAAGATTTGTGAATCTTCCTCCCCTAAAACCTTCAAAAACTATTCTTCCTGTTATCGGCAGCATATTATTCTTAAACTTTTTAAATATTTAAGCTTTTGTAAGGTAAGTAGATTTTGTGCCCAGAATGGAAAACTCTAATGGAAAAAAGGATTGCAAGAATACAAGAAAGTTTTATAGGAGAGAATTTTAATTAGATAGGAGAAAGGAATAAGGAGAGAAAAGAATTCAAAAACAAAATTCAAGAAGCCCGAGAATCCGGAGATTTTTCTGATTTGAAAGATTTCAAAGGAATGGAAATGCACAAGAGAAATATAAATTTTAGTGATTGTCCTTTTTTTGAGTAAATAATTTTTTAACAATTAAATGGACTTCAAATCCATTTTGCTTATAAGGATAAATGTTTTTTAGGAGAGATGGGGCCTGTTATTTTAATGAAAGATGTATGGAAGAGGTATGATATGGGAAAAGCTGGAGGATTAATTGTACTCAAAGAAATTGATTTAAAGATTAATAAAGGAGAATTTGTTGCGATTACAGGCCCGAGCGGGAGTGGGAAATCTACGATGATAAACTTAGTGGGAGCGTTGGACATTCCTTCTTATGGTGAGATAATTTTAGAAGATAAGAATATTAGCAAAATAAGTGAATCTACCCTTGCTTTGTTAAGAAGCAAAAAAATAGGATTTATTTTTCAGCAGTTTAACTTAATCCCGACTTTGAGTGCATTACAAAATGTTATGTTGCCTATGGAGTTAATTAATACTCCTGAAAGAGAAGCGAAAAAACGAGCGACGGAATTACTTGGGATGTTAGGGTTAAAAGAAAGATTGAACCACAAGCCAACCGAATTGTCAGGAGGACAGCAACAAAGAGTTGCTATTGCCCGCTCGTTAGCAAATGACCCTGAAATAATTTTAGCAGACGAGCCGACGGGAAACCTTGACAGCAAAATAGGAAAATTTGTTATGGATTTTATTGGAAAACTCTACAAAGAAAAAAAGAAAACAGTTATTCTTGTTACACATGATTTAAACTTAGTTCATTACGCCAAAAGAATTATTTATATAAAAGATGGGAGAATAGAAAAAGAGATTATTAAGAAGTGAGGTGGACTTATAATCCATCTTCTTTAAAAATAAAATCTCTTTCTTAAAAAAATGAAAATGCAATTTATCTTAGGTCTGTTCTTTTATGTGTTTTTAATAGGATTTACTTCAGGAGAGGAAGTCAATTATATTTATATTGAGGATTTCAGTGGCATTCAAGTAACTCAATTAAAATATGAACCATATCCAGTTAATCCTGGGGAGTATTTTGATTTATGGATAAAGATAGATTTTGGTTCTGCTTTTAAAAAAGATGCAACTTTTGAATTGCTCCCGCAGTTTCCTTTTTCTCTTGATGCAAATGAAAATCCTATAAGAAATTTTGGAAAATCTACAGAGGAGGTTGTGATTAAATACAAAGTCAGAGTAAGCAAAGATGCAGTAGAAGGAACAAATGAGTTAAATTACCAGTATAGCAAAGAAAGTAATTTGTGGGTAAAGGGTTATTTTGATATTCAGGTGGAGAATGCACAGACAGATTTTGATTTAATTATACAGGAATCTTCAGGAGCAGATTACTCTATTGCTATTGCTAACATCGGCAAGAATACTGCAAATTCTCTTATTATAAGAATTCCTGAACAGGAAAATTACAGAGTTACAGGAACAAATGGGCAGATGGTGGGGAATTTGGATTCAGGAGATTATACTATTGTAAGTTTTAGCATTACACAAACAGGAAGAAATAAGGGGTCTTTAGAAATTCAATTAGATTATACAGATAGCATTGGTGAAAGAAGAAGTGTAATTAAAAAAGTTGATTCATTATCTTATTCCCCAGTAAATTCAAATAATACCATTTCGGCGACTTACGGAAATTTTCAACGAGGAAATTTTTCTATCCAACAACAAGAGAAGAGTATATTAAAGAGTTATTGGTTCTGGGGGGTTATTATTTTAGTTTTAGTTTTGATTGTATTAGCAGTAAAATATCCAGAGAAAAGAAAATATTTATTTTCTAAACTAAATAGAAATAAATCTGGAAGCGAAAAGAATTCCAAGGGAACTCCAGAGTGGGTTTTGGCAGAAAAAACAAAGAGAAAATAGGGGGGGCTAAATGAGAACAAAAAAAGCACTCCAACTTTCGTTTAATATGCTTATCCACAGTAAATTAAGAAGTTATCTTACAATAATTGGGATTGTTATCGGAATCGGGGCGGTCGTCTCAATTCTCGCTGTTAGTCAAGGAGCACAAAGACATTTAGAAGAACAATTAAGTTCTCTTGGAGCGGGTACATTAACTATAAGCCCAGGATTTTCTAGAGCTATGGGGTCTGGAGGAGGATTTCGCACCGGCGGAGGACTCCCCACAGAAGGATTCAGAGGTAGAGACCAAACAACATCTTCTTCTACCCAAAAAAATCTTACAATAAAAGACATAATTGTAATTAAGGGAGTTTCTAATGTTAAATCTGTGATGGGGGTTGTTTCAGGAAGAGTTAGTGTTGATTATCTTGGAAAATCAGCGAGTGTTTCAATTCAAGGAGTTGACACAGAAGTTTGGAAGGATTTTACTAATATAGAACTTTATTCTGGGAGATACCTGACAAAAGGAGACTTAAATTCTATTGTTGTTGGAAATCGGGTTGCTAATTCTATATTTAAAGACGGAATGCAGATAAACAGGCAAGTTACAATTGAAGGAAAAACGTTTAAGATTGTAGGAATTTTGAAAGCGAGTGGAAGTGACGACTCGACAATTTTTATGCCGATTGCAATGGCGAGAGAAGTTTTAGAGGATGTAGGAGAAGATGAATTCGGTTCTATCTCTATAAAAGTATATGATGTAGAATTAACAGAGAGCACAATTGAAGAGGTAGAAAGAAAATTGATGCTTTCGCGAGGGATATTACAAGAAAAAGACAAGGACTTTTCTATTTCTAATCCAGCGGCGATGCAAGAAACAATTACGTCTTCAATTAGTTCTATTTCTTTATTTCTTGCAGCAATTGCAGCAATCTCGTTAATTGTTGGGGCAGTTGGAATTGCTAATACAATGTTTACTTCAGTCTTGGAAAAAACAAAAGAGATAGGAATAATGAAAGCAATAGGAGCACAGAACAAAGACATTCTTCTTATATTTTTGTTTAACTCTGGTTTGCTTGGTTTAATTGGAGGAATAGGGGGGATTATTCTGGGGGTTATAGGAGCAGGATACATCGGCGGTTTGGCAGGTGGTTCTATAGGGAGAATTTCTTTTAGTTCAACATATTTTAGCCCCACTTTAATAATCGGAGCTTTTTTGATTTCAATTGTAGTTGGGATGGTTGCAGGGGCGATCCCTGCTTATAGAGCTTCAAAACTAAAACCTGTTGATGCATTGAGGTATGAGTGAGTTTTCTCTGTAGCATAAATAATTAGGTATTTAAATAATTTTTAGAAGATTATTTCCTCTTTTTCCAAATAATAAAACCAACCGCCCCGGCAATTAAAACAACTATTAAACTTATCCATAACCATAATAAACTTCTTGTTTTTTCTTTATCTTCTATTTTACTAACTTCTTCTTTAATGGCATCTTCTTCTTTAACTGAAGAAACTTCTTCAACTTCATCTGTAGAAGGTACTGTCCCTCCTACTGCCCCGAGACTACTAGAACTTTCTGAACTTCCTCCAGAAGGAGTATCATCATCTCCTGTACCCCCAGTTGGATTTCCATCAGCATCCCAAGTAGAAAATTCACAGTATGGAATATCCCATGTGCAACTTGTTGTTGTTGAATTTGTTAAGTTAGATTCTAAAGTTCTATCTACACAATTATCTCCTGAATCATCACAGTGATACAATTCAGAACAATCTCCTCCTGTTGTTGGAATAGTAATTCTACAAATTTCTGGATGCAAATTATTAATTATCTTGTCTCTTGTCCCAAAAGGCATGCCTACATAACCTTCATCTATATCGTGTATTAAATCTCCTGCAGTTGAAATAGTTCTTGTTTTTCCTGTAAGTCCTGTTTTAGTTAAGGTTACATTCAAGAATTCCATTTGGACAACAGTTCCATCTTCAACAAGTTTTATATTGGCTTTTTTTCCTGAAGTGTAGTTTGTTCTCATTCCTGCTTTAGGACCACAAACATTCCCTTGTTCATGCTCATAAGTTCCATTAGTATCTAAATCATACCAAACACTCCATCCACTTGGAGCACTAATTATAGTAACAAAATCACAATAACCACATCTATCTCCTGCAGTTCTAAATGAGGTGCAATCACTAATAGAACATTTTTCTCCTGAATCGCAAATAGTTAATTTATAATAATATGTTGTATCATTTTCTAAAGAATAATTCAAGCTATGCACTCCCTCGTCATTATAAATCTGAGCCTCATGCCATAATTTATAATCTCTCATACTATCTACATACTGCCCAGGATCTTGTATTGTTGCATTTAAACTTCCTGATTGGCAAGTTGAGTCATTCCCATAGAAACTTAAATTTCCTGCAGTTGGCTTATTTGTTGAATACATAACTAAAGCTGCATCTGTATATTCTTCAATCTTAACGCCAGAAATTTTTGGCATTGAAGTATCTGAATAAGTTCCTGAATTAATTCCTGAACTTTCACATCCATTAGCATATTGGCAATCCCAATCATCACAATCTGAAACCCCATCATTATCTTCGTCTCCTATAGTATAACAATCCTCATACTCAACATAACCTTTTTTCATTATATCCTCAAATTTAGCTGTATTTGATCCAATTCCAAAAAAGTCATTAATCTCAAAATCTACAGCTCCAGGAGTAAACCATCCAGGTCCTGATGTATCACTTGGGACACTTGCATTATGGTTTGAATCAGCAATAGCAACATAAATTCTCATATCTTGTTCTGGATTATATAATGTAGGGAATTTCTCTAAATCTGATTTTTCAATAGCAATCAAAGGACCTTGGGCAACAGAACACATTTTTTCTTTCCAGGAATTTAATGCAATATCTGCTGTTTTCCAAGTTCCTGAAGAACATTTTTGAGCTGTAAAAGTTTCAGTTGCTTTTCCAAGAGTTTCATTATATTCTGCAACATACTTCAAGAAAAACTCATAACCTTTTGCAGAATCATTATTAATTAAACTACAACCTCCTGTTGTACTCCCATCTGTGTCTAAATATACAAAATATTTTATTGTATTATTTCCATCTCCAAATTTCCCAGGTCCCATCATCTCCCCATTACAAACTCCTGCTTCTCTAAAATTTTTAGTTCCAGAAGCAAATCCATAACTGCTTCCCATATCTCTTAAACCACTTCCACAAATATCTATATATTCTGGAATACCTTCACTTCCATCACAAACATCTTGAGAAATCATAACTGGAGCACCCATCCCCATTTCTTCGAACATATTATTCATTCCAGGAGGATTGCACCAACCATTAATCCATCTTGCATTACCTTCAATAGCATTACATTCCTCTTCTGTTGAAGCACTAAATGGAGCAGGTTCACACCAACCTCCACCACTATAATTTTGGTCCCAAGTTCCATTTGTCCAATTACAATAACTATTCTCATTACATAAAGTTGAATTACTACTTAACGACTGGTTACTCCAACAAATATCATAAGCATTCATACACCATGCACTCCCCATACTATCATTATACCACATACATCCGGAAGCATTTCCGCAAACATAATCATTAACTAAGGTGATGTTATCATAATATTTCCAGCAATCAGCACTCCAATCTGGTTCACAAAATGGTTGATATTCTATCATCCATGAACAAGTCATTCCAATTAAACTTGAATTTGTACAAGAAGATTGGTTTCCATCATATTTCCAACATTCCATACCAATAGTTCCTCCACCACCCATTCCTCCAGACATATCTCCTCCAGCAAAACCAGAAGGATTACACCATCCAGGATTTTTCCATTTGCAACCATCTGCATCTCCACAAGTTGTTTCATTTGTATTTTCCCAACAACTTACACTACTACTCCCTTGACCCATATCCATCATACACCATCCCTCACTCCACCTACAATTTCCAGTGCATTCTTCTTCACCATAAGTATTACAAATAGGTCTGCATTCGCCTTGAGTTCCTGTTGAAGGATTGTAACTATATTCATCCCAGTAACAGTTTCCGACTGCATCGCCTGTTGTACAACTTGATTCAGTATTCAAATTCCAACATTGGTCCATTGGGTGAGTACACCATTGTCCACTCCACCAACAACTATTTGCTTCACAATAAGTTTCATTAGTATCATATTTCCAACAATTTAAATTCCAGTTTGGCTCACACATCTGCCAATCGGATTCCTCCCAGAAACATCCTGAAGTTAATTCACAACCAGTTCTATTGGTGTCATATTCCCAACATCCCTGTTCATTACAAAGTCCAGAAGAATTATCCCAAGTACAACCTTCTGTTTCAGTACAATATGATTCATTTGTTCCATCTCTACTCCAACAATTTTTTGGAGCAAAAGCAGCAGGGTCACACCAACCACCTTGACTATCACACCAAGAATCATCTGGATTTGAATTACACCAAGTATCATTTGTCCATACACAAGTTCCTTCAGGTTCAAATAAAGTACATGAATCCTCAGTCATTTTACTGTAACAATTATTTCCACTTTCCCAATCTTGCTCACACCAACCTTCTCCCTGACCTGCAGACCAAGCACATGTTGGACTTTTATTTTCACAAGATGTTTGATTGCCGTCATATTTCCAACAATCTGCCCCTGGAAAATCACACCATCCTCCATAAGCATCTTGAACCCAAGTACAATTTAAACCATTTGACAATTGTTTGCTTTCACAAGTTGATTCAGTTGTCCATGAAAAACAATCTTCATTTCCTCCTGAAAAAAATCCGCAAAAAGGGTCTGAAAAACAATTATTGTCTGCACAATCAATAACATCATCTCCATCATTATCTATTCCATCCCAACAAATTTCTCCTGCCTCTCCTTTTTTTCTACAATTTCCGTCAGCAGAATCTGTTACTTGTCCTGAACTATCTATCCACTCACAACTCCCAGAAGAATTTACTGCAATCCTTCCATCATTAACACAAGTTGTTCTTGAGTAACATCTATCACAAGCATCAGCGCAGGTCTTTTTAGTTGAATCAACACAATATCCTCCAATATCTGAAGTTGAATCTGTAACCCATTTGCAATTTATATTATCAAATTCTTTTGCATGCTCACAATAACATTGTGGTCCGGCACAAGAGGAATATTTCTGAACACTTTCGCTCTTTGCATCAGGGTTACCCATATAAGTGCAACTTCCGCAATCTGATTTACAATCTATTGCAACTCCTGATTTAAATTCTGTTTTAGAATTGCAATAACCATATCTGTTTGGTGCTGTTGAGTCTATAATATATTCACAATAACCTAACTTAGAACCAAAACAAGCCTCTTTTGCAGTAGCACTTGAATTCCATGCAGTTCCATCAAATTTATATTCACAAGCATAACAAGCAACATCACAATTTCTTTCTTCATCTGCTTTTGATTCACATCTTCCAGCAGGAACGCTTCTGTTGCCTTCACAATAAAATTCTTTAATCCATTTTCCTCCAGCAGCTTCGCAATTCTTTTTGTTTTGTATTAAAGACAAACTCCAAGATTGATTTCCAAATACTTGGCTTGATTTAAATTCACACATTGAAGTATTACTATCCCATTCGCAAGGCATAAATAATGGAAATCCAGAAATCTCATTACATTTTTTTTCAGGATTACTAAAAATACTTGCATCAGCACAAGCTTTAATTCCTTCAAACTCATCTTCCATTTTCTTATCCATATTATCCCAACACTCTTTTCCAAGCTTCTTCTGACAAACCCCATTTTTCCATTCACAACAGGTTGACAAGGCAGGTATATTATTACATAATTGAGTATCATTAATCATCGAACAATTTATTCCATTATTATTAATATATTGAGCAGTTACATTAATTACTTCATTTATATTGTCAAT
>Ga0315539_1002101_pt1 | contig 14415 bp, 12 predicted proteins | sample SalMarSW160150MG_FD_203097 | JGI IMG/M metagenome (GOLD analysis project Ga0315539, IMG submission 203097) | Salt marsh sediment microbial communities from the Plum Island Ecosystem LTER, Massachusetts, United States - Salt Marsh Sediment SW1601-150 ... | reverse complement strand
TGCGACCCATCAACAACGTAGTGGATGTCACCAATTTCGTTATGATGGAGACCGGCCACCCTTTGCATGCCTTTGATTATGATCTCTTTTCTCAAAAGAAGGTGGTAGTCAGGAGAGCGCAAAAGGCCGAGAAGTTTGTTACCTTAGATGAACTAGAACGTGAGTTGAGCGACGAGATTCTCCTGATCACGGACGGCAGAAAGCCAGTGGCCATCGCCGGGATAATGGGCGGAATGGAAAGTGAGGTCGCTTCAAATACCAAGAACATCCTTTTGGAAAGCGCCTATTTCGATCCCAAGGTGATCAGAAGGGGAAGGATATCTCTAGGCATATCCACCGAAGCATCCCAAAGATTCGAAAGGGGAGTGGACCCGAATGGGGTGGTGAGCGCGGCTTATAGGGCCTGCGGACTTTTGCAGGAATTGGCCGGGGGAAAGGTGTTGAAAGGAGTGGTGGACAATTATCCCTCTCCGATCCTGCCTGCTCGGGTGACCTTAAGACCGCAGAGGGCCAACCAAATCCTGGCCACCGATCTCAAACCTGAAGAGATGGGTCATATCCTCAAGAGTCTGGATATGGAAATCCACCAAAATCAGGATCTGCAGGTAACCATTCCCACCTTCAGACCGGATCTTTCCCGGGAGATCGACTTAATTGAGGAGATAACCAGAATTCACGGCTACGATAAAATAGAGACATCCTTGAGGGCGAGCGGCGAGTTGGTTACCCGTGTGAGTGAAAAGGAGAGATCGGTCGCAAGGCTCAAGCTACTCCTGGCGGGAAAAGGGTTCTTCGAGGTCTTGACAAACAACCTGGTTGACCCAGAAATCCTAAAGAAAGTGTGCCCGCAACTTTTGGCCGTCAAAGTGCAAAATCCTCTGAGCGAGGAGATGTCTGTCCTAAATACCTCTTTGTCTTACGGTCTGCTTTCGGTGATAAGCCGGAATAAAAACCGCAAGGAGGAAGATTTGAGGATATTTGAATTGGGCAAGGTTTACCTGGCTAAAGAGAATGAACTGCCGAATGAAAAACTGCATCTTGGATTAGCTCTTTCCGGAAAACAGAAGCCAATCCACTGGGGAACCCAGGAAACCAAGGTCGATTTGTATGATCTTAAAGGAGTTTTGGAATCGCTGACCGAGAGTCTCTTTTTATCCTTTCGATTGAATCCTAAGAAGAATGCCTTATTGAAGTCGGACAGCTCTTTTGAAATTGAGATAGAGGGTCAAGGAGCAGGCATATTGGGTGAGGTGGCAGAAGGGATTCTGGAACTTTTCCAGATCAAGGATAGCGTTTTTGCAGCCGAGTTGGACTCGGAAAAACTCCTGGCTTGTGTCCCCAAGAAAAGGACCTTTTTGCCTCTGCCCAAATTCCCCCCTGTGGATAGGGATATTGCCATCGTGGTGAACGAGGATGTCTTGTCCGAAAGGATAACGCACAAGATAAAAACGGTGGGCGGCGATTTTGTCGAGGAGCTTGTTTTGTTTGACGTGTATCGAGGAAAACAGATTTCTCCGGGAAAGAAAAGCTTAGCTTATTCGATTCGCTATCGCTCTAAGGACAAAACCTTAACGGATGAGGAGGTGGAGAGAATCCACCAGAAGGTGCTATCGGAGCTGGGAAAGAGCTTAGGCGCAGGTCTGAGAAGTTAGCACAGGCGTGAGCTTGCGCCTCTGCTGTGGGTAGAGTCTCAGTATTCTGTGAGATAAGAAAAGACAGAAGGTTCTTTTGAATCGGAGTCAAGAAACGTAAACGGTCCCATGCAACTGGAAAATTTCGAGAGACTGGAAGAAAAAGTCACCAAGGCCATAGAGGTCATAGACAGATTGAAGCAGGAAAACCGACAGATATCCTCCTCCTATAGCGGACTGGCTGGCCAGATTTCCCAGTTCGAGGAGAAGGCTAGAAACTTGAGCTTCGAAAACGAAAAACTGAAAAAAGAGCTGAAGGACAAGGAAGGAGACTTCAAACAGAAGGAAGAGAAGATTAGAAAAAAGTTGGAAAAGCTTTTGCAAAAACTAACCTTTATGGAGAATTTCGATTAGACTCCCTTGATTCTCTGATGGAAAATTCGTATTATGATTGATGTGGAGTCCGTTAGGCATTTAGATTTGCACTGTGGGGAGAAAAGCAGAGAGTTTTTCGGATATTACAGAATAGTCAAAGATCAATGCAAGAAAGAAAAGAATCGGTTAAAGTCAATATTTTCGGTGAAGACTATCCTATCATAGGCGACGCCGAGAAGAGATATATTCTGCAGGTCGGAAGATATGTAGACCTAAAGATGAGAGAGGTTGCAGAGAAGTTGTCCAATAAGTCACCTTTAAGGGTAGCGGTGCTCGCCGCCATGAATATAACCGATGAGCTATTCAGGGAAAGAGAAGACAAGGACAAGAAACTTCTGGATGTAGAGGAGAAGGCTCAAACCCTGCTGGAATGGTTGGACGGCAGGGTAACCCAGGAGGATACCTAGAAAGTCCGTTTTTTGCTTTTAATCCCCACAAGGTTTGTTCGATTTTGCTTTGGCTGGTAGTGTTTTAGGAGGACGTGTAGCTCTCCCTTCCTGAAAAGCAGGGCAAAATCTTACAAAAACACGTGGGGTTTTTCATTTTTGGTCCGAAAGGTATGAAACATCTGTATCATGCCTTCGGCAAGGAGGAATCCGGTATGAACAGCATAGTGATTATCGCCATCGCTTTCGGATCTGCACTCCTATTCTTCTTTTTGGGGTGGTTTGTCAGCAGAAAGATCGGAGAGGCAAAACTGGGCAGGGCTGATGAGTTAGCAAAAAAGATTCTGCAGGAGGCAGCCAAGGAAGCGGAGATTAAGAAAAAAGAAGCCATTTTGGAAGCCAAAGATGAATGGTACAAAGCCAAGGTTAATTTTGACCGGCAGACGCAAACTAAGAAACTAGAGATTCAGAGGTTGGAGAAAAAGCTTTCTGACAGGGAGTCAAATCTGGACCGAAAGGTCGATATTCTGAACCGAAAAGAGAGGGAAAATCAAAACAAAGAAAAGGTCCTCTACGCTCGAGACAAAGCCTCAAGGGCAAAAGATGACGAGCTCAGGCGATTGATTGCTGAGCAGAACAAGCAGCTGGAAAAGATTGCCCAGATGACCACGGATGAGGCTAAAAAACTCTTGATGGAAAATCTGGAGAGTCAAGCCAAACAGGACGCCGCTCAGCTCATAAAGGAGATCAAGGAGCAGGCTGAACAGACTGCGGAGAGGGAGGCAAAAAATATCATCATCTCTGCGGTTCAGAGATGCGCTGCGGATCACACTGTGGAATCTACCGTCTCCGTGGTTAATCTCCCCAATGAAGAGATGAAGGGAAGGATCATCGGAAGGGAGGGAAGAAACATTCGTTCCTTCGAAACGGCGACCGGCATTGATGTGATTGTGGACGATACCCCCGAGGCGGTCATATTATCCGGTTACGACCCGGTGAGAAGAGAGATCGCCCGCATGTCTTTGGAGAAACTGATTGTGGACGGCAGAATTCATCCCGCTCGGATCGAAGAGGTGGTGGTCAAATGCGAAAAGGAGATGGAGGTCATCATACGGGAGACCGGAGAACAGACCTGTTTTGACGTGGGAATACACGGGATTCATCCGGAGATGATTAAGCTTTTGGGAAAACTGCAGTTTAGAACCAGTTACGGACAGAACGTTCTGCAGCATGCCAAGGAAGTGGCATATCTTTGCGGCCTGATGGCCGCGGAGTTGGGTCTGGACGCAAATTTGGCAAAACGGGCCGGGCTTTTGCACGATATCGGGAAGGCAGTGGATCGTGAAACCGAAGGAACCCACAGCCAAATAGGCTATAGTGTAGCACAGAAATACGGGGAAAACCCCATTGTCCTGAATGCTATCGCCGCTCATCATGAAGACGTTCCCCAAGAATCTGCCTATTCCGTTCTGGTCCAGGCAGCAGATGCCATTTCCGGTGCCAGACCCGGTGCCAGAAGAGAAAGCTTAGAAGGTTACATCAAAAGACTGGAGAAACTGGAGGAATTGGCTGATTCCTCAAAGGGTGTGGCTAAATCGTATGCCATTCAGGCCGGGAGAGAGATCAGAATCATAGTGGAGCACGAGCATATCGATGATAGGGGAGCAGGGGAGCTGGCCGACGAGATTGCCAGAAAGATCGAGGCAGAACTGGAGTATCCGGGTCAAATCAAGGTCACCGTAATCAGGGAAACCAGGGCGGTAGAATATGCCAAATAACCGCCTCAGGTGAAACATGAATGGTCTCGAAAGGCACCACCTGTGCGGTGGCTGGCAGCAACCCTATTGAGAGAAATGCAAAAACAAGAACTTGGGGTTGAGATTTGAATATCCTATTGATTGCGGACATAATGGGCAAGCCTGGAAGGTGGGCGGTTTCTCAGATCCTGCCGGAGTTTAAAAGAACCCACCAGGTCGATTTCACAATCGCCAACGCAGAAAATGCTGCTGGAGGATTTGGCTTGACCAAGGAGATTGCGCAGAAAATTCGCCATTACGGGGTGGACTGCCTGACCAGTGGAAATCACATCTGGGATCGAAAGGATATCTACCCTTACTTAAACGAGACCTTGCGTATCTTGAGACCGGCCAACTATCCCCCGGATGCCCCGGGAAGAGGAGCAGCTGTTTTTGATCTAACCGATAATTCCAGAATCGGAGTTCTGAACATTCAGGGCAGAGTTTATGTCAAGGAGATCGATTGTCCCTTCAGGACGGCAGATAAAGAGATAGAAAAGCTCAGACGGGAAACCAAGGTCATTATCGTGGACCTGCATGCTGAAGCTACTTCGGAGAAAGTGGCCTTGGGATGGTACCTGGACGGAAGGGTCTCTGCGGTCCTGGGGACTCACACCCACGTGCAAACTGCAGACGAGGTCATTCTTCCCCAAGGAACTGCTTACATCACCGATGTGGGTATGACCGGTCCTCATAACTCAGTAATCGGGATAATCAAGGAAGATGCTATCGGCCGCTTCCTAACTCAAATTCCCAGAAGGTTCACAGTAGCCAAAACTGACGTCAAGTTTTCCGCGGCGTTGGTCAAGATCGACCCGGACTCCGGCAAAGCCCTGAGCATCGAAAGAGTCAAGATAGATCTGCCACCCTCCGAAGACGATAATGGCAGAGACAACTAGACATAAGTAAGGGAGGAGTTCATCTCCTCCCCATTTCTATTCAAGGGGACAGAAAATGCCTGCCGAAATAATCGATGGGAAGATGATCTCATCCGAAATCAAAGAGAGTCTTAAGGAAAAACTGGAAGATCTCAAGAGGAAAGAAATCGTCCCTGGGCTGGCCGCCATATTGGTGGGCGACAATCCGGCATCCCAGGTTTACGTGAACATGAAGGTAAAAGCCTGTGATAAGGTTGGAATTCGTTCTGAGGTTGACCGGTACCCCAAGGAATTGCCCGAGTCCGATCTTCTCAACAGGATCGAGGAACTCAATGGCAAGGAGAGCATTCACGGGATATTGGTGCAGTTTCCCACTCCGGCCCAGATAAGCGAAGAGAAGGTCATTCTAGCTGTTGATCCCAAGAAGGACGTGGATGGATTTCATCCTTTCAACGTAGGAATGATGTTGGCCGGAAAACCGACCTTTCTGCCCTGTACCCCGTTGGGCATTCAGGAGCTTCTGATGAGATCGGGAAATGATCCTTCCGGTAAGCATGTGGTCATTTTAGGCAGAGGCAGCCTGGTGGGAAGACCCCTTGCTTCCATGCTGTTCCAGAAGTCAAAAGGGGCGAATGCCACGGTGACTATCTGTCATACTGCCACAAGGAACTTGACCAATCTGACCCTGCAGGCCGATATCCTCATTGCGGCTATGGGAAAGGCTAAATTCGTAACCGCTGCCATGGTCAAGCCGGGAGTGGTGGTCATTGATGTGGGCACCAACAGGATAGAGGATCCTTCGACGAAATCCGGATACAGGCTGGTGGGAGACGTGGATTTTGATTCGGTCAAAGAGGTGGCCAAAGCCATCACTCCCGTGCCCGGCGGCGTGGGCCCCATGACCATCGCCATGCTCCTCTCCAATACGGTCAAAGCATGCAAGATACAGTCCGAGGCATGAACCGTATGGTTCATGCCAACGGATCAAAGGCTCAGCCTGGCTCAGACGAGTCCCCGTCGACCCTCTGGACTGATTCCGTGGATCAGATGCACAGCGAAGCCCTCTCCTTTCGTCTCCCGCCAAAGGCGGGATTTCGAAGGATGGCTCCGAAATTTATGTGAAATCAGTAATGCCCAGGTTCGATTTAGGGCCTGCATTTTTTCAAAAAAGACTCCGATTCCTATTTTGAAAAGAATATCAACATTACTTGAAGTCATACTATCGTCGCATTGTGAACAAAAGCACAAATGAAGCGGCACTAAGCAGAAAATCGTACAAGTGGTTTTACGACAACATCCAATCTCGTTATTACAACCTTGCCATGAAATGGTGCTTTCTGCCTTTTGGGCGCGAGAAAAGGTGCAGACGGAGGTTGATAGAGCCAATAAGCCTCAAAAAAGGGGATAAGATTCTTGATATGTGCTGCGGCACTGGCGGTGCCACTTTTGCTGTAGCTGAAAAGGCAGGGGATGGGACGGAGATAACTGGAATGGACCTTTCTCGGGGCCAGATAAAGATCGCTCAAAGACGAATCAAGAAGCTCGCAACAACGAGAGTCAATTTCAACAACGTTAAATTCATTGAAGGAGATGTGACCAAAACCTGCTTCAAGGACACATATTTTGATAAGGTGTTCATCACTCATGCTCTTCATGAAACGAGAGAAGAGGAACGATTGGATACGTTAAGAGAGGCAAAACGGGTATTGAAAGAACAAGGAAGGGTAATTGTCTTGGAGGTGGATCACCCGAAGAATTTCTTCATTCGTGTATTCATAGGATTCTGGTTTTTCTATTGGCTTCCCCTCAACTTCGAAACGCCTACCCGCAAAGACATGTTGAGGCATGGTCTCGAGAATGAGGTGAAACGAGCGGGTTTCAGGAATATCAGAAAAACCTCAAGTTATCAAGGGATACTTCAGGTAGTCGAAGGCGACAAATGACCCGGGTTATCTTCTCCACCGTGAAAACGTATCCTCAAAAGCTGAAAGATTTCTCTTGACAAGAACAGTCAGGCTCATATATTGGTGCCCGACCAAGTTATAGCTGGACCATTGGCTTTTTTGAAAACCAAATCCGAAGGAGGCTTAACTGCGTTCAGTTAACAAAAAGAATGCCCAGAAGGTTTTGCGCTTCAGGCTTTCGAAATTTCGTATCCAGCTAATAGCCAAATAAACCCAAAAACCAGAAGCACAGAAAGGAGTGAAGGGCTGATATGAAAAAGGAGATCTTAGTCGTCCAGCTGATTATCCTTGCTCTTTTTTTGGTAATGCTGGGGTGCGCAGGCGAACCGCAAACGGAGTTGAATGCTGCCAAGGATGCCCTGGAGAAGGCAAGAGAAGCGGAGGCAGACAGATATGCATCAGACCTTTTTGCTGAGGCGGGGAACTCCATAACGGAGGCCGAGAACCTGATTGCCCAGAAAAACTATCGGGAAGCCAAGAAACTGTTGACAGAAGCCAAGGCAATGGCTGACTCAGCTGCTTCCCAAGCCCCAATCAACAAGGATGATGTGAAGGTGATCGCAGAAGATGCCATCAGCGAGTCCCGAAAGGCTATGGAACAGCTTAAAGGGACACAGAAAATAGCTGGAGATTGGAAAATCCCTAAGGCAAAGACCGATCTGTCCAAGCAAATACCCACCTGGGAGGGCCAATTGAAGGAGGCTCAAGAAGAGCTAGACAGTGGAAACTTCGATGTGGCTAAGGAAATAGCTGGTGAGGTATATCAGCAGATCATCGCCAAAAACGAAGAGCTGAGCGAACTCATCATGGGTAAGCAAAAGAAATAGGTGACAACTTCTTTCGTGAAAGCCATTCCTCGAGGGGAGGTGAACGGATGCCCTGCAAAAAGAAAACGGCGAATTCCAAGTCAACAAAGAAATCCAAGAAGTAAATCGGCTTGTCCTTGCTCTATCTGATAGGCAAAAGAAGGTCGGGAAGATTATCCTGACCTTTTTGCGTAATGTCTTGGACTCAACCAGCCTTTCACACGTCGGCCTAAGGCTTAAGATTACTTTGGCGACTAAGATGAAGTTTTTGGATTTTTGTGTCGACAATATAATTAAGTGAAAAAAGGCCCCAGCGGGCGGGGATAAGTTCCTCTGTTTCTTGGGGTTGTTTAATGAGGTTACTTCAATAAAAGAGGTTGACAAAATCAAGAAAGCTGTCCTTCTATCTTCAATTCTAAACAAAGGGGGCAAAAATGCCGGAGATTGTGGTCAGGTATGACGACAAGGTGGTAGAGAGAGTCGTGACCCAAAAGAAGAGAATCAGCGTCGGGAGAACCTCGGATAACGACATAGTGTTGGACAATAAGGGGGTTTCAAGAAAACATGCGCAGATTGAATTCGGTGATGATTCCGCCTTAATAATCGATAACGAGAGTTTGAACGGCACCTTCGTGAACAACCGGAAGATAACGGAGGATACGTTAAAGGACCAGGACCGGATCACCATTGGCAAATTCGATTTGATCTATCACCGAGACACTCCCAAGGACGTTAAGTTGACTGAGTTGGACGGCACCATGGTCCTGCGCACCAAAAAACAAAAACAGCTATTGGAGAGGGATAAAAAAGAAAAAGAGATGATAGCCCAGGCTGGTTGCTCGGTCCTTCAGGGAGAGGAAAACACCAATATAAAGGCGCTCACTCTGGACAGGCCGGTGGTCACCTTTGGCAAATCAAAGTATGTGAACGTGAGAGTCAAAGGGTTTTTCATTCCCAAGATTCAGGCAAAAATAGTCAAGCAGAAAGACAACTTTCTTCTGATGAATTTGGGGCGAAGGCGGAAGACCAAAGTTAATGGAGAGGAAGTTCAAAGGTGTCAATTGAAAAATGACGACTTGGTTGAGGTAGGCAAATCTGTTTTTCGGTTCATTCAAGGGAAGAATAAATGAGATATGGTTTCTTTTCTGACGTTCACGCCAACCTCGAGGCTTTGAAGGTGGCGGTCGCGGACTTCAAAAAGGAAAAGCTGGATAGGGTTTTCTTTTTGGGAGATGTGGTGGGGTACGGTCCCAACCCAAACGAATGCACCTCCATAATCGACGACGTTGCGGAGATAAAGTTAATGGGAAACCACGACTACGCAGGGTTGGGTTTGATAGAGACCAATCTTTTCAACCCCTATGCGCAGAGGGCCATGGAATGGACCAAAGAGGTTCTGAATGAGAAGAGCTTACGGATATTGTCGGGCTTTTCAATGGATCACAGGTTTGATCAGTTCTATTTAGTCCACTCAACTCCCAAAGAACCACAGGAATGGAATTATATCTTCGATCTGGATGACGCCGAAGAGAATTTCAACTTTTTCAAAAAACAGGTTTGTCTTATAGGTCATTCTCACCATCCGGTCATTATAGAAAAGTACAAGGACAAACACTGCTTTCTGCACGGTGAGCCCGAGGTAGTGATAGAGGAGGGATTTAGATATATCATAAATGTAGGTTCAGTGGGGCAACCCAGAGACGGATCTAATGAAGCCTGCTATTTTGTATATGACGCCCAGCAAAAAAGGGCGGCTTTAAAAAGACTCCCCTACGATTACAAGAAAACCCAAGCAAAGATGAAAAAAAGGGAGCTACCCCCGTTTCTGATTGAACGGTTGGCCTCCGGAAGGTAAAAGGAGTTCAGCTCGATTTGTAGGATGTCCAGCATCTGAGTCAAGTTGGGTGCCGGAGAATTTGCCTCTTAACCCAAATCAACATCAAGAATGTTAAGAAAGTTTTCGGGGTTCATACTATACGTCTTGATCACCATCCTGATGATTTCGCTCTATGCAGGAAAGTACGGCTTCCTAGAGAGGCTTGATCTTCGGATGCAGGATGCGATGTTCAAACTAAGAGGAAGCATCAGTCCGCAAGAGGATATCATAATTGCGGGCATAGATGAAAAAACGCTTGATCAGATCGGCAAGTGGCCCTGGTCACGAGACAGACTGGCTCAATTGGTATTTGCCATCTCCCAGGCGTCTCCAAAGGTTTTGGTGTTGGACATTTTCCTTGGAGAGGAGATTGACGAGGATACCTCGGGAAGGACGCAGCTTCTGGCCGATGAGGTATATTATTCCGAAAATGTGATCCTCCCCATATACTTCAATCTATCGGAGGTGGGGATGTCCCCTACTCCTTCCCCTCCAGCTGTTCTGAGGTCAGCGTTAGCCCAAGTAAATGATCTTGACCCGGAGGTTTCGGTTTCTGCTAAGCAAGTATATTGCCCTGACAAGCTTCTGCTTGGATCTGCTTCAGACTTTGGGCACATCAATATTACTTACGACCCGGATAACCAGATCCGACGAGAGCCAACATTGATCGAATATGATGGATACCTCTATCCTTCACTGGCTCTGCAGACGGCCAGGCGGTATTTGGGGATCGACAGAACAGAAGTTGGGCTGCTCAAGGAAGGTCTGAACCTGGGAGGTAGTTTGATCCCCACGGACAGGAAGAAACAGATGATGATAAACTACCACGGCCCAAATCTGACTTTCGACCGCGTCTCTGCTTTGGATATACTGAATGGAGAGACTGCCTCAAGGGCTTTCTCTGATAAGATAGTCTTGGTCGGCTTGACTGCCGTGGAATCCAAAACCTGGGTGAAGGTTCCTTCTTATGGAGCTTTGAATGAGGTAGAGAGGATCGCCAACGTAGTCGAAAACATCATCCGCCATAACTCATTACGCCCGCTTTCCGCAGGGTGGAATCTTCTGATTCTGATCATGATTGGAGTCTTCTGTGCTTTGGTTTTGCCCAAGGTGTCCCTGACTTATAGGATAGTCATCCTTTTGGTCTTCTTGTTCGTCATGTTTAATCTGAATTATATTCTGTTCTCTTCTTTTGGCATTTTGACCAAGCCCCTCTATCCCATTTCAGAGCTTTTAGTTTTCCTGGCCGTCGCTGCCCTCATCAAACCCAAAAGAGCGCAAAAGGAAGAGAGAGAAGAATGGCCGGGCACCGAAGAGATTCGTCCGGAAGACAAGACGGAATGGGATCACACAATACCGGAAAAACAACATAAAGAACTCAAAGAAAAAGTCCAGACCAGGGCAGTCCCGGGAACTCCTAACTCGGGAGAGCCTCCACCGGACTCAGCTGAGCCGGCCGACGAATCGGCATCCGAGAAGATCGGCACTGAAGAAAAGACCATGGTTATGTCAACCCCACCTGGCTCTCCGCTAGCCCAAAAGGGCACTCCCCCAGTTCCAGAACGGACTCCTGAGAGGATTCCGGATATACAGGCTGGAGAAGAAGTCTCGACTGTGTCCACGCCTGCCACTCCTTCGCCAGGACCACAGGCAACTGGATCGCCATCGGAGGAAACACCCAAGGATATTCCGAAGAAATCCACGGATCATCTCTCCTTGACTCAATTTGGTCGCTACAAGATTCTGGAGCTTATCGGAAAAGGGGGGATGGGGACGGTGTATAAAGGTTTGGACCCTGCCCTGGACAGACTGGTGGCTCTTAAAACTATCAGATTGGATTTCGCCGTTTCAGCTGATGAAGTTTCTGAACTGAAAGAGAGATTGGTCCGCGAGGCAAAAGCGGCTGGAAAATTGTCTCATCCCAATATAGTCACCATCTATGATGTAGGCGAAGAGGAGGGGCTGCAATATATCGCCATGGAGTATCTTTCCGGTTACACTTTGGAGAGCTTCATCAAGAAAAAGAAGGAGCTGAATTACAGAATCGTAGCCAAAATCATCATGCAGGTTTGTGCGGCTTTAAATTACGCACATCAAAAGGGAATCGTGCACCGGGACATCAAACCGGCCAACATCATGCTCTTGGAGGATTTCGCAGTGAAGGTAATGGACTTCGGGATTGCCAGGCTGGCGACGTCCTCCATGACGAAAAGTAACGTGGCCTTAGGAACGCCTCATTACATCTCTCCGGAGCAACTGGAAGGAAGACCGGCAGATAAACGTTCAGATATTTTCTCATTAGGAGTGGTAATTTATGAATTTCTGACCGGAGACAAACCATTCAAGGGAGAAAGTATCAGCTCTCTCATGTATAACATATTGAACAACACTCCTACTTCACCTTCCGCCCTTGATGAAAAAACCCCCGTGGTCTTTGATCGAATAATCTCAAGAGCTATGGCCAAGAATCCGGAGGAGAGGTATCAGGACTCAGAGGAGATCGAGAGGACTCTCCGGGAGTTTATCTCTAGTTTCGTGGTCACCCGTAGCATCCGCATATAGTTCTATGCTCGACAATAGATAGAAAATCTTAGAATACAAAGAAAATACCTCCCGTTTGCAGGAACCCACTTCTCCTATTCTCCACGGAAGCGTCACTAGTTGTAAGAATGTCTCGTGGTTCCATTATCCTCGCGTAAAGCGGAGTTTCTCTGTTGGCCGGGAATCCCTGCAAGAATCAACTCCCAATTCCCCCAAGCACTCATAACCTATGCCGCCCTCAACATATTGTTTGACAAACAGTTTCAGCAATCATATATTTTGGAAGAGAGTGCACTGGTGGAACTTCAGTTCCACCAGTGGCATTCTGCAGTCGTTGGATTTCTGAAGTGAAATGCGTGAATCTTCCGCCGAAGGTCCATTCCTGCCCGTCCGCCACGCGGGCGGCTCTGGCAGAGAAGGCTTGCCCGTACAAGGCATATGCCGAAATATCCGAATGTGAATCCGTAGGACACGAAAAGATCTACGCTCTTAACCGTTGTTGCGGGGTACCCTACCCCACAACACAAGTGCTTCACGGAAGATGGCGCCGGAGGCGACGTCCGTAATTGTGTGACAGGAGCCCAGAATGTCCGAATTCGAATCCGTAAGACCGGAAAAGATCTATAGCGTCACTGAGATTACCCGGGAGATCAAGGGCATATTAGAGGAAAGTTTTACCACTGTCTGGGTGGAAGGAGAAATCTCTAATTATACCCTACATTCATCAGGACATCGCTATTTCTCCCTGAAAGACGAGAATGCCCAGATAAAGTGTACCCTGTGGAGATTCCGAGGAGACTGGCTTCGGTTCGAACCCGAGGACGGAATACAGGTGATCGCCTTAGGAAGCATTTCAGTTTACGAAAGAAACGGACAGTACCAGTTGGATGTGACAAAGCTCATCCCGGCTGGAATAGGCAAATTGGAAATCCAATTCCAGCGGCTGAAAGAGAAGCTTTGGAAAGAAGGACTCTTCGACGAAGAGCACAAGAAGCCGATTCCAGAATTCCCGGAGAGTATCGGACTGGTGACCTCGCCTACCGGAGCCGCCATAAAAGATATGCTAGAGATCATTCAAGGCCGTTTTCCCTGCGTACGAATTATAGTGAATTCGGTTAGAGTTCAAGGCGAGGCCGCCTCAGAGGAAATCGCGCGGGCTATCGCAGAGTTCAATCAATTCGCCAATATCGACGTGTTGATAGTGGGAAGGGGCGGAGGATCGTTGGAGGACTTGTGGGCGTTCAACGAGGAGATAGTTGCCAGAGCCATCTATGATTCTAAGATTCCCGTAATCTCAGCGGTGGGACACCAGATAGATTTCACCATCTCCGATTTTGTTGCAGACTTAAGAGCCCCCACTCCCTCTGCGGCCGCGCAAATGGTGGTAAGAGACAAGCAGGAACTCTTGAAGGAATTGAGATCGGGTACCGAGAAGCTGACCTACTATCAAAGCTCCTTGATCGAATATTCAAAGCAACGATTAAGAGCTGCCCAACAAAGCTATGGTTTGAAAAGACCCTCGGATCTTGTCAGCCAGGTATCGCAGAGAGTAGACGATCTCACTCGATTCCTTCTGGAAAAAATAAAAAACTACTTTGAATTTCAGAAAAACAGTTTATCTTTAAACGACGAAAAACTCAAGGCTATGTCTCCTCTATCCGTGTTGAAGAGAGGTTACTCCATCGCCCGAAAGCTGCCGAAACTAGAGATAATCAAGGACGCTGTCTTGCTTGAAAAGGAAGACAGATTAGAGGTAAAATTCTTCAAAGGAAAAGTCAAATCCAAAGTGGAGCAAGTCAATTCAGAGTAAATCGAGTTGTGTTGCGACGGCTCGACTTCGCGCACAGTAAGCGGTGGAATGCCAACCTCAAGGCACAGAAGTCGTGCAGAGAGAATTTGATGGGAGAAGAAAGTGGCCAAGGAAAAGAGCTTTGAAAAGGCGATGAAAAGGTTGGAAGAGATAGTTCAGAAACTCGAAGAGGGCGAACTATCTTTGGAGGAGTCTTTGAAAGTCTTTGAGGAAGGTGTCAATCTTTCTACTTTCTTAACTCAGAAATTGGGCAAAGCCGAAGCCAAAGTTCAGAGGTTGATCAAGATCCAAG
>Ga0315539_1002096_pt1 | contig 14430 bp, 11 predicted proteins | sample SalMarSW160150MG_FD_203097 | JGI IMG/M metagenome (GOLD analysis project Ga0315539, IMG submission 203097) | Salt marsh sediment microbial communities from the Plum Island Ecosystem LTER, Massachusetts, United States - Salt Marsh Sediment SW1601-150 ... | reverse complement strand
CAGAGTTGGGCTGCTGTTGTAGTAACTGCACATCCCGCCGCCGCTGCTGGCCGAGTTGCCAGTGAAGTTGCAGTTGGCCAGCGTCGGGGTGCTGTTGTAGCAACTGAACATTCCGCCGCCTCTGTCGCTGGCCGAGTTGCCGGTGAAGCTGCAGTTGGTCAGCGTCGGGCTGCTATTCTCCCGGTTGCTCATCCCCCCGCCGAAACAACCTGTCGAGTTTTCACTAAAAATACAGTTAGTAAACGTTGGGCTGCTGTTGTCATTGAATACCCCTCCGCCACTCCATCCGGTCGAGTTCCCGTTGAATGTGCAGTTGGTAACCATTGGGCTGCTTTCATCGTTGATCATCCCGCCGCCGGCGCCGTAGGTTTGGCCTGAGTTGTTGCTGAAGGTACAGTTCGTTATGGTAGGATTGCTGTTCGAGCTGTTGCAAATCCCACCGGCGGCTTGAGCTGTGTTTCCGCTGAAAGTACAGTTGGTCAGCACTGGGCTGCTATTTTCGGTGTTCCACATCCCGCCGACGCCGCCGGCCAAGTTGTCGCTGAAGCTGCAATTGGTTAGCGTCGGGCTGCTGTAGTTGCTGTTGACCATCCCGCCGCCGATGCTGCCGGCTGAGTTGCCGGTGAAGCTGCAGTTGGTCAGTGTCGGACTGCTATTAACAAAGTTGCACATCCCCCCGCCGGTGCTGTTGGTCGAGTTGCCGGTGAAGCTGCAGTTGGTTAGCGTTGGGCTGCTTTTGTCATTGAATATTCCGCCGCCGCCCACGTCGGACGAATTACCGCTGAAACTGCAATTGGCCAGCGTTGGGCTGCTTTTGTCATTGAACATTCCGCCACCGCACCATCCGGCCGAGTTTCCGCTGAAGGTACAGTTGGTAACCGTTAGGCTGCTTTCGTAATTGACCATCCCGCCGCCCATGTCTTGCCAATACTGCCCCGGCCCATCGGCATTACCAGCGGTGATGGTGAAGCCGTCCAGAATAGTCGTAACATCTGTCCCACTGCTGTCTACCACGTTATAGCTGTTCTCGCCGTTGTTGGCAAAATCGGGGCCATCATCGCCGTTTAGGTCGCCGCTGAGAATAGTCTTGTATATGTCAGGATTACGGCTTGTCCATAATCCTCCGCCACTGGGAAAACCACCGTAAAGCGCTACGCCGTTTATTAGCTGGAAAGTCGCTGCCCGTGAACCGGTGCCGCCGGGATTACCATTGTCCTCGTCAGGCCGACAGGTGCCCTGTGCTACCCAAATCTCGTCGCCAATGTTAGATGCTGCTAACGCATCCTGAAGAAATTTGTAAGCATTGGTCCAGCTTGAGCCGTCACTGTTGTTAGGGGTATTTTCATCAACATAAATAATTTCTGCCTGAACGGGAATGACAAAAAACAAGCACATAAAAATAAAAACAAGGTTTTTCATTGGTCTTCCTCCTGATTCTCAATGCTATACTCATTTCAAAAGAGCATAAGGCTCATATCAAAGGCCTTATTCAATCAATGTCTTTCATTCTTTCTGCGAAAGAACCTTCAGAATAAATGTTAGAAAGACGACTCAAAGGGGCAATTAAGCTTACACTACCCGCTTTGCTCTAAACAACAGGATGCGCAAAAAGGACCTTCTGTTCCCTTTTTTTAGATTTTTTTATTAATGAGATGTAAAAATTTTAAAAACTGCCCATTTTTACTACGTTTTTTGCGATTTCGAGCTATCCGGTGGGGATAAAGAATGGCTGCTAATTAACCGATGATAAGATAGAGGGAATACTATATCCTTTAGTGATTTAGCTTAGTAAAAAAGCCGGGATTAACACAAAAATCAAGAGATAAGACGGGAAATAATGTTTTATATTGAAGCGATACTGGCGCTTTTTGCTATTGTTGACCCACTTGGGAATATCCCGATCTTCCTGGATGTTATCGAGCACGTGCCCGCAGGCCAGAGCCGAAAGGCCTTCAATACCGCCGTTGTGGTCGGCGTGTGTATTCTGGTAATCTTTTCGTTTGCCGGCCGGCAGATTCTGACGCGGGTTTTTCACATCGAGATTGAGGCCTTAAAAATCGCCGGCGGGATACTGCTGCTTGTCATCGCAATTGACCACCTGATTTTCGGCAACCTTCGCCGGTCGGTTGCCGTCAGCGGCGTGCTTGGGCCTTATGAGGTCGGCTGCGTTCCACTGGCCTGTCCTATACTGGCCGGGCCGGGGGCAATGGTTACCAGCCTGACCACACTCGAAACAAAAGGACCAGCCGCGGCACTGATTGCTATTGGCGTTGTGTTCGGCATACTATGGCTGATAATGCGTTTTATTGAGCCTTTGCATAAGGTTTTGGGGCGGTTGGTCTGTATCGTAATCTCGAAGGTTATGTGCCTTTTCATCGCCGCAATAGGCGTCCACCTGATTATGACCGCGCTGCAGCAATACTTAGCGGGCATAACCTGAAAAGCAGGAGGGTAAAGAATTAGGCCAGCCGCGCTTGCAGTGGGATGATTATCCTTCCACCTCGGGACAGGACATAATATATTCCTGCACGGCATCCAAATCCGCCATCGCAACGGCCACCGTGGAATCCGCCGCCCCGTAGTATAAATACAACTGATTTTTTTCCTTATGAATCACCGCTCCGCTGGGAAAAACTACCGCCGAGACATCACCAACACGTTCATAATACGCCTGCGGTCCCAGCACCCACTCATCGCTTCTACGCAGTACCTTCCATGGCACATTCAAATCGAGCAGTGCCATCCCCACCCGGTATATACCACCCGCAGAGGTCTGGCGCACCCCATGGTAGATAATCAGCCATCCCTGTGGCAGTTCGATAGGCTGACATCCCAGACCAACACGGTGGCAGTCCCACCAGGCGTGTCTGGTCTTTATCAGGGCTCTATGGTCGCCCCAGTGCTTCAGGTCCGGTGAAAGACTCATCCATATATGTGCTTCGCCCCGGACAATAGGGCGATGAATCAGGGCGAACCGTCCGCCGAAACGCCTTGGAAAAAGACAGGCGTCCTTGTCTTCCGGCGGCAGCATTCCCCCAAGCCTGGCGAACGTCTTGAAATTCCTGGTTATCGCCAGCGAAACAATAGGGCCCCCCTCACTGAACGAAACGTATGTAATACCGTACTGCCTTTGCTCTTCAAGCCATGTTATCCGGGGGTCTTCCAATCCCCATTTTTCTTCCAGATTTTGTTGGTTGGGCTCGAGCGTTGCTTTACCGTCAATTTGCCAGTTGCTCAGCCCGTCTGCGCTGCGTGCAATAGTCAGATGTGAAAAACCCCGCATATCCTCGGCCCGTACCAGCAACAATGTCTCACTGTTTAATTGCGCCGCCGCCGGATTAAAGACGGCATTTACCGGGTAAGGCCAGTCATCCGGGGTTAGTATGGGATTGTTCTCGTACCGCCTGAACAGGCCACGTGCCTTTGCCTGGAGCTTAAGCGTGCCCATAAATCCTATCCATGTAAAGATTCAAGTCCTTCCTGATAGTAATCGGCAACATCCTCAGCAAACTATAATCCAAAAAATTCCCCTTGGGTCCCTGGGTCCCCATTGAAGGATTTATGTGGTATTCCTGCCGATTTTCTCCACACCAGGCCGGCTACAGACAGGATTCAACCAGCCAGGACAGGGCCAACAAGAAAACCACCAAAATACCCACTATTATTCCCGCATAAACCAACACAGCCACAGTCAGCCAGACCTTGGCCTTCCGGGAAAAACAGGGACTCTTATAAAGAAAGACCAGTCCAAAAGGGCCCAGAACCAAAAACAGCATAACCAGTACACCGGCCCTACTGAAAAGCCACGGGACCTTCTCTGCCGACTCATCACCGCCCCGATTTTTCGCAATCTGGCTGACCGACAGGTCCATAGACATCGCTTTTCCGCAACCGAGTGCCGAATCAAACCTTCACTAACTGCGTCTCGTACAGGCTCTGATAGACCGGGCAGCTTTGCACAAGCTCATCGTGCTGTCCCTCGGCTATGATCCGGCCTGCATCCATTACCACTATCAGGTCAGCCTTTATCACTGTACTGAATCGGTGAGCGATTACAAAGCTGGTGCGGTTCTCCATAAAACCCTCGATGGCTTTGTGAATCTTCGATTCGCTGTCGGCATCGACCTGACTCATCGCCTCATCAAAAATCAGAATCGCGGGATTTTTCAAAATCGCTCGTGCGATAACTATTCTTTGCAGCTGCCCTCCGCTTAGTCCCGCACCTTCCTCCCCGATGATTGTCTCATATCCGTTCGGCAGGGGCTCAATAAACTCATCCACAAATGCCCGCTTTGCCGCTTGGATAACCTCTGTCCTGGTTGCGCCGGGCTTGCCGTAAGCGATATTTGCTGCGACCGTATCGTTAAACGTAACCATCTTCTGCGTGACTACCCCAATCTGACTGCGTAAGCTGCTAAGTCGTACCCGCCGTATATCTTTTCCGTCAATCAGGACCCGTCCACTGTCCGGGTCATACAGACGAGGTATCAAACTCACCAGTGTGGTCTTGCCCGCTCCGTTCGGTCCCACAACCGCCACGTTCTGCCCCACGGCGACTGAAAGACTCACGCCGTCCAACACCTTCTTGTCCGTTTGCGGGTAGCTGAAGACCACATCCTCGAACTCAATTCGTTCTTTCAAGCCCGACAGTTCGACCGCCCCGGCCTCTTCCTTTTCGGTTGGCTCATCTATAACCGCGTAGACCCGTTCTGCGGCCGCGTTGGCCTGCTGAAGCCTGTTCCACACGCCGCTTATACTCCGTACAGAATCTGCCGTCGCCCCAAGCAGAATCAGAAGTGTGAAAAAGTCGCTTGCCTGCATTGTGCCTTTATAAACCCAGTGGGCTCCGAACGCCAACCCCACCGAGCCGGCTATCATACCCATAATCTCCAATACAGGCCCTGTTAATGCATCCACCTTTGCAATCCGAAACTGCTGCTTCAACAGCTTCCGGTTAATACCTCTGAATAGCTCCACCTCGTAAGCCTGACGGTTATAGACCTTGACCACGCCTATCGAGGCTATCGCCTCTTTCAGCTTGCCTAACATTTGCGCGAAACTTTGAAGTGACTTTTTAGTGCTCCGCTTTATCTTTCGGCCGAACTTGCTGATAACAAACAGCGACATCGGCACTCCGCACAAAAATATCAGCGTCATCTCCGGAGCAATTATGTATGCGGTTATAATCAGCCCCACTGCCTTCAACGGCTCCCGAAGGGCCTTGCCGAACAATATCTTTATCCCATTTCCAATCGAGGACGTATCGCGAATCAGCCGACTGACCGTATCACTTGAACCGGCAGTGGCAAAAAAGCCGACTGGAATATCCATTGCATGCTCGAAAGCTTTTTCGCGCAGACCCGCCAGCGCCGTGTGCATTACCTTATTGACCGTGTAATCCTGATAAAACCGCGCGATACACCTAACCACAGTAACCACCGCCATAAGAATTATAATAAATACCACCGCATGCTTCCGGTTCGCTCTGGTCTCTGTCTTTGGTACGAATCGCAGCAGTCGCTGAGAATAGTTGGCATAAAACGGTCTGCGGCCGCAGGCCAGCTCCGCAACCTCCAGGTCCATTTGTCCTTCTTCGTTGAGGCGTTTGAATTGAACGACGATAACGACGTCATCTATAGTAGTGGCAAGTTCAGAAAGCAGGTTGGCAGACGGCACTTTTTCGCCGGCCTTGTGAACCAGCCTGCTTCCAGCCCCGATAATAAGGTCTCCTTCACGCAAGTCGGCCTTTGCCGCCAGACCGTCTTCCTTAACATGGACAACCTGCAGATAATACGCGGCTTCAGGATCATTCGGGTCGGACAAGTCAATCCGGTCGGGCACATAAAAGTTTAGGTCATATCTGTCCTGGCTGATGACTCTGTTCACCCAGCCGTGCAGCCCCTCCTCGCCCATCATTACTTTGAGCAATGGCAGAACCGTTGCTATGCTGACTGAAAACAGCAGCCCTATCAAAACAGCACTGCATACGATGGTCACCAGCTTATCCCACTGGGGCCAAATATAACTAAATACTCGCTTAAACGCCTTCATTTGCCGAATTTACCTATCCTACCGACTATCTGCAAGCGATGCAACATAGCAAACCTGCGACCAGCGGTCAAGCACAATCACTGTTGACCACCGAAGCACCGAAGCGGGATTAAAGCCATAGCGGATTTGACAGCCGGCAATTTTTCCCCTAATATCATACTGGGACAGGTTAAAAAGAGCATGGCTCAAAATATATTACACTCTTAAAAGGCTGCAAATGCAAAAAATACGACTCGGTAAAAGCGAGATGGAAGTTACAAAAATCGGTTTCGGGGGGATACCTATTCAACGATTGAGCGAACAACAGGCCGTAGAGGTTATCCGCAGGGCAATTGAGCTGGGCATTGACTGGATTGACACTGCCAACGGCTATAACACAAGCGAGGAGAGAATCGGCAAGGCTATCAAGCCGTACGACCGCAGTTCTATAAAAATTTTTACCAAAGGCGGTGGAAAAACGCGCGATGAGCTAAACAACCAGATTGAGCTTTCATTTAAGAGGATGCAAATCGAGTATATCGACCTTTTCCAGTTTCACGGTGTCCCCAGCGAAGAGGTATGGGGAAAGATGGTCTCGGAAGGCTGCCTTGAGCTTGTACTCGGACTGAAACAACAAGGCCGAGTGCGTCACATAGGTACCTCGTTTCACAGCCTTGAGGCGGCACTGGCGGTAATGGATAATCCTGAAATTGAGGTAATTCAGTGGCCGTTTAACTTTATTATGGCTGATCACGGCAGTGAGGTGCTGGAGAAATGCAGGGCCAAAGATATCGGCTTTATCGCAATGAAGCCTTTTGGCGGAGGTATCTTAGAGAATGCCGGCCTTTGCATTCGGTTCCTGCTGCAGTATCCGGATGTTGCCCCGGACCCCGGCTTTGAAAAAATCGAGGAAATAGAAGAGGTTGTCAGTCTTGCCAACCTGGCTGAGCCGCTCTCGGCGGAAGATAAAAGTCGAATCGAACGGCTGCGTAAGAAAATAGGGACACGTTTTTGCCGGCAATGCGGATATTGTATGCCCTGTCCGGAAGGGATTAATATAACACTTCTTGTAACGATGGATTCGATAATTAAACGAATGCCGCCGGAAGCAGTAATCGGATGGCTAAGTGAACACGTCAGGATAGCTGATAACTGTACCGACTGCGGCCAGTGTGAGTCAAAGTGCCCCTATAATCTGCCTATCAGGCAATGTATCCGTGAAGGCGTGGAATTATTTAAAGGCCTGCTGAAATAAAATCCCGCTACTTGTTTTCTTCTATAGCGATACTATTGTCTTTTTAATCCTCGAATAGACCTGCAAGCTCTGCAATAACCTTCTCAAGGCCTGCAACAGCCAGATCTCGTCGCCGCATTCTCAGCCGAAGTTATAATGTTTCCTGACCGCTTTTTTGACCTGCCAGGTGCAGCTTAAATCTTCCGGGAAAACCACAAAGTCACCCGGTCCGAAGCTTACCGATTCATTTCCCTGACGGTCGGTTACCGTTACCTCGCCCTCGATGATAAGGCAGGTTTCCTTCTCAGTATAGTCCCAGTCAAATGTGCTTGGCTCGCAGGACCACGTCGGCCAACCTTTGCATTTCTGCGTTTCCTCATTGGTCGGCTTTCGCACTTCTATATCTTTTATTTCAGGCACTTTATTCCTCCCTATCTGAAGCAATAACTTCGAACGGCGATTATACACTTCCTGCTTTAGGTTGTGAAAAGGAATTTTCCAACAGAAGGTGGTAGATTATCCTGTCTTGCGGTATAAATGTACCTGGTAATCATTTTTTAGGAAGCAACTATGGAGCAGGACCAGTTAAACAAACTCAAGACCTGGTTTGACGAATATGTTACCGGTTTTTACGGTGAAGACCGGTATGTTAATGCGAATCTGAAATTAAAGCAGGACCATACACGTCGGACCTGCGACGAGACATTATGGTTGGCTACGCAATTGGGGTTTAATCCCCTGCAAAAAAGAATAGCCGAGATAATAGCGATATTTCACGACATCGGTCGTTTTCAGCAGTTTGTGCATTATCGTACCTATAACGATACCAGAAGCGTAAACCATTGTCAGTTGGGTCTGCAGATAATCCACAAGACCGGCCTGCTCGAGCCGCTCGAACAGGAAGAAAGACAGATAATTGAGGCCGCGATTGAGCACCACGGCGCACTTGAGTTGCCTGACAATCTCGATGGCCAGACCTTGCTTTTCGCCAAACTAATCCGCGATGCCGACAAAATAGATGTCCTCTACGTGATTACCGATTATTATGAGAAATATACCGAAAATCCACAGGACTTCCAGCTTGAGCTGGAATTCCCTGATACAGACGAATACTCGCCCGAGGTACTGAATGACGTGCTAAAAGGCAGAAGAACCGATTACAGCAAATTGCATACGCTAAATGATATGAAATTGCTGCTCTTGGGCTGGGTTTACGACGTGAATTTCACCGCTACACTGAGGCGTATAAAACAGCGAGGACTATTGGAAAAGCTGGTCGGTTTTCTACCGGATACGGAAGATATTAAAAAGGCCTACGAGTATGTTCTGGCATATATTGAAAGTCGCATCGCTGAGGGTGACCAATAACCTGCTTGACAGCCTGGCGCTGCCGGTTTACTATGTGTATCCTGCAGTAAAAATCTAAATACCATAATTTTACGGTGAAAATGTAGATCGCGAGGGTAATTTTATGACACAAACAATTCTGCAAACAGAAATTTCGAAGAGTTCGGCGAAACATGGCAAGGTGCGGGACATCTATGAGCTGGATGATAAGCTGTTAATAGTGGCAACGGACAGGATAAGTGCCTTCGACGTGATTATGACCAACGGCATACCTTATAAGGGCATCATCCTGACTCAGATATCGAAGTTCTGGTTTGACTTTCTACGGTCTGATGTGGAACATCATTTAATTACCGACGATGTTAGCGCATTTCCGCCGCCTTTTTGTGATTACCGGGATCAGCTTGTCGGCCGAAGTATGCTGGTTAAAAAAACAGAGGTTCTGCCGGTTGAGTGTGTTGTGCGAGGTTATTTGGCCGGCTCAGGCTGGAAAGAATACCGGGACAACCAGACCGTATGCGGCATTAAGCTTTCGGCAGGATTGAAACAATGCCAGAAGCTTCCCGAGCCTGTTTTCACGCCGGCCACGAAGGCCGAGCTTGGCCTGCACGATGAAAATATCAGCTTCGAGAAAAGCGCGGAAATAATCGGACACCGGGCGGCAACATACGTGCGTGACAAAAGTATAGAGATTTTCAAAAAGGCCAGCGATTATGCCGAGTCAAGAGGCCTGATTCTTTCCGATACGAAGTTTGAGTGGGGCCTGCTCAACGATAAAATTATCCTGATTGACGAAGTTCTCACGCCTGATTCGTCGAGGTTCTGGCCAGCCGACAAATATGAAGCCGGCCGGGACCAGGAAAGCTTCGACAAGCAGTTTGTCCGCAACTATCTGGAAAGTATAAACTTCGACAAGTCCGGGCCGGGTATTACACTGCCGGACGAGGTTGTTGAAAAAACCAGCGCCAAGTATATCGAGGCCTACGAAAAACTAACGGGTAAAAAGTTCAAACTGGCCGTGTAGCCAGAACAAAAAGCTGAGCGTTAACCATAATTTGGATAGGCCTGGCTTCAGAATAGCAACAGCCGGTTATATAGTGACAAAGCAACCTCCCCATCCATATACAAAAAGTATCGCTATGCATAATATGATTGGACACGATTTTCCTGCAGGCATAGACTGGCGACATTGGGTGCAGCGCTGGGACAAAATGCAGGGACGATATATTCTGAAGCGGCCGGAGCGGTTTGAGATAATCATTCAGTTGATTCAGGCAACTCAGAAAACCGTCGGCAGAGTACTTGACCTCGGATGTGGAACAGGCAGCCTTATGCTGCAAGTACTGAAGAATTTTCCCAAAGCGAACGTCTTTGGTATCGATTTCGATCCGACTCTGTTGCCTCTTGCGCAGCAAAGGCTGGAGAGTTTTGGCGAGCGCGCAAAACTTATCCTTGCGGATTTGCGCAATGACTCGTGGAGCAAACTTGTGCCCCATTCAATGGATGCTGCGGTATCTGCCACCGCTTTACACTGGTTTAAGCCGCAGGAATTGACCCACTTGTATCACAAAATTGCCGAAGTTCTACGGCCCGGCGGCATTTTTCTAAACGCAGACCACACTGGCAGCGATCATCCTGCCATTCAGAAGGCATTGCAGGAGAATCGAGAAAAGATGCGCGCCGAGCAATTAAACGAACAGGCTGATAGCTGGGGAAGTTTTTGGGAAGATTATACTAAGGCCCTTGGGACTAATGCTCGCGAGATAAATATGCGTGTAATTGGCCAATGGGACGGCGGCATCGAAGAAGGTCTTCCGCTTGCATGGCACTTTGATAAGCTGCGAGAATGCGGATTTCACAGCGTGGACTGCTTCTGGCGATGCGATTGTGATGCCATCTATGGCGGTATCCTGAAAGAAACTAAAGCGGTGTAGTTGCCTTTCAGATGTACCGGAGCGACATTATGGAAGAAAAAACGCATAAGTTAGGCATTTTTGTGTGGTTCGGATACCGATTGCATATGGCGCAGCGGACACTGCTTATAAAAGATGCCGGCTTCGATGTTGTTTCATTATGGTGGGGCGAAGAGGAGAAGGCCAACACCGGCTCGCTGCACGACCTGCCTGCCATCGTGCGTGACAGAGGACTTGCGATTGACTATGTCCACGTGCCATTCGAAGGTTGTAACAATTTCTGGAGTGACTCGGAAAGCGACCGGCAAAATATGCTGGATAAGCACCTTGCCTGGATTGATGACTGCGCGAGGCACGAAATCCCGAAAATGGTAATGCACCTGACCCAGGGGCCGAATCCTCCATCGCCTAACGAATCAGGCCTTACAGTAATAAAGCAGCTCGTAGAAGCGGCGGAAGATAGAAACGTCATTCTCGCCGTGGAAAATATTCAATGTGTTGAGCGCCTCGAGTTTGTCTTTTCCCGGATTGATTCGCCTTATCTTGCCTTTTGTTATGACAGCTCACATGATTTTCTATGGAGCCCGCAGCCATGTGAGATATTAAACAAATGGGCAGGCCGACTCGTAACAGTCCACTTCTCCGACAATGATGGGCAGGAGGACCGTCATTGGCTGCCGGGTACCGGCACTGTCGACTGGCAAAATATCGGGCGCAGTTTTCCAGTTGAGACATACACAGGCCCGCTTCTGCTGGAGTTGCTTCCTGAGCAGAACGGGCCCAAAAGGTCGGCAGAGGAATTTGTTACCGCGGCGTATGAAAGTGCCTGCTCGGTCGCAGAGATTCTGCTTAAAGCCAGGCAGCACGGCACATCTATTCATTAATCACTGAGAGTTTCCAAATGGATTCTGAATGTCCAAACATTGACAAGCGAGCCGCTACCGCCATCGTTCGTGACAGTGTCAACGCTTCTCTTACAGTTACGGCGATAAGACCGCTTCACGGCGGTATGATTAATCGCGTCGAAGAATGGCAAACGGACGGTAGCCCGCCATTTTTAGTTGCAAAAATAAGTCCAGAGAAAGACCGGCGGGATTTTTTCGATGAATTCGACTCTCTTCGCTGGTATCGTTCGCAGACGTCCTTCCCCGTGCCTGAACCTTATGCGTGCGTTTCCGGAAGTAAGCATTTTGAGGGCAGTTGTCTGCTGATGCAGAAGGTAAAAGGCAGGAATCTCAGCCGGGCGCGCCTGACGGCAAATGGGATGCTAAATTTTCAGGAACAATTGGCTGATGTGCTTATCGACCTGCATAATCACACACGCCGGAATTATGGCAGTGCCCTGCAAACTGAGGGAAAAGACCGCTGGCTCGACATTTTTGCACCACAGATTGAGAGCAATTTCTCGAAAATGAAGAAACATTTCAACCCGCATCGTCAGGATATTGTCTGCAGGATGTTGAACCAACTGGATGAGTGGCTGCCTGAGTTTGGCCGGCCAACGCTGGTGCACGGTGATGTATGGGCGACGAACATTATGATTGATGACGCCAGTCCCGATGTGCCTTCAATCACCGCCTTTCTTGACAGCCACGCCCGCTTTGCAGAGGTTGAATATGAACTGGCGTATCTTCGGGTTTTTCACACCGCGGATGAGACTTTCTTCAGCCGATACGCCCGCCGTCATCCTCTACGCGAAGGCTTCGAGCGCAGGTGCCTGGTGTACTGGCTTAATACGATGATGCTGCACGTCTGGCTGTTTGGCACAGGCTATCTATCGGCCTGTCAGCATCTTGTAGACGAGATTTCGAGATATTAGCTTCTCTCTTCGCTATAGGGCCAGACGAGTCGTGGAATTAGTTTGGGGATATTTTTCAGGATGGTTTTTACCTTTGGGGAGTCAAACGTTGATTTTTCCTATAAATAGTGGTATATTGACACAGTGAGCTTTTCCTGTGAAAAGTCAGACATAGATTAAATCAATTATCTGCAAGTTGTGGCGATTATGGAGAGGGACAAACTCCCACAAGACATAAAGAAGAAGCTGGAGACCGATTTCCCCGAGGAAAAGGTGCTTATTGCACTGAGTTCCGATATCACTCATAAGGGGATTTACGGCATCGAGTGGCTTGTGGCCACCAACAAGCAACTTTTCGTTTTCTCGGAGACGGGCAAGGGTGTCTCTACGTTATTTTCGATGGGGCTTGAGGCCATAGAGCAGATTGATTTGGTCAATCTGGTCGGCAGCGGTATGGTGCAGGTAAAGGCCGCGGAGGACACACACAGGATAATTGCCTACTCGGACGCGAAGAACCCGGATTTTGGCCAGGTAGTTGATGACATCAAAGACCTTCTGGAAGGAAAACCAATCGAGAATAAGGACCGGACCAGACACCGAAGAATATGTGATAGTTGCTTGCTGCCAATTCCACGGGAGATGAATAAATGCCCCAGGTGCACCGATAAGAGAAAGACGCTTTTGAGTATCCTTAGCTTTTCAAGGCCCTATGTGAAACTTTTAGGCTGGATGTTTCTGGGAATGATTGCAAGCACCTGCTGCGGATTGATAACTCCCTATATGAGTAAATTGTTTATCGACCTGATTCTAAGACCCAGTCCTGTCACGGGTATGTTTCAGTATGCCAAATGGCTGCCGGTAGCAACTTTGGTGCTGCTAATATCATACGCCGGTCAATTATTTTTTGCCGGCATACAGGAGTATCTTGGAGGTCGGGTGGGCTTTAGAACCACGCACGACATCCGCTCGGCCATATACAATAAACTTCAGGAACTCTCGCTTTCATTCTTTGACAAGCATCAGACCGGCGCGCTTCTGGCCAGGGTCAACCAGGATACCGGCGAGTTGCAGAGACTACTGGTAGATTTTATACCGCTGACACTTGAAAGCGTATTTATGCTTTTTGGGGTAGGTATAATTCTTTTTGCGTTGAGTTGGCAATTGACGCTGTTTGTCTTCATACCAATTGTGGCAACTATCGTCTTCATCAAGACTATTTTTTCCAAGATACGCACTTATTTCCACCGTTTCTTCCACCGACGTTCGAAATTAAGCGCCCTGGTGAATGATTCTCTTTCCGGAATGAGAGTCATCAAGGCCTTCGGTCAGGAACGGGTTGAGATGGGCAAGTTCAGCAGGAAGAGCAGCGATTATCGCAATGCGGGCATCGACCTTACGACCAAATGGAGTGTTTACCACCCGACCCTTCATTTCTTCATAATGTCAGGAGTGGTAATTGTGTGGTTTATCGGCGGCAGGTTTGTAATTAGTGGTAAGATGTCTCTTGGCTCGGTTGTGGCATATTCCGGGTACCTTATGATGTTCTACAGACCCGTCTTCATATTAACCAGAATGATTGACCTTGTTACAAACGCCCTCAGCGCCGCCGATCGGGTCTTTGACATAATAGATACCGAGCCGGAAATCCAGGAGGATACCGATGCGGTTGCCATTGGTAGTATCAAAGGCGAGATTGAATTTCAAGATGTAACATTCGGCTATAACAGGTTCGATCCGGTAATCAAGGACTTGAGTGTCAAAATCGCAGCCAACGAGAAAATTGGTTTAGTAGGCAAGAGCGGGGCCGGCAAGAGTACTATTATCAATTTGATATGCCGCCTGTATGACGTAAACAAGGGCCGGATTCTCATTGATGGCATCGACCTTCGCAAAATAAAATATGCCGACCTGAGGCGCCAGATTGGCATCGTATTGCAGGATACGTTCCTGTTTAACGGCACAATTTACGACAATATCGCTTACGCCAGGCCCAACGCGGCACACGAACAGGTCATCAGTGCGGCAATAACGGCAAACGCACATGAATTTATAATCGAGAAGCCCGACGGTTATGATACAGAAGTCGGTGAAAGGGGCGACAGGCTCTC
>Ga0315539_1002095_pt1 | contig 14437 bp, 13 predicted proteins | sample SalMarSW160150MG_FD_203097 | JGI IMG/M metagenome (GOLD analysis project Ga0315539, IMG submission 203097) | Salt marsh sediment microbial communities from the Plum Island Ecosystem LTER, Massachusetts, United States - Salt Marsh Sediment SW1601-150 ... | reverse complement strand
CGGTCAGCGCCTGCGGGTCCGCGTTGCCCACGTCCTCAGAGGCGAAGATGATCATACGACGCACGATGAACCTGGGGTCCTCCCCAGCATGGATCATCCTGGCTAGCCAGTACAAGGCCGCATCGGGATCTGAGCCGCGCAAGCTCTTGATGAAGGCTGAGATCGTGTCGTAGTGGGCATCCCCGTCCTTGTCGTACAGCAGCGCTCGTTGCTGTATCGAGTCCTCAGCGGTCTCCAGGGTGACCGGAATCACACCGTCAGCGTCCGGCTCGCCACTTCCCTCGATAACCAGCCCTAGAGGGTCGAGGCGAACGCAGGCGTGCCCATCATAGAAGCGCAACTGTTGCTCGGTGTCGACCCCGTGACGAGTCTTGATCTTCGAGAGATCGTTGGGACGGGTCACTCTCAATCCGGCACCGTCGGGAAAGAGCCAGCCCAATCCTCAACTGAACAGCTTTCTGATCTCTCTTTTCAACAATTTGCCGGTGCTGCTCTTGGGCAGTTCGTCAACAACGATGAACTGCTTGGGGACTTTGAAATTGGCTAGCCTGGCTTTCAGCCAGTCTCTGAGGGGGTCCGGTTCCACCTGGTGGCCTTCCCGCTGAACGATGAATGCAGTCACCCGTTCACCGTACTCGTCATCGGGCAGCCCAACCACCGCACACTCCAACACTTCGGGGCGGGTATAGAGGAGCTCTTCGATCTCCCGGGGATAGACGTTCTCGCCACCGGTGATGATCATGTCCTTCAAGCGGTCCACAATGTAGAGGTAGCCGTCCTCGTCCATCACCCCAATGTCGCCGGAACGAAACCAATCGCCCCAGAAAGCCGATTCAGTCTCTTGAGGATTGTTCAAGTATCCCTTGGTGATATTGGGCCCGCGAATGCAGATTTCCCCCTGCTCGCCCTGTACCAATGTCTTTCCCTCAAGGTCCCGGATCTGGACCTCCACCAGATTGGCCGTAGTGCCCACAGAACCGATCACGTGCCGATAGTAGTGGTTGTAGGTGACCATGGCGGCGCTCTCGGTCATGCCATAGGATTCGTAGATATCCAACCCGGTCTGCGCTTTCCACTCTCGCACCACCTCGGCGGCCATGCTTGCAGCAGCCGAGAAACAGTAACGCACCGAACCAATCTTCTCTCGCAGGTCCGGGAGCCTCAACAGTCGGATGTAGATGGTCGGCACACCAAAGAACTTGGTGACCTCATGACGATGGATAGCCTCCAATACCTTCTCCAGATTAAAGCCAGGCAAGAGAACGATCGCGCCACCGCTGAGCACTGTAGCACCCAGAATGTGGATCTGGCCGAATACGTGATTCAAAGGCAGGAAACATAGGGCTCGGTCGTTTGAGGTGGAGCGTTCATAGTGCGCGATGTTAAACACCGACGCCTGGATGTTCTGGTGGCTCAGCATGGCCCCTTTGGGGATACCGGTGGTTCCGCCCGTATAGAGGATAGCTGCGGTATCGTGCCGATCTCTGTGGACAGTCCTGAACTCCCGTCTCCCTTTCTCGGCAAGATGTGCCCAGGAGATGTCTCCATGATCACACACCACCAGTTCTGGGCCTGACCATTCCCCGTGCTCGCCCAGATCCTCCACCCTCTCTTCGTTGGTGAACAGAACCTTTGGCTCACAGTCCGCCAGGGTTCCGGAAAACTCATCTTTCATCAACAGGTGTGAGAAGGTTGTCGCGACCGCACCAGCCTTGAGGGCGCCGAAGTAGAAAACCAGCCAGCCATAGGAATTGGGAGCACAAAGCCCTACATGGTCCCCAGGTTGCACCCCAGCACCGACGAGGGCTGAGGCTATGCGGTTAGCATCCCGACGGAATTCAGAGAAGGTGACGATTCTATCTCCCTCGATGATGGCCGGTTGACCAGGAAAATGGGTGGCCGCATGATCGAGATTGTCAGCGACGTTCACTCTGTTCCCTCCCTCATATCACAGTAGTGACCCGATGATCGCGCAGAAACGGAGGTCGAATGTGCACACTCCGGCAGCCTCCGTTTCAGGCAGGCCGTGGCTCTCCTCAGCACTTCTGTCCGCAGTTCCTCGTCCCGCTTGGCGTCCAATACCACTAAATGAGAGCACTCGAGAGATGCGTAGCCACGGTGAGTTAACGAGTGAGCTGGCGCGCGATCACCAGGCGCTGGATCTCGGCTGTCCCCTCGAAGATCGGGTACGCCCTCGCGTCGCGCATATACCTCTCCACAGGGTATCTGGTGGTGTACCCATCAACCCCCAGCAACTGTACCGCGGCGCTGGTCACCTCTACGGCAATGTCGCCTGCGAAGCACTTGGCCATCGCCGATTGCTGGGTGTTGCGCTGACCATGATCTCCGAGCCAAGCTGCGTGCCAGCAGAGCCAGCGCGCCGCCTGGACTTTGATAGCCATGTCAGCCAGCATCAGTTGACTCCCCTGGGGCGGACCGCCATCCTCTCTCGTAGCAGCCCTCTGCTTGACGTAGCCAACCGCCGCCTCCAGCGCCGCCCGGGAAATACCCACCGCCTGAGATCCGACCACAGGACGCGAGGAATCCAGCGTCCTCATGGTGATCTTGAACCCGTCTCGGCCGCTGCCCAGTTGGTACCGAGCAGGGATACGGACCTCCTCGAAGATCATCTCACAAGTGTCGGATGAGCGTTGGCCCAGCTTGTCTTCTCTTATGCCGCGAGAGACTCCCGGAGTGTCTGCCGGCACTATGAAGGCTGATAGGCCCCTGTAACCAAGGTCGGGATCCTCCTTGGCAATCACGGCATAGAGACTCGCTACTCCGCCGTTTGTGACGAAGCGCTTCGTTCCGTCGATCACGTATTCGTCGCCAAATCGCCAGGCCCTGGTGCGTATGGAGCCTACGTCGGAACCCGCCTCCGCCTCTGTGACGCACAGAGCGGCCTGATTGGGCCCCGAGCAGTGGCTGGGCAGGAGTTCTTCCCTCAACTGTTCGCTGCCAGCGATCAGCAGAGGCAGCAGACCCAAGATGTTTCCATAGAGACCGACTTCCACCCCGCCGCTGCCTGCGGCCAACTCCTCGGCAATAAGACAACCCTCAAGGCTGCCGAGACCTCCTCCACCATACTCTTGTGGCACGCCGTAGTGGAGCAATCCAAGCTCGAAACACTTCTCAACGATCTCCTGAGGGTACCGTTGCTCACGGTCCAGCTCGGCCGCGAGGGGCGCTATCTCCTTCTCGGCGAAGTCCCTGGCCAGGTCCCGCAGGGCCTGTTGGTCCTTGCTCAGGCTGAAGTCAATCATTCTCAACCTCTGTTGGTAGCGGGCACCTGGTATCGGCCATCGCCGGACGAGGAGCTAGTGTTGATCCAGGTGACCACCCTGTATTCTCAGCTTCATGGAAGTCGTAGATCCGGCCCCGCCCAGCAGACTCAGGCCAAGGGCAGAAGGTCTATCCCCGCTTCAACCCGAGCATAGTCCACTCTGCACGACGCGTGACATTAACACAACACTGCTGCCGGAGTGTTGCCCGCTCTGGAGTTGAAGGACAGCGTGCCCTACTGTGTTCCGATGTTCTCAATCCCCTGGTGGTTTGAGACCCAACTCGAGTAGAACTCGCCGGACGAACTCTGGTCCGTCCGCTTGATACGCAGGAAGAGCCCACGGCATGCGCTGCAACGTCTGGAGCAGGGAAGGCAATAGGTCAAAGGGGATAGATATCAGTTGCAGCCCTTCCGGGAATAGCTTCCTGCGCTTTATCCCATGGCCAAGACCGGTGGTGACGTAATTCAGTTCCCCGGTCAGGTAGGGGTGGACGAGAATCCACGCGCATCCTATCGCGCTGGAGAACTTGCTCGACCACATCTGCCCTGTTCTATAGCTCATGGCCCTGAGCAGGATCTCCGCCTGGCTGGTATTGGCCAGGAGGACCAGGACGTCTGGTTCGAACGCCAGCTTATCCAAGGGCGAAAAGGCAACGTAGTTGACGACACCTCTCCCTATCTTGGGGATATACAGATACAGCCTGCTCGCCGCCCGCGGCCCCTCGAAGATCCTCAGCCCGGCTCCGAACTCCCCGCTTATGAAGGGCCCGGTTGCATCTGCTTGACCCAGCACGTAAGGACCTGCCGGGCAGGTATGGTTTGCAGCGTCTGCGTAGAAGGCATGCCCTTCCTGCGCCCGCTTGAGCATCTCGCAGAAAGCCATGTGGTCAGCCAGCCTATCGACCGTGTCTGGTCGTTTCACCAGAAACTTGACTCCTACGGGCTGCACGTCGAAGTGAAACTCGTCCAATATAGCCAGATCGCTTTCGGTGAGAGTCATTCTGACCTCCCGCACGTACGTACTCGAGCGTGCACGACTAGCGGCTCCATCTCTCTCGCTGACAGAAACCGCCTCCACGCCTCTCGTCTCCTCCCGGCGTGCCTTGGCCCGCAGCATCAAGCGCCGAAACGCGCTGTGCGCTATGGGGGTACATAGCGCACAGCGTGCACGACCTATCCAATAGGGATACGCAGGATCTACTGCACTCGGGACCAGCGGGCGCCCGAGGCCGCCGGGAATTGCCGGGGGCTCCAATCACGGAGCCCCCGGAGCAGCGACTACTCGTGCTTGTATATGTGGCGAAGTGGATAGGTGCCCACGTCTACAATCTTCCCATCCTGTATCTGCTGGACACGCACCTCCTCCATGCCCTCCACATCACCTGGGCCATAGGTCAGTGGCGTGCTGGCCAAGCCACCGGTGTCCAGGCCCTCGATCGCGAAGAAGCCGTACTCCAGCACATCGACCGGCGTAAGCTCATCCGCAGGCACCTGCTCCATAGCCAGCTTCAGGGCCTCAACCTGGACCATGGCCTCGATGACGCCGTGGATGTACATGATGTGGGTAACTGGGTCATCGGGGCGGTAGGTGTCCTGCAATTCGTTGACGAACTCCATCCCAGGTCCGGTGTCATCCCAAGAAGCGTAGCCGCCACCGACCACGAAACCCTCAGCCAGGTCTCCCATAGCCGGCAGGAACACCTGAAGGTGGCTAGGTGTGGCGCAGGCAAACGTGATCTTGTAGCCCAGATGGGGCCCCATGTCCAGCCTGACCGCTTCCTTGATGGTCGGCTGTGAACCGGGGTTGATCATGACCCCCAGCGCCAGATCAACGTTGTTGTCCTTCAGCCACAAGAGTTGGGTTGTGGGTGGTGCGGTGGGTACGAGCGGCACGTACTGGGTCCCCACGAACTCGTATCCCAGCCCCGTGAGGTAGTCCGTAAACTCAGGTATCTCGATGGACCGGCCCATGGCGTTGTCGGCGGTGAGGATGGCAACCCTCGGTGCTCTATCTTCCTCCCAATTCTCCAGGAACCACTCGGCGACGGCTGCCATGCTGTCGGTGTAGATCGGGTAAGTGGTCAAGACGGTCTGTGGCGGAGACAGCAGATAGGGCCCCGTAGCCATGCTAGGGGCGCCGATGCGGTCCTCGTTCAGCAAGTCCTTCAGCGCCAGCGCTTGAGGTGACCCGCCTATCCTGTAGACCACCATGCCCATGCCCTTGAGCTCCTCGTAGATAGTCAGAGCCTTCTCTACGTTGAGCTCATCGTCTCGCCACAGCAGCTCGAGGGTTACGTCATCAGGGAACTTCTCCTCTCGCCACGGAGCCAGCATCTTGGTCTCGTTCACGTACTGGACGTAGTCTTCATAGGCCGCCAGAACCGCCGCCGTATCCTCAGCGTACGCGCCGGTCAGCGCCATGGCGCCACCAACGTAGAGCACCGTCGGTGGTGCCGGAGTCGGGGTCGGCGGGGGAGTCGTTGGCGCCGGCGTCTCCCCCGGAGCCGCAGTCGGTTCGGGTGCCGGTGCCGGTGTGCCGCAAGCGCTGGCTGCAATCGAGAGCAACAGAACCGCGATCAGTATGGTGGCAAACTTCGCTTTCACTTCCTTTGTCCTCCTATCCTTTCCCGTTTCTGATGGGTCCATGCCGGGAGCCCACCCCTTCCTGGCGAAGCGGAACGGAATACCCATCAAGCACATTCCTGGTAGGGCCGATCACCCCCTTCACTAGATCCTGCAAAGACGTCCCGTAGCATGACGCGCGCTCGTTTGCTGTACTCCTAGTGCGAGAAAGGCCATAGCCTGTAATACCCCTTGATCATGTCCCAGCGGTGGGCCAGCCCCCTGGGCTCGAAGATCAGGAAGAGCATGATCACCACGCCGCGGCTGATCAGGGCCAGTGAGGCGGCTGCCTGGGCGGCAACTACGGCAGAGAGAACTGGACCAACGATAGTAACCAATTCATCCAGTAGCTTGAGGGACACGGCTCCAAAGATGGCCCCTGGGATACTCCCCATACCACCCACAATGAGCATGCCCAGATACCACACCGAGTTCATAAACGGAAACTGGTCAAGACAGGCGAAAGCAAAGTAGTGAACCAGCAGTGAGCCCGCGACACCGGCGTAGACGCACCCGATGAAGAAGGCCAGCAGCTTGTAGGCAAATAGATTGATGCCCATGACCTCGGCTGCCAGGTCGTTGTCTCTGATGGCGACGAAGGCTCTGCCGGCCCTGGTCCTGACTATGTTCTGAGCCAGGAATGTGGCCAGACAGGCGATGATCATCACCAGGTAGAAGTAGCTGGTCTTGGATTTGAACACGAAGCTGCCTATCTCAGGCCTGGGCACAGACAGGCCATCAGGACCACCGGTGATGCCGCGCAATTGGATGATGAGCCAGACGATGATGAACTGGGCGGCTATCGTCGCCATAATCAGGTAGAACCCCTTGATCTTGAGTGATGGTAGGCCGAAGATCAGCCCCACCACCCCCGCAGCCAGGGCGGCACAGGGTAGGGCCACCCAGAATGGCACCCCCAGCTTCGCGGTCAGGATAGCCGAGGTATAGGCGCCTACTGCCATGAAGCCAGCATGACCGATGGAGATCTGACCACAGTACCCGGTCAGGATGTTCAGCCCCTGAACGCTGACAATCGTGATACCGATGATGGTCATAATCGTCAGCACCCTGTCACTGAAGAACAGCGGGCAGGCGGCCAGAAAGACGAGAAAGACCAACAGCACCAGCCACTGCGTCTTGGTGCGCAGGGCACCCATGTCTTGCGCATAGTTCTGTGCGAAGATACCACAGGGCAGACTCATCTATCAGATCCTCTCTATTCTCTCAAGACCAAATAGACCGTAGGGCCTGAAGATCAGCACAACGATCATGACTATGAACGGGAATACGTTGGCCAGTCCACCACCAGGCAGCAGCGGGTCCAGATACCCGGCAGCTATATTCTCCAGCACACCTAGTATGATCCCGGCTACAATAGCTCCTCCGATGGAATTCACCCCTCCCAGCAGCACCACAGCGAATGCTTTGATGCCGATCTGTGCCATCTCTGTCTTCACCCCAGAAACCCCGCCCAGGAGAATGCCGCCGACCACACCAAGGACAACGGCGATGACCCAGGAGAGGGCATAGACCGAGGTCACCCTGATACCAACGCTTTGCACCACCTGCTCATCGTCGGCGGTAGCCCTCATGGCCAGCCCCATCTTTGTGTAGCGGAACAGAAGCATCAGGGCGGCCACCGCAACAACGGAGACGATCATGGCAATCGTCGTCTCTGAGGGAATGGATAGCTCGCCAAGCTGAAGGTTTATGGTGGGTAGTACTCCGTGGTACGTCTTGTACTCCCCACCCCAGACCAGGGTCACCACTCCGTCCAGCACAGTGGATAGGGCTATGGTCATCATTACTACTGCTAGGACTGGTTGCCCCACCAGAGGGCGCAGGGCCAGCCGCTCTATGAGCAGCCCTATGATGATGGCTACTACTATCGCTCCTACGAGGCTAGCCCATATTGGAAGTTTGAAAGTCACCAGGAACGTGTAGCCCAGGTAACCGCCGATCATCACGAAGTGTCCCTGGGCGATGTTGAACGCTTCAGAGCACTTGAGAATGATGACGAAACCTATGGCGATCAAGGCATAGACCATGCCGAGGGCGAAGCCGGTTATCACCAGTTGCAGAAAGAAGGTCATGGACCAACCTCCTCCATGGATTCGATGCCAATCGTGGTCTCTGTGACTCGCATTCGCCCATCCCGGTACCTGACCTCGGCTTCCACGGGCACCTCCGTCTGATCACTGTAGATGGCGCTGACAAGCTCGCGGTACCGCTCCTCCATGAATGCCCTTCTCAGCTTCCTCGTTCTGGTTAGTTCGCCTTCATCGGGGTCCAACTCCTTGTGCAGGTTGACGTACTTCTTGATCCTGGCGCCGGGCGGCAGACCTCGGTTCACTCTGTCGATGTCCGTCCTCACCAGTTCGTAGACCTCCCGCCGCTGGGAAAGCTCGGTGAAGGTAGCATAGGACATCTTCCTTTGTCCGGCCCACCTGCCCACTCTATCGTAGTCAATGATGATGATCGCCGAGACGTAGGCGCCATCAGGGCCAGCCAGAACCCAGGCGTCCCTGATGTATGGACTGAATCGCAGCCGGCTCTCGATAGACTGGGGAGCCAGTCTGTCGCCGCTGGTCAGCTCAACGATGTCATCCAACCTATCCACGAGGACCAGGTGACCATCCTCGGCGACGAAACCGCTGTCTCCGGTGGAGAGCCACCCGTCTACGAGCACCACAGCAGTCCTGTCCCGGTCTTTGTAGTAGCCGATGAATGTGCCAGGATGGCGGCAAAGGAGTTCACCGTCGTCGGAGATTCTGACCTCTACTCCCTCGTGAACCGGACCTACTGTCTCCATGCGTATGTCACCGGTCTTGGGCCCAGCTATTGCTCCGCCCTCTGCGGACCCATATAGGCTCTTGAGAGGGAGGTTGAGGGCATGGTAGAACCTGAAGGCATCCGGGCTCAGCATGGTGTCAGTGGCATAGCAGACCCTGGCGTTTGACAAACCAAGGACATCCTTGAGGGGCCTGAACAGAATCACGTTGGCCAGAGCATAGAGCATTCTCCCTGGCAGGCTGAGCCTCTCGTTCGCCAACTGCGCATTTGCTTTCCGGTAGCCAATGGGCATCAGGGAGTGAAAGGCGAACCTCTTCACGGCATCGGATCCTTGGATCCGCGCTTGCACCATAGCCGCTTGATTCTCCCAGTGCCGAGCACCGTGGTAGAGTATGCTGGGTCCCATTTCCCTGGCGTCCTGCTGCTGCGTTTCCGGCCCTTCAGCGAAGTTCAGAATGCTGGCTGACAGAAGGTGACATCCAATCCCGAAGCATTGCTCAGTCATCCAGGCTGGTGGCAGGAATGGGACAACGTTGTCATGCTCATGCCACGGGTCGAGACGCAGGTGGTAATCAGCATTTGCCCTCAGAGTCCTGTGGGTGTGGACAGCGCCCTTGGGAGCATCACCAGTGGTCCCTGAGGTGTAGACAATAGCGCACACATCATCAGGTTTGCCGGCCTCCACATTCCGCTCGAAGAGCCCTGGGTGTTCCTCGTCGTACGCTTCCCCGAGCTCTAGCAGCTCCCTGTATCCCATCAGAATAGGGTCGTCATAGTGGGCCAGACCCTTGTAGCTCCAGTAGATGACCTTCTCGAGCAGGGGTAGCTGGTCCTTGATCTGGAGGAACTTGTCAACCTGCTCTTGATCCTCCACTACAGCGAATCTGGCCTCAGAGTCTCGGGCGATGTATCCTATCTCCGCTGGGCTCAAGTCCGAGTACAGCCCCACTGAGGCCCCGCGATTCGCCTGCGTAGCCAGTTCAGCCTGGTACCACTCCGGCGCGTTGTCCCCGATGATGAGCAGCTTGTCTCCGGGTTCGAAGCCCAGGGAGAGTAGACCGAGCGCCATGTATTTGGCACCAAGGTAGTAGTCCTTCCAGGTGTACGGTTGCCAGATGCCATGGCGCTTATGGCGCATTGCGATGCGCTTATCCCCGAATACCTGGTAGTTGTGCTGGAGTGTCTTGGGCCAGGTGTCGCCCTTGTCCCTATGACCTTGCTCTATCCCAGAAGTCATCTCCACGTGCCCCTCTGCTAGACAAGCCACCTCTTCCGCCGCCGGTAGTGCTTGACTTCACGATAGCTCTTTCTGGAGCCGATGGCTGACAGCCCCATGTAGAACTCCTTGACGTCCTCGTTGTCCCTCAACGTCTCCGCCGGGCCAGCCAACACTATTCTGCCATTCTCCATGACGTACCCATGGTCAGCGATACCCAGGGCAGCCCTCACGTTTTGCTCTACCACCAGTATTGACATCTCTTGCTCGGCGTTGATTCTCCGGATGATGTCGTAGATCTCCCGCACCAGCAGCGGAGCGAGACCGAGTGAGGGTTCATCCAGCAGCATGAGCTTGGGACGGGCCATGAGCGCCCGTCCTATCACCAACATCTGCTGTTCCCCGCCAGAAAGATAGCCGCTCGTCCGTTGGCGGAGGTCTCGGATCTTGGGGAAGTAGTCAAAGACCAGATCCATGTCACTCTTGATCCCAGCTCTGTCCTTGCGCTGGTAGGCACCTAGGAGCAGATTGTCCTCCACACTGAGGTGCTCGAGGACTCTCCGCCCCTCCATGACCTGGCTTATGCCCATCGCAGCGATATCCGCAGGGCCCAGCCTGTCCAACCTCTGGCCATCAAACTCGATGCTGCCTTCGGTGACCTCTCCCTGTTCAGTCTTCAGCAGCCCCGATATGGCCTTCAGCGTGGTAGTCTTGCCCCCGCCATTGGCCCCGAGCAGAGCAACGATCTTGCCGTCTTCCACCTCTAGCGAGACGCCCCGCAGCACCCGGATGACATTCATGTAGACGACTTCGATGTTGTTTACTTGCAGCATTATGTCTACCCTACCCTGCTGAGCCCTCGTCCGTCCGAAGTGCGGTGCTACTGCCACACAACGCAATCATCCACAACACTCGCTGTCGATACTCAGCCACCATAGCTCCCAACCGTTACGTTTCCTGACCCAAGTAGGCGCTTATCACCTCGGGGTTACCCCTGATCTCGTCGGGGGTGCCTTCGGCGATCTTGCGCCCGAAATCGAGAACTACGATCCTGTCTGCGATGTCCATGACCACTCCCATGTCATGTTCGACCAGCACGATACAACTGATCCCATCTCGCAGTACGGGAGTATCGGGATACGTTGCTCCCTGACCTTCAAAGACGTCAATAATGAATCGGGCGATGTCCTCCTTTTCCTCCAGGTTCATGCCCGCCATAGGCTCGTCGAGGAGCAACACGTTCGGCTCCAGAGCCAGTGCTCTTCCCAGTTCTACCCTCTTCCGCAAGCCATAGGGCAGAACGGCCACCACCGTCTTCCTGATTGGCCCCATCTCCAGGAAGTCGATGATCTCCTCCACGGTCTGGCGATGCTCGATCTCCTCCCTTTGTGCCCAGCCGAAGTACAGCGCACCCGCGATGAAGTTCTGCCTCATCAGGACGTGCCGGGCGGCCATGATATTGTCTTGAGTACTCAGGCCTGTGTACAGCTCGATGTTCTGAAAGGTCCTGGCGATGCCCAGCTTGGCCAGCTTGTCCGGGCGTGCTCGGGTAACCCTTTGTTCATCGAACCATATCTCGCCCTGCTGCGGCTTGTAGAAGCCGTTGATGCAGTTGAGGAGAGCGGTCTTGCCGGCGCCATTCGGTCCGATGATGGCGAGAATCTCGTTGTCCCTGATCTCCACACCCACATGATCAAGAGCCTTGACGCCGCCAAAGCTGAGCGAGAGGTTGTCGATCCGCAGTCGGACTTGTCCGTTGGTCTCCACCGGTTGTCGTCTCCTATGAACTGCCTTGCTCTCCTCTGGTCAGTCGGTCCCTCTAGGTAGAGATAGCCTTCTCCTCCGGAACGAGACTGTCTGTGCAGTCAGTTGCCCTGTGGTCCAGCGGCCCCGCACATCCAGAACCCCGCCCCATCCGTCTGAGCGAATGCCCTCAGTGGAGCAGGCAGGCCCTCGTAGTGAACGCTGACGTCCGGCCCCCGTGACTCGGGCCAATCAACGACAAGAGCTGTTCTGGAGTCCGAGACGTCTACTGTCTCAGCCATTTGGCTTCTTCTTCACGTAGGAGTGGAATGAGCGTGGGTTCGCGGACAGCCCATATAGCGCGGAATGCAGTGATGAGTCCTTCTGCATCTCTATCGTGGCAAGCCCGGCATATACTGCGGTATTTGGCCAGTCGTTGGGGAACGAGATCAGGAAGTGAGGAGAAGTAGCGACGGTACTGATGGGAAAGATCCCAGAGGTTCGAGAGTAGGCGCAGGAGGTGTCCTCTTTCGCTCGCTTGGAAGACCGTGAAAAAGAACTCGCGCACCAGTCGGAGGCGCTGATCGACGTCTTCCCGATTCGCTTCGGCTGATTCTATCTCCGCCAAGAGCGACTTTAGACGTTCGATGCGGATGCGCTCGAAGTTCTCCGCTGCCCAGCGAACCGCCAGAGTCTCAAGCACCTCTCTGATGTGGTAGATCTCTTCATACTCAGAGACGGAGAGACTGGCAACTGCTGCGCCCCGACGCCGGTGTAAGGTCACGAGGCCTTCTGCCTGCAACTGGCGCAGAGCCTCGCGGACTGGCATCGTGCTCACCCCAAACGCCTCGGCGAGTTCGTCCTGGCGCAGCCAGTCGCCGGGCTTCAGTTGACCGCCTAGAATCATGTCCCGGATGCCATCTACGACGGCTTCATGGACGTTGCGGTGAACGATGACAGAGGAACGAACACTGGCAGACATTGGCACGGGTGATATCCCCTTCTTCGCTGAGGGTCTCCCGATATTCGATATTCTATACTGACATAGTTTACACGCTTCTGCCCCCTCTGTCAAGCACCTGCGTGAAGGGCTGTTAGAAATAGTTGAAAGGTGGACCATTTTCAGTCCAAAGGTGAACTCTGAAGCCTTGTAGCGGAAAGGACAAGGAATGGACAGTTATCTCATCCCACCAAAGCCGGAGCTGCATGATCTGGCTGTCCGTGCTGGGAATCATCGGGACGGTGACTTCCTCATGCGGCGGGACACGGGGTATCTGGATTTGGCGGCCGAAGAGCGAGATCCGCCGGAATGCGTCAACTTTCCTGCGCTCACGCAGACAGAAGATGTCCTTGGGCGAGGTGTAGGGCTTGAGTACAGAGAAGGGGCGAGAGAGGGTATTGCCTTCGGCGATGGCCTTGGTGAAGCGTAAGCTAGGGATCTCAGGGGTTGTGGAGTGGACTCGGTGATTGTGGTAGCGATCGAGCTCTTCGCGGAGGGCTACTCAGACCTCCTCCAACTGACGGAGCCTCTTTCCAGGGCACAGGTGCGGACGATGCGGTCTTGTAGCCAGCGGTAGGGCCTCTCCCAACCCCAGAAGAAGAGCGGCCAGTTCCGCCCCATCCGTACCCATGACTGGCAAAGCCTCTATCCCCTCCAGCAGTTCCAAATCGATCTCAAGCATGTCCCAGACCTCAACAGCCTCCCTATCGAGGTCCACAAGCACCTCAGAGGCCACAAACTCCCTCCCTGTCAGTGAACTGCCACAGATCCTGTCGCCAGAGCCAAGTTCCTCGCTCACTCCTTCCAGAAGTCCCTTACCAATGGCTTAGCCTTCCTCTTGCTCATCCAGCTCTGGCTCGGGGCCTTCGGTTTCTCCCATACTCTGTACTTCCAAACCGATTGGGGAGAGGAGTTCGGCGGCAAGAGTCTGCGTAAGCTAGAGCGACTCCACAAACGTATCTTCGACCACGCCAACGTGCAATTCAAACGCATCCGCAAGGGCTGCTGGAAGGACAACGCCTACGTCGAGCGCACCCACCGCACCGACGATGAGGAGTTCCATGCCCCTACTTCCACCCGTATGCTCAACCTCGACGATCACTTCCGCTTCGCTCTCCAATGGACCCACACCTTCAGCCGCCTACGCCCTCACTGCGGAGAGGGTATGAATAGCCAAACACCTCTGCAACGCACCAGGAACTCCTTCCCCTGCATCACCGAGAAGTTCTACCTCTTCCTCCCTCTCATACTCGACCACGTATCCGCCTACCAACCCTTCATGGGTGGTCAGGATGTGTTGGTCACATACTTACTTTGGTACCCCCTGGCCGGCCCGTCCTCGTCACGCCTCAGGCCTCTGCTTCGGGCTCCCCTTCCAGCCAGCGGTCCAGCCGCCTCCTGATCTCCTTCTCATAGCCCTGGTCGGAAGGGGCGTAGTAGCGTCGTCCCTGGAGACGGTCGGGCAGGTACTGCTGCCGTACGAAGTGACCAGGATACTGATGAGGGTACCTGTAGTCCCGGCCATGCCCCAGAGCCTCGCCATCACGGGAGGAGTCCTTCAAATGGTCCGGAACCTCGAAAACCCCCTCCTCTTCCACGTCGGCCAGAGCCTTGAAATAGCCGCCGACGGAATTGCTCTTTGGCGCGGTGGACAGGTACACACACGCCTGCGCCAGGCTGTATTGAGCCTCGGGAAGCCCCACCCACTCCAGGGCCTGGGCCGCGGAAGTGGCCACGGTCAGCGCCTGCGGGTCCGCGTTGCCCACGTCCTCAGAGGCGA
>Ga0315539_1002092_pt1 | contig 14443 bp, 12 predicted proteins | sample SalMarSW160150MG_FD_203097 | JGI IMG/M metagenome (GOLD analysis project Ga0315539, IMG submission 203097) | Salt marsh sediment microbial communities from the Plum Island Ecosystem LTER, Massachusetts, United States - Salt Marsh Sediment SW1601-150 ... | reverse complement strand
CTTGGGCTCGAAGACGACCTCCGACCTGGACTTGACGATGATCACCCCCGCTTTAGCCTCGTAGACGGGTGCCAGGAGCAAGAAACTGACGATGGCGGCCGTGACTACCGCTGCCAGGGTGATGCCCGCAATCCACTTCCAACGCCTGATGATAACATCAATATATTCTCGCAGATCAATTTCCTCTTCCATAAGCGTCCTCCTTGTTGTTGGCGACTACTCACCTACTCCCGCTGGATCCTGGTCCAGCGGCCACAGCGGACTAGGGTCCGCTGCGAGCATAAGGTGAACAGGTACTATTATAGTATGATTAAGGTTCTTGGTCAAGAATTGAGGTGGCCTCGCTATGTGGTGTCATTGCGAGCGGTTTTTGCGAAGCAATCTCCGCCTTGCGAATTGGGGATCGCTTCGGCGGAAAAGCGCCGCCTCGCGATGACAAGCGTGGCTTCTATCGCGTTGGGCCTGGAGCTGAGACCACAGTGCTGACCAGCCTCCCCAGAAACCCCAGTCCCCAACCGAAGTGCATGACAGCGAAGGCCACTGGCAAGAGAGGGAAGTATCTCCAGCCTTTGCGGCGAGCAATCAGCAGGGAGGCAAGTAGGGAGGCAAGCAGGTAACTCGAGATTGCCAATAGTAGTAGCTTAAGGAAGCCGCGATGGACGAGGCTCAGTAAGCCGGTGGCAAGAAGGCAGAAAACGAAAAGGGGGGCAGCCAAATGGCGAGGTTGGACGGAGCGTGGGTGCATCTGGATCATCTCTAGCTTCCAAAAGCCATACTGAAAGTATTGCTGCCAAAGGTCTCTCAAAGTCGAACGTCCATAATAGTAGGATCTGATGGCTGGCGAAAGGAACACCTTTCCCCCGGCGGCTCTTATACGATAATTTAGCTCATAATCCTGGTTGCGCATCAGGCTCTCGTTGAAGAAGCCGATCTCGTCAAACACGTGTCGGGGGAAGGCGCCCAGGTAAACGGTATCCACATACTGCTCTCTAGCGGCGTAGTGAAACTTAGAACCACCGGAGCCAAAAAGTGAACTGAGGGCCAGGGCGATAACCTGGCTTACGTAATCCTGCCCCACCGCTTGCATCAGACCGCCAACGTTGTCGGCTCCCGTTTCCCGCAGGCATCTGACGCACTGGCTAACGTAGTCGGGTTCGAGCAGGCAATGCCCATCAACACGGATGATAATGTCCCCTCTGGCCTCTCTGATCCCCAGGTTGAGGCCCGCTGGAGCGTTAAGTTTTGGGTTGTCCAGCAATTCGATCAGGGGATACCTGGAACTGAGCTCGGCTGCTATCTCTGGCGAGCGATCCTCCGACCGGCCATCCACCACCAGAATCTCCATTCTGTCCTGGGGATAGTTCTGGTCAACCACCGCTTGAAGGCATCGAGCAATGAATTTCTCCTCGTTGCGTACGGGAATGATGACGCTTACAAAAGCCGCTGGGCTAGGGTCCAGCGGGGACAGTTGGACAGTCTTCATCGTCTCTGTTCCTGGAGATGGATAATGAATTCCTCCAGAGCTGCGGCCTCGCTGCCAGAGGCAAGGCTCCTGGCTGTCTCCGCTTCGGCGATGGCTTCTTCGATGCGCCCCATCTGCTCGTAGAGAAGCGCCAGGCTGCTGTGACCTATGAAGTCGTCAGGAGCGATTTCTATGATCTTCTCATAAGCTTCCACAGCTTGAGTGGAGTTGCCGCTGGCTCCATAGGCATCTCCCAACAGGAGATAGGTCTGAACGGAGTCGCTGTTTAAGCTCAAAGACCTCTGGTACTTATCAATCGCCTGGTCGTACTCTCCCATAGCAAAGTGAACTAAGCCCCACTCGTTGAGTATCCCCGGATCATGGGGTCTCAAAGCCGCCGCCTGGCGATAATATTCTAAAGCCTGGTCGAACTTCCGGGCCTTTTCTGGTGGGTCAGTAAGCATCTCTCCCCAGGCTCGATACAACAGCCCCAGCTTACTGACGTGATCTGGATTGAGGGGGCTGATCTCCCTGCCTCGCTCCAATGCCCTTTGGGCCTGTTCGAGCCAGGCCGATCTTTGGGCTATGTCTGAGACGGCTTTGGCCTTCTCCACCGAGACTCCCGCCAGGAAGAGGTAGTAGAAATCCTGGTCAGGAGCGAGTTTCAGGGCCTGTTGGAACAGGGCAATGCTCCCATCCCACTGCCCACTGTTAGCGTAGGCCAGCCCCTGTTTGTAATAGACGTCCGCCTTGATGGGATTTAAGTTGGCCATGATGATCAGAACGATCGTGCCTGTGATCAACAGCGGGTAGGGCCACCAGTGGATTCCTGGCTGAAAGCGAATGGGGGTGGGCATCGCCTTGAGCAAGATGACGGCGATGACGATGATGGTCAGGAAAAGATAGAGATAGTAGTAGGTAAGGACATTTGCTCCATTTACCTGCCTGACGAAGATGTAGCCAATTAAGAACGCCACAAACCAGCCCAGGGAAATCAACAGGGGCGCTCTTTCGATACTGTCTGCCAGGGAAGCGACTCCTTCCCCGGCCTCGATAATCGCCATTGTGCCGCAGAAGAGCCACGCGGTGACGAAAAATCCCAGCAGGGCGAAAAGTTGCCCCAGGGAATTGACCTGGCCGCTGATTAAGTCGAAGCCCATCGTGGCCAGGATTAGCCCCACCAACAGAGAATAGGCAGGAAGTTCAAAATCCAAAGTCCGAAGTTCGAAAGAGTGGTCGGCCTTTCGCTCCCGTCCTCTCTGCTGCCGACCACGCCGCTGGCGTGCACTACGGGGCGGCGAGGTCTGTGCTACAGCTTCGGATGCAGGCTCCTCTTGCCATCGGTAGCCGATGATGACCAACAAGGCCGCGTAAACCCAGAAGTAAGTACGAGTAGTTACCACGGCGATGCCAAGCTGGATCTCGATAAAATGGGCTATGATGGCCGAGAGCAAGGCGATCAACAGAATCTGAAATTCGAAATTCGAAATTCGAAATTCGAAGTTAGAATGGAAGAGAGCTGTCATCAAGTATATGGCCAGAGCCAGCAACATGCCAGCAGATATCCCTACCCCCGCCAATCTCCACTGGCCCTCCAGGAGCCGGGGAAGCAGCCCCCCGGCGGCCCCTCCCGCTAAACATAGAAGAACGAACAGGCTTCGCTGCCTGGAACTGCCGATCAGGCCGAGGCGTTTTAGGCCGTAATAAAAGAGGCTGCCGAGTAGAAGTAGATAGGCGGCCAATCCTATGAACCCTGTCGTCGCCAAAGTGTCCAAAGTCTCGTTGTGCGAGCGATCGAAAGTCTCGCCTGGCTTCAATGAGGCCAAAGCGGGCGGCAGATAGGGGCTGAGGGCAGCGATCATGGTCTCTGGCCCGTAGCCAATGAGAACTCGCCCTGGACTGGCGGTAATGAGATTGACGGTTCCTTCCCAGGCCAGCATCCTTTGTTGGGCTGTGCGCGATTCGAGATCGAGAATGCCACTCAGCCGTCCAAGATAAGGCATCTTCCGTATGGACTCGAAGGGGGTATCGGGCAGGTTCAAAGTTATCAGAAAGAGGCCAAGAATGATCGCTACTCCAAGTACAGCCAGGGCAAATCCCTGCTTGTGTCTTGAGGCCGCTAAAAGAAGAAAAAAGAAGAAGGCACCTCCCATAAGGCCCAGCAAAGGCCCGCGGCTTTGGGTGAAGATGATGCAGAGCAGTTGGATAGCGAGGAGGCAGGCGTAGCATCCGCTGAGAACGTAGAAAGAGGTGGCTCTTTTCCCACGGCGAATGGCGGAAGAGAGCTGCATCAGTCGCCCTATCGTCAGGGGAACGATCATGATCAGGTAAGCTGCTACAAAGATGGGGTTGCCCATAGTCGAGATAGCACGAACAGTGACTCTTTCGCCTATGTCGGTCCAGGCTATGAGATCCAGGCCATAGTGCTGCATAAGGCCGTAAAGCGATATGGGCAAACTGGTGAGGAGTATAACGGTGATCAAGCGGTGGAGTTGCTTCCGATGGCGCAAGCTGTGCAGAATCACGAAGAAAATCACGATATAGGAAAGGGTGGTGTAAGTGCCCTGCATTCGGTGGTAGGAGCCCCACAGGCTGAGTCGGGGAGCGATGGAGGTGATGGTGGTGAGGATGTAGACTATTGACAGGAGTAACGCAGGGAGGGCCAACGGGGTCCTTAACGCCAGCCTCCAACCTCCAATCTCCAACCTCCAACTTCCGGCTTCCAGTTCTTTGATTACCCAGGCCAGCGCCATCACCAGGGCGATAGAACGCATCAGGGCGATCTTGTCGGGCTCAAAAGAGCGGTTGCTGTACGCATTGAAGAAGAGAGGCACTGCTATGACCAGGGCCATCCAGCTCGCTTCGATGACCTTATCACAGAAAACGCCTAAACTCGGTACGTCACAATGGTGGGGCAGGGGCGGCTCCCTTGCCCGCGTTTCGGCGGCAGGGGGGCTGCCTCTGCTGGCAGGTTGTGAGCTACTGAAACTCGCTTGCTCAGTGACGTGATTTTCTCTCAAGCCCCGAATCCTTTTCCAGAGATCGCTTCCAATGATTATATCATCAAGAAGATAAAATTACAACATTGCGTTCCCATCCAAATTGTGGTATGATATGTGAAATTGCCTGGCTAGAAAAGCGCGGTGAGCATTCTAGCAACACCGTTCGGGGAGTTCGCTAGGCTGGGTTGGCTTATAGCCGTAAGCTGGCAACGAAGAGCAGATGGAAGTATTCGATTAGGAGGAAACGATGGGCGGCTGGCTTTTCTTATTGGGTATGGGTGTGGTGGGGTTCGTCGCCCAGGCGGTGGACGGCACCCTGGGCATGGGATACGGCGTCTTTTCGACCACGCTGTTGGTGGGGATCGGGCTGGCGCCGGCCATCGCCAGCGCGTCGGTGCATACAGCAGAGACGGTGACCACGTTGGTTTCGGGGGTCTCGCACTGGCGGCTGGGCAACGTGCGCTGGAAGCTGTTCTCGCGCTTGGTCTTACCAGGTGTGGTGGGGGGCACGGTGGGCGCGTATTTCCTGGCCTCGATCCCCGGCAAGCAGATGAAACCAGTGGTGTCCGGGATGCTGCTGGTGATGGGGGGGCTGGTGCTCTACCGCTTTCTTACTCATAGGGAGCCGGGACAGCTCTCTGGAAGGCAGATGCCACTGTGGCAGGCGTCATTGCTGGGATTGGTGGCGGGCTTTCTGGACGCAGTGGGCGGTGGCGGATGGGGACCGGTCGCGACGCCCGGCCTGATCCTGAGCGGGAATCACGAGCCGCACTACGTGGTCGGCACGGTGAATCTGGTGGAGTTCTTCGTGACGGTGGCCGAGACGCTGACCTTTCTGTTCACCATCGGGCCTGAGAACTTTGAGTGGGGCGTGGTGGCGGCGTTGTTGGTGGGAGGCGTGATCGCAGCCCCGCTGGCGGCCTGGTTGTGCAACAGACTGCCGCACCGAGCTTTAGGAATAGCGATTGGGGGATTGTTAGTCTTGTTGAACGCGCGGACGTTGATTCTCGCTCTGTTGTGAAAAGGAGCTAAAATGCAAAATTCCAAGTTGATCCCTCCCTACGGCGGCCAGTTAGTGAATCTGCTGGTTCCAGCCGAGGAGGTTGCTGAGCTCAAAGCGTATGCCAGCAATTTGCCCTCCCTGCAGCTTTCGGCCCGCGCGGAGTGCGACCTGGAGTTGCTGGCGGTGGGGGCGTTTTCCCCGCTGGCTCGTTTCATGGGCCAGGAGGACCACCAGCGCGTGCTAGACGAGATGCGGCTGACCAGCGGCCACATCTTTCCTATCCCGGTGACGCTGCCGGCGGAGCCTGGCCCGGCGATTCGCCTGGATCAGGATGTTGCGCTGCGCAACGCCAAGAACGAATTGCTGGCGGTGATGACCATCGAGGAAGTCTACGAATGGGATCGGGACGAGGTGGCGCAGAAGGTCTTCGGCTCGCTGGATCTGCGCCATCCGCTGGTGGCGGAGATGCACCGCTGGGGACCCCTCAACGTCTCCGGTCGCTTGCGGGTGCTGCAACTGCCGCGCCACTACGACTTCCAGAACCTACGTCTCACCCCAGCCCAGATGCGGGCCAGGCTGGAGGCATTCGGCTACCAAAACGTAGTAGCGTTTCAGACGCGCAACCCGCTGCACCGCGTGCACGAGGAGCTGACCAAGCGGGCAGCCGAAGAGGTGGGCGGGGTGTTGCTGCTCCATCCGGTGGTTGGTATGACCAAGCCGGGTGACGTGGACCACTTCACCCGCGTGCGCACTTACAAGGCGTTGGCGGCCAACCACTATGACCCCGACCGCATCCTGCTGGCGCTGCTGCCGCTGGCCATGCGGCTGGCTGGCCCCCGCGAAGCGCTGTGGCACGCGCTGATCCGGCGCAACTACGGGGCGAACTACCTGATCGTGGGGCGCGATCACGCCGGCCCTGGGGCGGATTCGGCGGGCAAGCCCTTCTACGGGCCTTACGACGCCCAGGAGTTGGTCAAACAGCACAGCGAGGAGCTGGGGGTGGGGTTAGTGCCGTTCCGCATGCTGGTCTACCTGCCGGACGAGGGACGGTATGAAGAGGTCTCCAAGGTGCCGCCTGGGGTGCGCACCGCGTCCATCTCCGGCACCCAGGTGCGCGAGGAGTACCTGAACAACGGCCGCACGCTGCCGTCCTGGTTCACCCGGCCAGAAGTGGCGGAGATCCTTATCGAGACCTATCCGCCGCGTCACAAGCAGGGGGTCTGCATCTGGTTCACCGGGCTGAGCGGGGCGGGCAAGTCCACCACCGCCGAGGTGTTGACGGTGCTGTTGCAGGAGCACGGCCGCCACGTGACGCTGCTGGATGGCGACGTGGTGCGCACTCATCTGTCCAAAGGGCTGGGCTTCAGCAAAGAGGATCGCGACACCAACATCCGGCGGATCGGCTTCGTGGCCTCGGAGATCGTGCGCCACGGCGGCACGGCGGTGTGCGCGGCGGTGAGTCCCTACCGGGCCACGCGCAACGACGTGCGCAACATGGTCGGCCAGGACCATTACGTCGAGGTGTTTGTAGACACGCCGCTGGAGGTCTGCGAGCAGCGGGATGCCAAGGGGCTGTACGCCAAAGCGCGGCGAGGGGAGATCACGGGGTTCACAGGGATTGACGACCCGTATGAGTCGCCCCACCACGCTGAGATTGTGCTCGATACAGTGAGCTGGGCGGCCGAGGGGAACGCCCATCGGATCCTCGATTACCTGGTTGAGCGGGGCTTTATCCGCAGTCCGGTGGTGGCCGGGGGTGACAGCCAGCCTCAGTAATCACAGTCGCTCGCGGCGGATTGCCAAATCCGCCGCTAAGCCGCTGGATCTGGCGATCCAGCGGGAGCAAATTGTGATGTATTGAATATGGATGGTCGTTATTGAGGAGGGTACGCATGCAAACTAGAGATGTGACGTTCCAGCAAGTGCTAGACACGGTAGAGATGTTGTCGCCAGGCGAGCAGGTGGAATTGATTGAGGTTATCTGCCATCGTCTGATGGGGCGACGTCGCTCCGAAGCGGCGGCTGATATCCGCGAGGCCCGCGCCGATTATCGGGCTGGCGCAGTGCGTCGGGGCACAGCGGCTGACGTGATGATGGAGGAATCGCTGCGTCGCCAGTTGCTGGAGGTGCTGCTGGCGCCGGTGGAGCCGCGCAAGATGACCTACGAGGAGTTCCTGGCCTGGGCCGACGAGGACACCCTGGCCGAGTGGGTGGATGGGGAGGTGATAATGTACAGTCCGGCTAGTGATAGGCATCAAGACATTTCCGGCTTTCTGGAAAGTGTGTTGCGTTCTTTTGTGGAAGTGCGTCAACTGGGTATAGTGCGGAGCGCGCCGTTTCAGATGAAGCTGGCAGAATCGGGCCGGGAACCTGACTTGCTCTTTGTGGCCCAAACCAACCTGGGGCGGTTGAAAGAGACCTGCCTGGACGGCCCGGCCGACCTGGTAGTGGAGATCGTCTCGCCGGAGAGCGCGGGGCGGGACCGGGGAGAAAAGTTCTACGAGTATGCGCGGGGCGGGGTGCCAGAGTACTGGCTGATTGACCCTCAGACGGAGTGGGCCGAGTTCTACCGGCTGGAAGAAGAACACTACCGCCTGGCTTTCGGCGGCCAAGAAGGCGAGTACCACGCCCTGATGTTGCCCGGCTTTGCGCTTCGCGTAGAGTGGCTGTGGCAGACGCCTCTCCCCCCGATACTGGACGCAGTGCGTGAACTGGGCTTGATATGAGCGCGCCGAGCCCCCCGATGGATACGGCTATGAGAGAATTTGTGGAAGGAGGAGGAACTAGGCAGATGAGAAACGAGGGATTGTTGGAGCGGATCACGGTGGATCCCAAGGTCATGGTCGGCAAGCCGGTTATTCGCGGAACACGGATCCCGGTAGCGCTGATTTTGAAGATGTTGGGACAGGGCATCTCCATCACGGAGATTCTACGTGAGTATCCCAGGTTGGAAGAGGTGGACATCCACGCTGCTATAGTCTACGCTGCGGGCGTGGTGGAACACGAGGATGTGTTTCCCCTGCCGCCACGGGGTGAATTGGTGCCAGCATGAAATTCCTGGTGGATGAATGCACGGGCACATCGGTGGTAGCCTGCTTACGTGACGAAGGCCACGATGCAGGGGCTGTAGTCGAGGTAATGCCTGGAGCAAACGATGCGGAGATTCTGGACCGCGCGGTGTCCGAAGGCTGGATTGTGGTGACCAACGACAAGGACTTTGGTGAGATGGTCTTCCGCAGGGGGCTGGCGCATCGGGGCGTGGTATTGTTGCGTTTGCGAGACGAACGAGCAGAGAACAAGGTTCGGATAATGAAGGTCGTGTTGGCGCAAGTCGGTGAACGGTTGCGGAACCATTACGTTGTGGCCACTGAGTCAGGGATTCGTGTGCGGAAATGATGATCGGGGGGACAATCATGTTCAACTTCCTGCGCAAACGAAAGCAACCCAAAGTGTTGGTCATCGGCCTGGACTGCGCTGCGCCGCAGTTGGTCTTCGACGCCTGGCGCGACCAATTGCCCAATCTGCGGCGGTTGATGGAGGCCGGGATTTACGGCGACTTGATGTCCTCGACTCCCGCCATCACTGTGCCAGCCTGGAGCTCGATGCTCAGTAGCAAGGACCCGGGGGTGCTGGGCTTTTACGGCTTCCGCAATCGGGCCGACTATTCTTACGACAGGATGACCATTGCCACCGGCGTGGCGGTGAAGGAAAAGCGAGTCTGGGACATCCTGGGCCAGGCGGGGAAGCAGGTCAGCGTGGTCGGCGTGCCGCAAACCTACCCGGTCCGACCGGTCAACGGCTGCCTCGTCTCCGGCTTTCTCACCCCGTCGGTGCAGAAGCAGTACACCTACCCCCACGAGCTGCGCTACGAGATTGATCGGGTGCTGGGCGGCGAAGAGTACGACGTGGACGTGCGCCAGTTCCGCACCGAGGACAAGGACTTCTTGCTCCAGCAGATCTACACCATGAACGACAAGCAGTTCAAGGTGATACACTACTTGATGGAGAACAAGCCCTGGGACTTCTTCATGTTCGTGGACATGGGGGTGGACCGGATTCACCACGGGATGTGGAAGTATCACGACACGACCCATCCCAAACACGAGCCGGGCAACAAGTATCAACACGCCATCCGCGACTATTACATCCACCTGGACCGGCAGATCGGGACGCTGCTGGAGCGGGTGCCTGAGGAGACGATGATCCTGGTCGTCTCGGATCACGGGGTCAAGCCGATGCACGGCGGCTTGTGCGTCAACGAGTGGCTGCGCCGGGAGGGGCTTCTGGTGTTGCAGGAGGAGCCTGAGGGCGAGGGATTGGTTCCCTTTGACAAGGTGAAGGTGGACTGGAGCAAGACCCGGGTGTGGGGATCTGGCGGCTATTACGCGCGCATTTTTATCAACGTGGAGGGGCGCGAGCCGCAGGGGACGGTCCCGTCCGCACAGTACGAGGCCTTCCGCGACGAGCTGGCCGACGCGCTCCGCTCGATCACCGCGCCGGACGGGAGCGACATCGGGACGCGGGTCTTCAAGCCGCAGGAGGTCTACCGCGAGGTGCGCAACATTCCCCCCGACCTGATCGTCTATTTTGGCGATCTCTCCTGGCGTTCGGTGGGGAGCTTTGGTCACGGCGGCATCTACACCTTTGAGAATGACACCGGCCCCGACGACGCCAATCACGCCGAGAACGGGATGTTCATCCTGGCCGACCCACGGGCGAAGGGCGGCGGCCAGCGGGTGGCTGCTCGTCAGCTTATGGACGTCGCACCAACTATACTGGCGGCTTTGGGGTTGCCGATTCCGCTGGATATGCAGGGAAGCGTCATTGGGATTTAGAGCAGGTTGATCATTATTAAGGAGGGCAGACTTGGCCAATTGTCTGGTCACGGGGTGCGCGGGCTTCATTGGAGCCAAAGTAGCTGAATTCCTTTTGCGGGACGGGCACACGGTTGCGGGGGTGGACAACCTCAACGACGCCTACGACGTGCGGCTGAAGCACTGGCGGCTGGCGCAGCTTGAGGGCAAGCCGGGGTTCGTGTTTCACAAGCTGGACATCACGAATCACAAGGAGCTGAGGAAGCTGTGGGAACCGCAGGAGCAAGGGGGGGTGCCCTTTGACGCGGTGATCAATCTTGCCGCGAGAGCGGGGGTGCGGCAGAGCGTCGAGAACCCGTGGGTGTATTTTGAGACCAACGTGACCGGCATGCTGAACCTGCTGGAACTGTGCCGGGAGTTCAAGGTGAAGAAGTTCGTGCTGGCGTCCACGTCCAGCCTGTACGGGGCCGACAATCCACGTCCCTTCCAGGAAGATGCGAACACCGATGCCCCCCTTTCTCCCTACGCGGCCTCGAAGAAGGCCGCCGAGGCGTTGTGCTACACGTACCATTACCTGTACGGCATTGACGTGACCGCGCTGCGCTATTTCACCGTCTACGGCCCGGCGGGGCGGCCTGATATGAGCCTGTTCCGCTTCGTGCAGTGGATCAGTGAGGAGCGGCCGGTGATCGTCTACGGCGACGGGCAGCAGTCCCGCGATTTCACCTACGTGGACGACATCGCCCGTGGCACCATCGCTGGTCTCAAGCCATTGGGCTACGAGGTGATCAATCTGGGCTCGGATGAACCCATCGTATTAAACGACGCCATCCGGCTGGTAGAGGAACTGGTGGGGAAGAAGGCCAACGTCGAGCACAAGCCCCGCCACCCCGCCGACGTGCTGGCCACGTGGGCGGATATCGGCAAGGCGGAGCGGTTGCTTGGTTGGCGGCCGCGCGCCTCTTTTGCGGAAGGTGTTGCTCAGTTGGCAGTCTGGTACCGGACGAACCGTGAGTGGGCAAAGGACGTGGCAACGTGGTAGCGTCTGAATGGGCTGGTGTGGCTGCCATCTTTTGTATGTAAGTGCGTTGCACCCATAGTCGCAACTGCTCACCTGCTCCCGCTGGACCTGGTCCAGCGGGAGCAGCGGTTGTTGCGGCCCTGGCCAAGCGCATGGTTCGCAGTTTTCAGGGTTGGTCATCGTCGTTGGAGCAGCGGACTAGGGTCCGCTGCCAGCAAGGTGAGCAGACACCATCAGTTTTTGCAGATCACTTGATCTGCACCTCAGCCACCCACCACATCCACTGCTCGTCGAGGTAGGTTTCTCTCGCTTCGGCGGGGAAGACCAGTTTGACGGGGCCGCCCAGGTCTTTGATGAGGTCTTGGCCGCCCACCTGGTAGGCCAGCATGATGGGCCACTCCTTCAGGTCGGCAGCCGCGATTTCGACCGTCATTCCGTCCTCGGCCACCAAGACCATGGCTCCGGCCTCGTCCGAGCCGCCGCACAGCTCCCAGACCTTGGCCAGGGTGAGACCGCGATACTCCAGGCCGTCGCCCATCCAGGGGTCGTCAATGACTTGCTTGATTGCGTACTGGTCGAGCTGGTCGGCGTCGAAGTGGCACTCTTCGCCCACGTTGGGCAGGGTGAGGTCGCCGGTGACTTTCAGGATCACGTCGCCGGTGGGCGCGGGGAGAGGGCCGGCGACGGGCAAGGGGGTGGCTTGAGGCGCACACGCCACCAGCACCAGGGCTACAACCAACAGGGTTGAGGCGATCAGATTCTTGCGCATTTTTCTTTCTCCTTCTTTTTTGCTTAATGTTGCTCGGCGATGTTCTTGTCTACAACTTTCTTGGCTTCGTCCAGCGCTTCCTGTGGAGTAGCGGCCTGCAGTTCCACAGATTCCACTGCTCTCCGCAATGCGCCATCACTGGTGCCCAGAGCCGAGAAAACCGGGATGGCGTAGGAGTATTCAAGTTCTTCGATGGGCACTTGCTGCAGGGCATGATCTTCCAGATAGGCTCGCATCTCCGGCCAGTCCAGGGCGTCTTTGTAGATGGGCACGTAGCCAGTGTGGGTGGAGAGGTAGAGCGAGCTTTCCGGACTGGTCATGAACTTGACGAACTCCCAGGCGGCGTCGAGGATGGCCTGCTCCTCGTTCTTGAAGATGACCAGGCTGCCACCGCCTATGGGAGCAACCGTATCGCGCCCGGCGATGGTGGGGATCATGGTCACACCGAGTTCGAAAGCGACTTCCTCAGCGATGCCGGGGATGCCAGAGCTGGAATACAGCAGCATACCTGACTTGCCAGCCAGAAAGTCGCCCTCGGCCTCCTGGTGTTGGCCAGGGGGCATGACCTGGTACTTGTTGACCATGTCGCCCCACAGTTGCAGCATCTCCACCGCCTCAGGGTTGTTGTACAGCACTTCGGTCTGCTCCTCATTGATGATCTGGGCACCGTTCTCCAGGAACATGGTGCTCAGGTACCAGTGGGTGTTCGAGTGGGTGTTGAAGCCCCACTGGTCTATCTGGCCGTTGCCGTCGGTGTCCTGGGTCAGCTTTTGGCCGTACTCGATGACCTCATCCCACGTGGTGGGCGGCTTGTCGGGGTCGAGCCCGGCGGCGACGAAGAGGTCCCGGTTGTAGTAGAGCATAGGGACACTGTTGTTGAGAGGCATGCTCCAGGTCTGTCCCCCTGCGCTGTTGTATTCCCAGAAAGCGTCGTGAATCTGCGAACGGTCAATGCCGTTGGGGCCGTCGGTAAAATCGGTGATGGGGACAATGGAGTCAGTCTTTCCCAGCAAAGGCGCTCCGCCCAGGTGGGCCACGTGGGGCAGGGTTTGCTCGGCGAAAATGGCGTTCCACACCTTGCCCATGATCTGGGCGTACGCGCCCTGGTAGGTGGCGTTGACCTGGATGCTGGGATGAGAGGCGTTGAACTGCTCCACCAGAGCCTCGACCGCCTCCCCGGAGCTCCCACCGAGGGCATACCAGAATTCGAGTGCGATCTGGGGGATGGGCGTCTCGATTGCTACGGGCTTAACTGTCGGAGTTTCTGCTGCCTTTTCACCCGCGCAGGCTGTAAGCACCAGCAGGCCAGCTATGAGCACCATCAATATTTTTCTCCATTTGACCATGAACTACATCTCCTCCTGAGTTATTCACACTGACTGCTTTAGAAACCTGTGGGTTTTGAGTTCCGCCTGCACCTCCTTTCCGATGACTTACACTCCTTTGAGACCTGTGGCAGCGATGCCTTCCACGAACGATTTCTGGATGATGAAGTAGAAGATTACTACTGGTAAGGAGACAAAGACGGTGGCGGCCATGAAGAGGCCCCACTGGGTGCCGCCCTCCTGACTGACGAAGTAGCGCAGGCCGATCTGCAGGGTACGCATGTTTTTGCTGGTGGTGACGATGAGTGGCCAGAGGTAGGAGTTCCAATTGCCCATGAAGGCGAAGAGGGCCTGGGAAGCCAAAACCGGCTTCGAGAGAGGCAACACAATTTCCCACAGAAAGCGCAGCCGGCCACAGCCATCCAGCTTGGCCGCGTCCTCCAGGTCACGGGGCAGGGTCATGAACTGCTGCCGCAGCATGAAGACGCCGAAGGCGCTGGCCAAGAAAGGCACGATCAGCCCTTGATAGCTATCCAGCCAATGCAGGCTCTTGAGCACCAGGTACGATGGCACCATGGTCACCTGGGTGGAGATCATCGTCGTGCTGAGGAATAGGGCGAACATGAAGTTCTTGCCCTTGAAGTTCATGCGGGCAAAGGCAAAGGCGGCCAACGAGCAGGTGATCAGTTGCCCTACCGTCACGGCCACAGCCACGGCCACGCTGTTGAAGAAATAGCGTCCAAACGGGGCTGCGTTCCAGGCGTCCACATAGTTCTGAAGTCGCCAGGCTTGGGGGATCCAGGTAGGTGGATAGGTAAAGATCTCTCTCTTATCTTTGAGCGAGGTCGAGAGCATCCAGATGTAGGGCATCATCACCACTGCGGCCGTAACTCCCAGAGCGATGTACCAGAAAGTGGCAAAGATGGCCCTGCGTTGTCGTTGGGAAGGCCGGGTGTTTCTCCGAGAGACTGTACTTGTCTGACTGACCATGATTTTCCTCCCCTTTTTTCACTCGTAATGCACCCGCGAGCCCATGACCTTAAACTG
>Ga0315539_1002091_pt1 | contig 14444 bp, 7 predicted proteins | sample SalMarSW160150MG_FD_203097 | JGI IMG/M metagenome (GOLD analysis project Ga0315539, IMG submission 203097) | Salt marsh sediment microbial communities from the Plum Island Ecosystem LTER, Massachusetts, United States - Salt Marsh Sediment SW1601-150 ... | reverse complement strand
AGCACTTTCTTTCAAAGCCGCGTCATAGTCGAAGTAATGGAAGAGCGATGCGTACTTGAGCCGGTCGATCCGTTCGACGATGGAAGCGGCGATGTTCAGAACGTACATCACGATCATGGTGACGCTCATGGCCAATGATACTTTTCCTTTTTCCGAAAAGATCGCCGAGAACATCATGGCCAGGCTATACACCGCCAAGGCGAATAGCATGGACAGAAAAAAGACGATGATCTGAGCCATCCAAATGAAATCGACATTCGTTATCGCCGCAGCCGGAATGATGGAGAAGACGGAAACGAAGGTGAAGATCCCGATGACCGCGGCTCCGCCCAGGTATTTGCTGATATACAGCTTCCACCGTTCAATCGGCTTCGCGAGGAGGTATTCGATCGTTCCGTTTTCTATCTCACGGGCGATCGCGGAGCCGGCCAATCCCGTAACCAGGATGATCATGGCAATGGGCCAGAAAATGCTGTAGTACTCAACCGCCAAAAATTTCTCGATCGTATCAAACCGGAAGTCGTCTATCCCGAACGCGTCCATAAACGCTTCCGGGTAGACATCAACGAAATTTTCCAATTTATCGGCGTTCTCCAGCATCGTCGGATACATCCCGGCAAACATAAGGACGATCAGAAACATGCCGATCCCGTACGCGATGACGGCAACTTTTTTGTCCTTGAGGATGCGAAGGATGATTGAATGCATATTAATTTTGGTAGTACTCCATGAAGATTTCTTCGAGCGATGCATGGTGGATTTCGATGTCTTCCAAAGGAAACGCGCTGAGCTCGCGAAGCACGGGAGCGATCTCGCCCTTTACGTTAAATACGACGTTGGTATCGTCTTTGATTTCACACGTTGCATGCATGATTTGGAGATGTGAAAAATCGATTTTTTTCGAAAACCGCGCTTTCACCGTATACAGATGCTTTCGGCTCAAACTCGCGATGGACTCCGTGGCAACCAGCCGGCCTTCCTTGATAATCGCCACGCTGTCGCAGATCTGTTCAACTTCCTTTAAATTGTGCGATGACATGAAGATGGTCGCTCCGTTGGAACGGGCCTCTTTAAGCAAATCGTAAACCGTCTGCTGAAGGAGCGGGTCCAACGCATTCGTCGGTTCATCAAGGATGATGAGATGCGGATTGTGCATGAGCGCGAGAACGATTCCCAGCTTCTGCCGATTGCCGGATGACAAATGCTTGGCCTTGATTGATGGATCGAAATCCAATCGTTCGATAAGAACATCCGCGATCAGCTTGCTGCTGTTAATGTTTGACAGGTATTCGATATGTTCATACCCGGTCATGTTCTTGTACAGCGTTACGTTTCCGGAAAGGTACCCGACCTCATTCTTTAAATCCACGGCATCTTTTTGAGCGTCTTTTCCCAAAAGATAAATGCCCCCATTGGTCGAACGGATAAAGTTCATCATGCAGCGAATGGTCGTGGTCTTCCCCGCGCCGTTCTTTCCCAAAAACCCGAAGATCTCCCCTCTTGGGACGGAAAAAGAGATGTCATCAACAGCCTTTACCTGTTTTTTCCCAACACCAAAATACTTCGTGAGATGGCTGATTTCTATGGCTTTATCACCTTGAATCATACTGGATTCAATAGTGGTGCATAGAGAGCAAAGTGTCAACTGTCATTGACGAGATTTGAGGGGGGAGGTGTGTAGGAAGGAATTTTCAAAACTTAGCATTTTCATCAAAAAGCAAATCGTTTTTTGTATTTCTTTATTTCACGATAGGACTCCTTTAAAAAAGATTCGAAGGACTCGCGACGTTCGTACAGCTTCGTAAAATACACGGGCGCGGACACCCCCTTGATCTTTACCGCCTCATGCTCCTCATAGAATGCCGCTTTCTTTTTTAGAAACGGACGCAATTCGGGGCCATTAAGAATAATCGGCGCCAACAATTCGCTTAGATGCCACTCGATGTGCGGCGACTCAAACGTTCGACGTTTCGCCGCCGGAAAAACCTCCTTCCATTTTTTAAAATAGAGAAAATGACATGCCTCATGCAGGATCGTTTCAACAGCATGCGACGGATTCCGATAATTGAAAAAGATGAAAAAGGACCATGTATCTAAAAATCTAGGACAGATCGGATTGATCGATATCAACGCACGAATACTCTTTCTTTTTTTTGGCCAATCCGTTCCCATGACTTTGCTTAATTGCTCGAATGCGGCTCGCTCCTTCTTTTTCCAAATAGATACATAAAGCGCCTTCTGCCGCATAATTCGCTCCTTCTTTTTCCGTCTATACTCCAACACATACGCCCGAATAAATGCCATCCGATCCGCCTTTTTCTTCAAGCCTAATACCGGCTTCAATCGAGGATGCCTTTTCAATATGTATCTTCCCCACCCCCAATCATTATCGAATAAAAAACCATAAATACAATCCATTTCAAGCACTGTCGGCACGGACGAAAATTTAACTATTGGAATCCTCATACTGAATCCAATTATACTTCAACCTTCATAATTAAAATAATGACATACGAAAACCCCGCGTATTGCGGGGTTTTCGATGGCGGGCCACGTCACTCGCGAGTGACGTGGCGGGCCATGTCGCTCGCGAGTGACGTGGCGGTCCTTGAGGGAGCTGATTCGAAAGCAAAACAGAACAGCAATCACCCTCTAGTCGTTCGCACGATCGGGAGTTCAATGCGTGAACATGATGCTGAAATAACTCGTCGTTTCCGGTGTTCGTTCGATGGAATAGTCATCCGAATTCGTAACGGAAAGAATATTCGTTTTCAGTTCCATTCGCTCCGCATACGTCAACGCCGACACAAGACTTGCCGGGGAATCCAAATGATCGTTTCCCAACGTCATAATCCGGGCGAGATCATTCTGCTCAATGAATGCGCGCGTCTCCCGATCGTTCATGTCCGCTCGTTCTCTTGTTAAGTAGTGGGAAAAATCAATGGAATAAATAACCAGACTATGGTACGACAAATGGCCGGCTAGCCATGCGCTTACCCTTTGAGCGTCACGCTCCGTTGCATACGAATTGAATACTACGGGAAGAATGCGCGCATCGGGCAGGTAGTGCGCCACGAACGGAACAACCGCCCCGACCGCATGTTCGTTCAGAAAAATATCCGGCTGATCGGGCAGATCGAAATCAGCCATGAACCGATTGACCAAATCAGCGTCGGAACGCACATCGCCAAACGGCGTCTGCCATACGGCATTCGCCGTTGCGATCGTACCCACCCCGCTATTAAAGTGATTCGGCCCGATAATCACAACCTGCGTCACATCGTTTCCGCTGGCGCGCTTGATCTGTTCCGCAATCAACTCCGAGGCCAACAGATGCTGTGGAACAACAATCGCCCGAATATCGTCCCGTTGATCAACCGTTTCCGCCGTTACGATGGCGCGCTCAAAATTATCCCGTTCAAAAAACAGGGGCTGTAACGCAATCCGTGGCAGGTCATGCACCACGTGCGGTTGGACGCTATTCGGTTTCTGAACGATTCCTGAATACGTATAAAGAACAACGAGCAGGAGAACGAACGCGCCGATGACAAACGATATCGTAAATCGCCGCATGGTTACTGAATGGTCACCTGCTCCTCCGAAGTGAAGTTCATGTAATCCGGGTTGAGCATGGATTGAATCACTGCCGGCTCCGCCCGATAGCTCCCTTTCGTCCTCACGCGCGCGTAATAGACGATGTATGCATTATCACAAGAACCCCGTCGCCAGTTACGGTCGATCATATATTTCACATACTGCCCATCACGATCATACGGATAGATGCGATGACAGTCGTATTGGCCGCGATACAGCTTCGTTATCGATAAAAGACCTGATGGAAGAATATCCGTAATCTGGTAGGTTCCGTCCAACGCATCCTGCTTGAATTCCGGGGTCAGAACCACTTTGATCAAGTCCCCATCATGAAATGTATTCGTCCGTTGACCATCCACATAGTATTCCCGCCGAATACCAATCGCATCGTCCCGCTGCACATCGCGTTCCATAAGCGGCTGAGGAACGGTCGCCGTGAGTTCGATGTTCGGTTCCGTCTTTACAATACTGATCTCTTCCTTGGATTTGAGCCGGAAGGAATACGTAAATCGCGGCTTCTTCAAATCCGCCTGAACTGTTTCGCCATTAAGAACGAACGTAACCGAAGCCGCTTCACCGGAAAGCCGTGACAAATTTGCTTTTGCAAATGTAAGCTCCTCCAAATACAACAGGATCTCCTTCGGATGATGAAGACGGAGATAGTCCCACAACCCATACTGCTGCGGTTCGTTCAATAATGCCGCCAGAACCGCGGTTAACTCCGTATTCTTGAGTACCTCGTCGTTTGACTCGCCCGCTTTAATGATCATGTGCGGTTCTTTTACCCAAGCGTATTCCCGAACGATATCGAAATACATTGCACGCGCCAATTCCGCATCGCCCAACGAGTACAATGCAAGAGCTAGATAGAGCCGCTCCGTGACGCTCAAGTCATCCCGCGTCACCCAGATGTGCAACCTTGGCAACACCGGCTCACCCAATGCAGCCAAACCGTATAAGGCCAAGGACACCTGTTCCTTGCTACTCCCCTTATCTTCCAGGATACGGAAGAAGTATTGCATAAGCGCGGTTTCATCAAACCCAACATCCCCAAGGCCGGTAACTCGCGCGGATAATTCCAAGTTCTCGCTACTGTACGGTAATAACGTTATCCCACCTTGTGACGTCTGATATTGCCGAGCATTGAATTCCGACGTATGTCTATCCAGGCCAAACGTATCATTGAGCCATCGCGTAGCGAGTGTCCGGGCCAACCCTTGATCGATCCGATCGCCATACGCCCAGGAAAGTCTCTGGAGCGCTTGATAGACCGCGCTACGTTTTCGATCAGCCAGTACCACCTGCATCTCCTTATCCGTCTCATTGGAAAAGCTGCCCATATCCGCCGTATCATAACGCTCCGCATGCGAAACGGTCAGCCGTGAATCTATCACATGAAGAGGCAGCGTTACCGCGTCCCCGCCTTGATCCGATTCAAGCTGATAGGTTACATCGTACGAACCGACGGTGAGTGTTGGCAAGTTGAAAAACGCCGACTGAAAGGCCTTCGTGCGCTTGGTCAACGGTGCCTGGATGTCTAAATCAGGCGATAACACACCAAGCGTTACGTCGTCCGTGCCTGTAAATGCTGTTCCATAGGACCGAAGCCTTGCGATGGGTGAATCATCCGATACGTACTCTCCTCCAATACCTACCTCGACAAACGCGGGCAGAGAAACCGGAATCTTTGACACGCTGACGCCAACGTCCAGACCGGAGCTGATCCCCTGCGCCGTAACGCGCCAGGACGTAATGTTATCGGGTAACGTAAAGGTCGTTTGCGCCAAACCGGAACCATTTGTTGTCACTGTCTTGAATAAAGCGGCGTCCGTGAAAAACTCTCTCGGCCCCCCGCCCTTCTCATTGTGAACGAAATACCCATCTGCAAAATACGTATGGTACGGTTCCACTCGAAAATTATAGACACGTACCACCTCTCGTTTCGGCTCGATGGACGTGACAAACGTCTTGCTTCCGTCAGATCGCAGCATCCAGTCTCCGATCTTCAAATCTCCGGCCGGTTTGAAACCGAGATTGGCATATACCAAATGCTCCGGCGTCACCCGTACGTCATGATTGATAATCAAATACTCACTAACAACATGGCGATACAGCTCCGTTACAACACCCGAATCCGTTTCATCGGTCCGTGGATCCACCAGCGTCAGCACTTCATCACCAACGCGGATATCCTCGATCGGAATTGAACGACCATCCGCCATTCGAATCTCCGTTCCCGCCAGGAAACAACCTCCCTTTTCCGCTCCTCCGTACGGCGTCACAGGCCGATGATGTGAGTAGGCCGAAAAAATCGAGCCGGATCCAAGACCGGAATAGATCGAGTCAATGGGATTCGCGTAGTCATCCATGACGGCATAGAAGGCTTCGTCGATGAGATTCAAATTAACCGCAGAAGAAACGGGCTTCCCTGCCGCATCACGTGTACGAATCGAAACCGTCACATCCTCTCCCGGTTCGTACTGGTTCTTATCGGGAGTAATGTCGATCTGCAGCTTTTTGTCATTCCTGTCGAACAAAATGGAATTTCCCGTCCATCCGGTTTCAGCAGGGACGAACGTCTCGCCATTGAAATACACGCCCGCGACATTAACGTTCGGGATATCTCGCTGCTCAAATGCGAATTGATATGTCGACTCCTGCGATACGCCATACTCCTGCAGACCATTTTGCTGCTGCATGAACAGGTAGTAGTTATCCCCGCCGGATTGCAGCGGCACATCGTTGTTGACGAACTCGATACGAACCTGCTCACCAACGGAAAAATGATTGTCTTCCGGAAGCTTTAAACGATAAAAATCGTATTCACTCTCGTCATGACGATTCAGGCGCCTCCCATCATAGTAATACATGTACGTCTTGGCATTTTCGTAGCGACCCTCAGCATCGTAATAACGCAACTGGATCTGATAGGATACATCGGGCTCCAGCTCCCGTTCATACACAAACATACCCTGATCATTCGTGAGACCGTCAAAATGATCCACCGTTTCTTGATTTCTGCTATAGGAATAGGTTTTGTATGTACGTTTATTAATGAAGTCATACCCGGTTCCTCTTTCCGTGCGGGTGTAGCTCACCCTCACCACCTCTCCCTCCACCCGAGTGCCCGCGCTGGCGGGTAATGTCTCCGGATCCTGATAGATCCCTTCGGACAGGCTGTCCATATCAATCATGTGCACCGCCACTTCCAATCTCCCCTGCTCCTTTTCCGGATAGGTAACCGTCGTCCTGGCATCCACCTGCGGACCATAAAAATGTAATCGCGCATCAGCGCTCACCTCGGCAATCTCGGACATCTCCGGCTCCACGGTTACCCATGCGTACGCGGGCCAGCAACCGTAGTCAGAGGTACAGTCTTGATATTCCTTGGTATAGCGGAAAATCGCCTTCCCATCCGTATCCGTCACCACGTGCTCCTTTATCACTCCATCCACCTTGAATACAAGCGGTAATTCCGGGACCGGCGTCCCTTCGAAAAACGAGGCCTGAGTCTCGAGTACGACTTCATCACCCACATAGGCAACATATGCGCTTGGGGTCAGACGAAGCTGATACGACGGCTTCTCATACGACCGAACCTGAATGTATTTACGTGCAATGACATCATCACCCACCTTTAGCTCCACCGTGTATGAATCCGGTTGTAAATTCACAATCGGTATCTCCCCGGCAAATGTCCCCAACGTATCTACGTTGATCGTTCGCGTCTCCAAAACAATCGGACGGTAATAGTAATCAACGTAGCCATCCTTTACGAGGGACAATGTTACCGGTTCGTTGATGCGCTGCCGATCCCGAGCGCGCAACAAGCCCCAGAACTTTAACGTATCCGTCGGTTGGTACAATGGTCGGTCGGTATAGAGGTACGACCAATAGTCAGGAGCGCTCGAATCAGCCCAACGACCGTACCTGCCTGATACAAACATCGCCGGAATAATCAGCGCATGCCCTCCGGAAGAAACCTTAAAGTAATACCGTTTGTTGCTTTGATAATCGGAGGCGCTGTCAAGAATCTCTTGAGGCGTATCGAGCACGGCAACGCCCCGGTCGTTCGCGGTTACCTGTCGCCCGGTTCCGATCAGCTCGACGCGGGCGCCGGGCGCCGGGCGCCGCGTAGACAGATCAGCCGCCCACACAATCGTCCGATCCTCTGCAACGTTCAGATACGCCGCCATATCCGTTACCTGAACCAGTACCTGACTGCGCTCATTTCCGCTCTTCAATTCCACAAGAAAATATCCGTACGGCAACGGCTCGGAAAAACGGATAAATTGCACGCCGCTCTCCTCCTGCAACGGGAGCGTGAACGACGTTAACGACTGACGACCGGAAACATCTTCCCGGTAATACTCCTTGGAGGAAGACCACCAAGGAAGCCGATCCCGACGATCCAGCATCTGAAGATATTCGTCCTCACCGCGTAACGGATAGACATCCACATCCACGGAATCGTTCTTCAAATTTCTTGCCGAAAGCTGGATGAGAGGCGGCTCCGTTCCGCTCACGTCCTGCAAGGCCTGATACGTTCGAAGCCAGGGATCATTCGGCGTTGGCGCATCATCCGAAAGAACGGTTTCAAACGCAAACACCAAATCGTCCTGCAACGTCTGATCGCTTCCGGACAACGGAAGGCCTTTTTGTACCGTTACCCGATACACCTGCGCCGGTGCCAACCGATCCTCGGGGACATACACAAGCGTACGGCCATGTCGTTCAAATCGACCCGGAACCGGAGGATCTATGGAAATATATGACTCGTAATCAACGAACAGCTCATGACTGAACGTCACTTCGATGCCGGTTGCCAGCGGGACGTTGGTCGCCGCATCGCGCGGCAGGTAATGAAGCACCTTAAAGCGATCCTTTACCTGAAACGCCCATTCGTAATCAAGCGACTCCTCGTCATCCGCCGTCGCAGCCATCGCAACCGTAAAAACGGCATTAGGTGTCAACGCCTCCGCCGGTTTTAACTCCCACTCCGTCGGAGACCGTTGTGTCAGTGAAAATGGCACGTCCGGGGAAACCGCGATACGCTGCCGAACCTCATCGGTAGTCAACTCCTCCTTGCTGGACAAGATGTAAGAGGATGTCGGCTCCACTCCCAGACTATCCTCAGAAACGGCGTTCATCTGAAAATCATCCCGGGCAACATCGTCCAGCACCAATTTCGAGAATCCTTCAAAGAGGTCCTTTTCGCCGAAAAAGAATGTTGTGACGCCGGGATTTCTGGAAAGAGAGATGGCAAAACCTGCAATAAGCGCAAGGACCGCGAGACCTCCGCCGATAACGATCCCCTTCTGTTTCCAGCCTCGTGACCACCACTCCATGCCTTGCCGTGCGACGCGCCGCACCGCGGCCCCCGTCTTGCTCAGATACACACGCGCACGTTCCTTCGTTTTCATAAGTGACCGCTCGATTGGTTGTTAATTGTATGGATCCATACTACCACTTCACGCCTATCCGTCCAGTGGTAATATTGCCGTTTCTAGGAAAAAATTGATCTGATCGAGATCAAAAACAGGACGAGGATAGGGATGTGACCTTGCTACCGAAACAAAAACAGGGCAGCTATAGAGCCCTGTTTTTGATTGTATGCGAATTGGCCTTTAATTTTTCTTCATCTGCATCCCCCTATCCAAGCCCCCTGACTCCGCTTATACTCACCGCATATGAAAAAGGGATTGAAAATAATACTGCTCGTTGCGGGAGCGATCCTCGTGATTGTCGCCTCGTTTTTGGGAGGAGTGCTGTATGCGGACTCGATTCATGATCCGGCTCCCGCATCTATGGAGGAGCAGACCGGGGATACAAAATTGTATACGAATGAACAGTGGCATTTTTCAGTACGCTATCCCGCCATGATGGATGAAATTACAGAGAACCCGAACAGCATCGTATTCGGAATGAAAGGTGATTCGTGGTTGTCCGGTTATGTAGTTAATACAAAGGAAGCGCCGTTTGATTCAACCAAAGAATGGCTGGACGCGCAGCCAAAGGGCGACTTCTCTTCCGAAGGATATGAGCTCATCCTCTGGCTGGATCATCAACAGCAAACCGCCGTCGTGGCCGAATACGTTGAATACGATCGGAGGCCCGATGGTACGTACGTCCATGGAAGATATTTTTATGCTGTTCGCATTGATAACGGAATCCTATACAAATTCCATGTAGGCGGTGCCGTTCAATTTGAGGAACGGGGCGTTCCTCAAATCAGCTCGGACTCTTTGGAGTTCGTACACTCGTTTAAGCCGTATATTGAATGACCGCTTGTTGAAATCACAAAAACAGGGCGATGATAGTCCCCTGTTTTTGAGGTAGTGCCTGTTGCGTTCACAACGGGCTGTTCGGATGATCAAAAAATGACCGCTTGGCGGGCCACGTCGCTCGCGAGTGACGTGGCGGGCTACGTCGCTCGCGAGTGACGTGGCGGGCCACGCCACATTCAAACCCCCCAGACAACTTGACGAATCCCCTATTTTATGCTACTTTCCCCCTTCGTCCGAATGTTTTTCGGACATTCACAACTTACAAGGAGAACGTACATTGAAACCGGAAAATATCTACAACGGCGGCATATTGGACGCATTACGTCCGATCGGCTCAATCAACGACCTTACCGACGAGGAGCTTAAGCGCATGCGCGCCGTGCGCATACATGATCCGATCACTCGAACCAGCATCGTTATTCCTTCCAAGGACTATGGAGGATTATACGCGCACTGCGTGGCGACCTTGCAAAATTGCGAGGGATACATCTTTGCGCACGACCTGAACCGCATCCGCGGACTCATGGCGCGGCGCAACGTGATTTCCCACGATGAACTCACGGATATCCGCCGCCGCGCGAATGGACTGCGAAACGTCGGCATCCCGCCGATCTTCACGGAAGAGTGGTGCGCGCGTACGACGTTTCGCTACACCGTACGGGACGGAATCGAAAACGGACAGACGGAGGTTTCATTCGACTGCCTGTTCCCGGTCATCGACTTCCTCATCCAGTACGGCGCCGGAGTGTATGAGCGGAGGCGTGCGGGCATGGCCGTGACGCTTGGGCGGGCGAAGTGCAAAGGGAACAAGATTCCCCTTACGCCGGCCTCGAGCGAAGACGTCCTGCTGTTCCGGAGGTTCGCGTTCATGCCAAACGGGAGGATTGACCCGCTGCTCATGATGGAGGTGCTGGAATACGTATCCACGCACTTTCAGTTCCACACGCAGGAGCGATGCGAAGACGTGCTGGAATTCGACCTCCTCGCATTCACGTTTTTGGAGTCCGAACTCCAAGACCTCCCGCTCAAGCACCCGACATGCGAGCACAGAGGCTACGAGGATTGGGACGGAGACCCGCTCGTCGTGCACGAACGGCGCTGGTACCTCCGGTTTGCGCCGGATACGCGCATACGGATCGTTCAGACGTATTTGGACGGCCTGAAGGGAACCCTGCGGGGAAAGGACGCAAAAACGTTCCGATTCCTACAGCAAGCCTTCCCGCAGCAAACCCTGGGCATGCACCAGAAGATGGATATGCGCCAAAAAGAGCTTGAGCGCGCTCAACTGGAGGAATGGATCAAAAATGCGTTCGCGCAAAGTGATTTCCGCAACCCTCCGAGTGCTCTGCTCATGTTGCCCGAATGGAACGCAGAGTTCCTTCCGCGCATCAAGGAAGGATTTCGGAACACGTGCCAATCGCTTGACGCGAGCGATCCTGGCGCATTATTCGAGAATGTGGAGTACTTGGCGGCGACGCTTAAAGTTCCGAAGAACCTGGCGTACCTCCCCGAGTTCAAGCGTATTCTGGACGAAGAGCGTCTCGAGGCCGCGCGGCACTTGAGCGACGAGCGGTTCCAACTGATCTTCACGGATGCCCGTAAAATCATCGGCATCGGCCACTCGAAATTCCGCGAGGAATCTCAGGCCGCACGCGCTCTGCGAGCGTACCTGCTGGAACGGTACCGCTCTCTGAGAGCGGCATAATGCCGTTACGGCCTCAGGGCTCGCCGACAAACGTTGTCGGCGAGCCTTTTTTATTCGCGCCGGATTGCGATGGTAACAGCGTGCCCTCTTTAATCCTTCGTAACAGCGAAACCCAAGCGGTACTGCCATGTTTGATTGATGACTTGTGGCGATGCTTTTGAATCGCTCCGGCGGTAATACCGCCCACTATTTGTTGTAGATGATTCGTAATTGAATACGGATATATTCTCTGCTACATTGATAATATCATTATGCCTGAAGTACCGCGCGATTTCTCCGTTCCCGCCGAAACAGAGAGAGGAGAGCGACAGGACTCTATACGGGAAATAGCAGAAAAGCTCAATGACGTTTTCGAAGATCTTCAACCGGAGCGCGTCAATCCGAGGTGGATCAGCAAAAACGCCCCCGGTCTCTACGCCCGATTGTTACGAACGCTTCCCCCGTTACAGCAAGGACGGGATTGGTCGGCCATGCTCGAATATCTTGATGCGCCGTGGAAAAAACGGTGGACGGTGCAGAAACGCGTTGAAGCCGACAGAGACATTCAGCAAGAAGTAGCGGCTCTCACCGAGCTGCTTGAGCAAGAGAAGCCGAAACGGTTCGGACCGGGATGGATACAGAAAAATGACAGAAACCTTGCGTTCCGAATATCAAAAGCGGTATATGCCGGGAATAAACCGGACTGGACGGTTATTATCGGACGATTAGATCACAAATGGCAATCTCGATGGACGCGGCAGGATCGGGTCGAGAAAGGAAGATCCATGGAACAGGAAATTGGTGACTTGAAAACACTGCTCAAAGCCCAACAACCGGAACACTTCGGTCCGAAGTGGATTCAAAGACAGGATCAACCGCTGTATTTTCGGTTGACGAAATGGGCGCAGAACGAATCCGGGCAAACGGATTGGGCCGTCATCATCGATCAACTGGATTCCGAATGGCAGAAACGCTGGGGCAAAGGCCCCGTCAAGCACGTGCCGAACTTCGATCGGGACATGCGCACGCTCCAGGCCGCGCTCGAAGAGGATAATCCGGACGTGGTCCGCCCTCTCTGGATCCAACGAAAGAGTCCGGCATTGTATGCCCGTCTTCAAGCGTCCATACGGAATGATGAGGGCGGATATGATTGGTCGCACGTGGAAGAACACCTTGATGAAAAGTGGCGCGAACGATGGACAGCCGCCTTTCGCACGGAGCGCGGACGGACGCTGGAGCAGGAAGCGCGCGCGCTGACTCCTCTTCTCGAATCGTTGCAACCGGATCGCATTCATCCCAGGTGGATAGAAAAACACGCGCCGCAACAATTGCAACGCCTGTATCGAAAACTATCCGATCTTCCTCCTGATAAAAGCGGCCTCTTGGACTGGTCCGCTTTCGTGTCCTGTCTCGATCCGAAGTGGCAAAAACGTTGGACGTACGGAAGAATTGAACGAACAAAAGAGCTGCAAGACGATGTGGATGATTTAACGACGCTTCTGGAAAAAGAACGTCCGAAGATGTTTAATCCGGGATGGATTCGTGAACGGAACGCGACGCTCTATAACCGTTTGCTGTTAACATCTCGAAAAGGAAACGGGGAGAAGACGGAAACGGATAAAGCGTTGGATGAACTTCATACGGTTCTTGAATCCGGAGAATCCGAGACTGTTGACTCATTTTGGCTGCAAGAAAACCATCCGGATGTCTACAAGCGACTCACGGAAGACGCGAGAGATAAATCCGGATCCGTCAACTGGGATGCGGTTCTTTCCCGACTGGATGCGGCATGGTCCGACAGATGGCGACGCTCCAAGCAAAAACGTATCGAAGACTACCTTCCGGAACATTTGTATGCGGATAAAGAAGAAGTGGAGCGCGCCGTAGAACCGTTTCGCGATGACCTTTATACAATGCTCACACTGCTCAAACCGAAAGACGCGAAAAAGAGGGACGTGATTTTCCGGGCGCTGATATCACTGGCACAAAAAGGCAATGAAGAAGCCGAGTCAAAAATCATCTCCTTCATGGAACCGTCATTGGAGGAATGGATGGAACGATATGAGCAGTTCACGGTCTACAAATACGACCGCGAAACGGCGATCGAAGCCATCAGGCGGTGCATCTACTATTTCGATGCGCAAAGACCGGAAGCGTTTCACGCGTACGCCTTCCGAACGCTGCAACTGCGAGCCATCGGATTGAAGCGCCGCATGCCGCGATCCCTTGATCAGGCATTTGGCGATGACGATACTCGCACACTCTATGATATTCTGGAGCTACCCAATAGCGATGATGAAGATTGATGCTGGGGAGCCGATCCTTTCAGCCTGTCTACGTCACCATCGAACGCGGGAATAGTTTTATCAATTTCACACCACGTTTCACCACTTCGTAGGCAACCCCTGGTCAACGCGAGGAGATTCAAGGTTCGAAACGCTTCGATCTATCCGCCAACCTTCAGCTGGATTCTCCGCTACAGATGCGGAAACTCCGTTTCCCCATACCCCTTCAGGTTCGAATCCCACATTCATCATAAAGAAACAGCCCGATAACAAAGTGAGCGCGCAACCGTTATACGGAAGCGCGCTCGCTCTATGCCTCGCGTGCAAGGCATAGCAAGATGGATGTTACGGTTTCCTTCATGCGTGATTCGGCGTTATGGACCACATGCGGCACGCCGGCCGCCGTGAACGTTTCCGCGAATACGCTCGAATTAATTTCCTGATCCGTGCGAATGTGCTCGGCGTCAAGTTCGCGCACCCTTCCGGTTTGATCAGCATCGCGTTTGCGTCGCTGAAGGATTTCCTTCGGATCGCTTACGAGCAAGAAGGCTCGTTCGACGCAGGGCGTGAACGCGCCCGGCCAGACGTTTTCCA
>Ga0315539_1002086_pt1 | contig 14458 bp, 17 predicted proteins | sample SalMarSW160150MG_FD_203097 | JGI IMG/M metagenome (GOLD analysis project Ga0315539, IMG submission 203097) | Salt marsh sediment microbial communities from the Plum Island Ecosystem LTER, Massachusetts, United States - Salt Marsh Sediment SW1601-150 ... | reverse complement strand
AATTTATATAATAATCCTGTATATACTGAAAATGTATCTGAAAAGAAAGGGTAGAACTCTAGAAGATTTATAAAAATGATTTGAGCTGATAGCTTAAAATCATTAACCTAAAAAGCCTAAAAAGGAGGCAAAAATGAAATATTGTCCTTGTTGTGGAGAAGAATATAAAGAAGAATTGTATGAAATATGTTTTGATTGTTGTCTTCCTCTTCTGTCAGGAAAGCGTCCCAAAGAATTTTCTCATATATGCGGCTGTGTTGAAGAAACTCTTGGGCAATATTTAACAAGCTCGCTCGAAGTAGGATTAAAATATCTTGTTGAAGAAGAAATAAGAGAAATAACAGGACTCAAGAAGGAAGAGCATATCGAGGCGTATATCCTCAAAATGAAATTTTATAATACAAATGAGATTGTATTGTAATATATTATTTAGATATTATCTCTCAAAAAAGAATAAGAGAAAATATGAGGATTAAAAGCCCGTTTAAGGATAAAAACCTTGCGGGCTGTTTTTTTATAAATATCCCGCCTGCTTCAGCCAATAATCGTTCTCCCATTCCCAAAGTTTCTTGGCGCCTAAAAATGCCCGGTAATCTCCTTGCCAATAAGGAAATTCTTTTAATTCAACATCTCCTTTGAGCGCTGACCATTCATGTTCACATTTTTCCGCTTTTTTATCATAACTGCCGTTTTTCCAAGGCAATTTTATTTTTTTCCGGCCGCCTTTTTCCCGCAAAGTCGCTCCGCATTTCAAACAAGTTTTAATTTGGTCGATTCTCAAAATCCAGCGGGTTTGTATTTGTTTGATTTCTTTCTGAAGCGCGGCCGTGTAAGCGGCGGTCTGTAAATTATAATCTTTATAAATCGCTTGAGAAGTTTTAATGTCTAAAACGCCGAATTTTCCGCCAATTAAAGCTAAAGCATCAACCGTACCAGCATATCTTTCATCCTGATTAATTACTTGTTTTTCAATAAAATCTTTATCAGCTTGGATATGATTCTCTTCCAATTTTTTTAAAAAAGCATCAATTGCCGGTTTAATGGAAACGTCAATAGTAGGGGATTTACCCATTAAAATATCCTCAACTACTTCATGAATTTTTGTACCTTCATTAGCGGAATTTTTCTTGACCGCTTCGCTTGCGGCAAAATTGCTCATTTCCGCATAAAAACGATACAAAGCCGGCTTGGATTTAATTTCAATGATTTTTGTGACCCGCGGAAACCAAACCCCGTCAATTTCATAACCGGACATACTCTTAAAGTGTTTAAGATTGGAATAAAACATATTAACTTCAATATTCTATCAGATTTTTTGTCATTTTGTAAATGTCGCCGGCGCCCATCATCACGATAATCGAAGAATTTAAAAAATAGAATTTAGAAAATAGAATTTTTCTAATTAGATCTTTCAATTTTTTCGGATTTTTGAGATAAAATACTTGTATTTTGGAGTTGCGTTTCTTGATAATTGAAGCGAGTTTTTCGGCGGTATATTTTTTATTTATTTTATCGCGGCCAATAACACGGTGGACAGGTAATAAAATTAAAATATCGGCATCGTTAAAAGCACTAATAAATTCCTTGAATAAAATTTTTAATCTTTGATTTTGATGCGGCTGGAAAACGCAAATTATTTTTGACTGGGAAAATTTCTGCCGGAAAGCCAAAAGCGTAGCTTTGATTTCAGTCGGGTGATGTGCGTAGTCGTCGTAAACAGGAATTCTTAATTCTTCATTCTTAATTCTTAATTTGCCACGGCGCTCCATTCTTCGCCAAGCGCCACGATATTGATTTAAAGCCCTTAAAATGGCTTTTTCTTTAACGCCTAACGCCTTAGCCAAAACATAAACTGCCGTAGCGTTAGAAATATTATGCTCACCCGGAATTTTCAAGATGTTTTTTATTCTTTTATATTTATAATTTTTTTTATAAATACTTTTAGCGGTATACCAATTTAATTTTAATTTATTTTTCTCAGAGATTTTTTTAATTTTATTTTTCAAACTGAATAAATTTTTATCGTCTTTGTTAAGAACCAAAATTCCACCCGGCTGAATATTGCCGATAAATTTTAAAAAAGCATTTTTAATAGCAGATAGATTTTTATAAAAATCCAGATGTTCCCGGTCAATGTTGGTAATAATGACGGCAAGAGGGGAGTAGGTTAAAAAAGATTGATGATATTCATCCGCTTCTAAAATTAAATAATTACTTTTGCCTTTCCGAAAATTAGAATCTTTAAATTCATTCAGCTTTGTACCGACAATTACCGTGGGATTAAAGCCGGCTTTTATAAGAACGAGAGAGAGTAAAGCAGTAGAAGTGCTTTTTCCGTGAGCGCCGGCAATTGCGATGGTTTTATATTTTTTAGTTAAATCTCCGATAGCTTGACTATAAGATTTTATCGGAATTCCTGATTTTTTAGCTTTTTTAATTTCCGGATTATCCAAAGGAACCGCGGCACTGTAAACCACCAAATTTGTCTCTTTTTTAAGGTTTTCGGGCTTATGACCTATAACTACCCTAATTCCTTCCTTTTTTAATTGCTGAATAATAGGGGAGGCGGTAGTGTCCGAACCTGACACTTTATATCTTTGACTTAAAAACCAGCGAGCTAAAGCGCTGGTCCCGATACCGCCAATACCTATAAGATGAACCTTTAACTTATTCATTTAGTAGTCTTTAATAAACCTCTGATTCTATATATAGTTATTAAGTCCTGTCGCAAAAGAGTTATTTCGCGACACATCTTAATCTTATTTTATATGCTTATTTCACTATCCTCTTCAGCCCCTCAAGGACTTTTTCTAAGGCTAAAATCGTCATCCGGCCGCCTGATTTCAAAATGTCAATCAAACTAGGACCGAACTGAGTTTTAAACCATAAACTAATTTTCCCGAATACTCTAATTATTGCCTGAATCCCCTCTTTAACCCACGGCTGCTCGAAAAAATCATTAATTTCTTGAACTAAATGAGAAAAATCAAACATAGAATTAAGTTAATTTTTTAATGGCGACTTTTAACCTTTTCAAGGTTTCTTCTTTGCCTAAGGCATCCATTATTTCAAATGGGCTGGGCGAAGCGTCTTTGCCCGAAAGCGCGGCTCTCAACGGCCAAAGTAATTCTCCTTTTCCCAAAGCTTCGGTCAAGGGCATAATTTTATTTTCAATTTTTCTCAGACTAAAATCTTTCTCATTCATCTTTTCTATTTCATCAACCAAAATTTTTAAATTAGAAACAACTTTTTCTTCTTCCATTTCTTTCCATTTTAAAAGTTCGGGCTTGTAATCCGGTAAATCAAAAAAGAAATCCGCTAATTCTTTGAAATCCGCGAGCGTATTTATCCGCTCTTTTTCCAAATTGAACGCTTTAAGCAGTAAAATTTCGTTCTTCGACCATTCCATGGGAATAAAATTTTCCATTGTTTCTTTGATTTCTTTGATATTAATTTTTTTGATGTATTGGCTGTTTAACCAATCAAGCTTGCTTTGATTAAAAACCGCTCCGGCTTTTTGGACTCTTTTCAAATCAAATTCTTTAATCAATTCTTCTCTACTCATAATATCCTTGTTGTCTTTTGGATGCCAGCCCAAAAAAGCAATAAAATTAACCATCGCCTCTGGTAAATAGCCGGCCTTTTTATATTCGAGAAGTGAAGTTTCAAGATAACGTTTGGATAACTTACTCCGGTCCATTGATAAAATCAACGGCAAATGAGCGTATTTCGGTTCCGGAAAACCCAGCGCTTTTTGAATTAAAATCTGTTTTGGCGTATTGGAAATATGGTCCTCTCCCCTGATAACATGAGTGATTTTCATTTCGGCATCGTCAATCGTTCCGGCAAAACTAAACAGCGGCTCTTTTAAACTTTTAGCGATAATAATATCTCCCAATAAAGAAGAATCAAATTTTATAGGACCACGGATTATATCCGTAAAATTAATCTCAGTTTGAGGCGTTCTAAAGCGGATTACGGCTTTTTCTCCTGATTTTAAGCGGTTTTCCGCCTCTTCTGGCGATATTTTACCGCATTTTCCGCTATATTTTGGCGCCAGTCCTTGAGAAAGCATAGCTTGACGTTCTATTTCCAAGTCTTCTTTACTGCAAAAACACCAATAAGCCTTGTTTTCCGCCAAGAGCCGTGATAAATACCCCTCATAGATAGAAAGCCTCTCAGATTGTCTGTAAGGCCCCAAATCACCCCTCCCAGGACCCTCATCCCAGTCTAAACCCAGCCATTTAAGACTTTCAAAAATATCGATTTCATGCTCCTTTTTTGACCGTTCTATATCAGTGTCTTCAATTCGTAAAATAAATTTGCCATCCTGGTTCCTGACAAAAAGCCAATTAAAAAGAGCGGTTCTAACACTGCCAACATGAAAAGAGCCGGTTGGCGAAGGCGCAAAACGAACACGAGCTTCAATTTTTGGATCATCAATCATTAAAATATTATACAATAAAAAATGCTTATCAGCTATAAAAACTGATAAGCATTTATTTATTAAAAATAAGTAATTTAGATGGTTCTTTTAAGGTTTCTCTGCAAGCACTGAAAGGATATACGCTACAATAGTAAGACTCGCGATTAAAATTCCGCTTACAAGCCAGAAAATTTCTTGCTGTCTTTCATCCAAACTCCGACTTTTTTTAGACCTGCTAAAGCGACGACGTGACATTTCTGCCTCCTTTTAAAAAAGTGTTTTAAGAGAAAAAACAGAGATTAATATAGCTAAAGCAACGCACGCGACTAAAATCCAGTGACATTTTTCTTCCATGTCCCAACTCTTTATTTTCCAACTCTTTTTGCCCCAAGACATCTTTCACCTCCTTTATATTACTAAAGTTAAGGTTTTCTATAATCTACATATTTTCTAGCGCATCTATACCACGAAGATATTCTTTTTCTCCTCCATCAAACTCATCACAACATGCACGAGGCTCTATTTTTCCCTTTACTACACTACATCCATGAACGCTTTTTTTTATGCATTCAAGACAGCAACGGTCTAGACTCCCAAATTCTGTATAATTTACTTCTTCCTTACTCTTTTTCATTCTCTTTTTCATCTTTCACCTCCTTTTAAGGTTTTGTTTATTACAATAAAAGATAATCTTTCCAAATTTCAGACATTTTTTTCCTTATTCTTATTTTAAAATACCACTATTATCTAATTTAATATATCATATTTATTAAAATTTGGCAAGGATATATGAGGTTTGACAATAAATTAAATATGCTATACGCTAATAATAGACTTTTGAGTAAATAATATATTTACTCTGTTAAAATCAAAATAAAAGGAGGAGTTGTGGATATATTTAATGTCTTAATTTTATGGTTGTTTGCAGTAATAATTCTATTAATGATTGGATTATTTGGCGTTTTAACAGGATTAGAAATACTTTTCGACAAAAAAAGGCCAAAAAAACCAAGATTAATTACTGGCTCTACACTGCTAATAATTGGCATTATGGCTTGTTTAGCTCTCCGCCGCTTAATTGAATTCAGAATATTATAAAGTGAACTTATAAAACTCCAAAAGGAGGTAATTATGAACCGAGTTATTGTAACTTTAGTTTTATTGGTCGGAATTTTCGTCGTTGGCTGTGTTAGCCGTGAAGAAAACTCGCATGTCTCGCAGCCTTATATCTCACAGGCAGAACCAATCTTGAAAGGTGAACATAAATTACGCAAAATGATACAGCAAACAGGTACTAATTCAGAAATTTCTGGTAGTTTCTTTTTATGTATAGGTGATTTATACGGATCAACAAAAACAATAGTATCAGTAAAATTTGCTTGGGAAATGAATGACGGCACTTATGCAATTTCATCTCTTCCGCTTGAAAAAATTCGTGTTAAAATAGATGAAAACGCAACAATACCAACTATTAAGTTCCGCTGGAGAGAATGGAATAATTCTACGACACCGCAAACTCAAGAACTTATGGACAACAATATTCTTTATGCGGTTATAACGACAAAGAGCAATGATTGGCCTATTCAAGTCAATTTTCCGTTAAATAGCCAATGAAGTAATAGTTAAAAAGCCGAAAGGTATTTAATACCGAGTAGGCTTTTTTATTTTTAAGAAGTCAATTTCAAAATCTCTTCCGCTAATCTTTTCGCCGCTTCAGGTTTGGAGAAATTTTTGGCGGCTTCAGACATTTGTTTTAATAATTCAGGATTGCCAAAAAACTTTTGGGCTTGAACCAAAAAAAGATGAGGTCTTAGATTGGTTTGTTCAACCACCACCGCCGCCCCGTTTTTACTATATTCATAAGCGTTTTTAACCTGATGATCGCCAGCCGCTTCCGGCAAAGGAACTAAAATTGATGGTTCACCCATTGCCGCCAGTTCAAAAATACTGCCAGCGCCAGCCCGGGAAACCACTAAATCAGCAGCCAAAATCGCTTCTTTTAAATCCTTCTCTTCCAAATAAGGGACTGCTTTATAGCGGAATTTTTCATCTTCTGGCATATCGCGGCTGATGAACTGCCATTCTTTCTGAATCTGATTGAAATTATTTATGCCGGTTTGATGAAGCACTTGATAATCTTTCAGTAAATCCCCTATTGAATCCAAAACGAAATTATTGATTGCTGTCGCGCCTTGGGAGCCGCCGATGAAAAGAATCAAAGAATTGTTGATATTAAATCCCAACATTTTTTTGGCGAGTTCCGGATCGTCGCCGGGTTCAAAAAATATTTTTCTTGCCGGATGGCCAATTAAAGCAAATTTTGTCTCGTCAAAATTTTTATTCGTTCGGAAATAATCAATCGCCGAAGCAAAAGATAAACCGATTCTTTTCGCCCATCTGGCGGAAATTAAATTGGTTAGGCCCGGGATGGAATCGGACTCATGAATAATAATCGGTATCCGATAAAACCGGCAAATTAAAAGCACCGCCAAAGCGCCCGGCCCGCCTTTAGAAAAAGCTACGTCAGGCATAAACCACAAAATTTTCCAAAGACACTGAATTAAGCTGAAAATAAATTTAAAGCCGTCAAAAAAATTTCTGATGTCAAAATACCGGCGAAGCTTGGAAGAAATAACGGGTATGACTCTGATGCCGGAAACTTCCAAAAGATTAAAGTATTGACCCGGCGCTCCAAAATAACGGAATTCGGTTTCCATTCTTTTTTCTCTGGATATTCTTTTTAATTCTTCGGCAACGGCAACGATGGGATAAATGTGTCCGCCTGTTCCGCCACCAGTAAATAATATACGAAGCATTTTAATTGTATTTGCTTATATTAACAATCACGCCCATCATCGTCAAAAGAACCGCCAAAGCCGTGCCGCCGTAGCTGATAAACGGCAATGGTACGCCGGTAAAGGGCAGAAGTCCGGTATTGGCTCCGATATGAATAAAAACTTGCAGACAAACCACCGAGCTTAAACCAACAACAGTTAACCTGGCAAATTCATCTTTTGTTTTTTTAGCGATTTTAAAGCCCCTGTAAAAAAGCATTGCATAGGCTCCTATCAAAACCAAACTTCCTATAAAACCCAATTCTTCGGCAATAACGGAAAAAATGGAATCCCCCACCGTCTCAGGTAAAGACCGGTATTTAATGATTGAATTGCCGTAGCCGACGCCCCAGATTTTTCCGCTACCAATAGCTACCAACGACTGATTCAAATGATAATCTTTCCCGAGAATATCAACATCTCTTTTTAAAATTTTATCAATAAATGCTTCTATTCTTTCATTCCGATAGCTGCTTTTATAAATTACGACTGAAAAAAGGATCAATCCAATTAAAAAAATCAAAATAACATATTTCATTTTGGCGCCGCTGATAAAATAAACAAAAAATCCGGAAGCCAAAACAATTAAAAGCGTGGTTGTAGCCGGCTGTTTTAAAATTAAAAAAGCGATGGCCGCGGAAATAATTAAAAAAGGCAAAAGGCCTTTTAAAAAACTTATTCGTCTTTCTTTTTTTTTACTCAACCAAGCCGCTAAATAAATAATGAAAGTAAATTTTAAAAGCTCGGCTGGCTGAAAAGAAAACGGTCCCAATTGCAGCCAACGCGCGGCTGAGCCTGACCGATAGCTTAAAGACGGGACGAAAACTAAAATCAAAAGCAGGATATTGATAAGCAATAAAATGAAAGCTAATTTTTCCCAATGGCGATAATAAAAAAAAGAAGCAAATAGAAAACCGATACCGCCGAAAAGCAAGCCCACCAAGAGCTGGTGTTTCAAATAATAATAAGAATCGTCGAATTTCTTTTTTCCTAAATCAAAAGAAGCGCTGGAAAGCATTACCAATCCAAAAATCGTCAAAAAAATCACGCAAAATAAAAAAGCATAATCCAGATGACGGGTAGAACGAAGTTTCATAAAATTATTCTCTCCTTAATACTTTTCCTCCTAAAACATTTTGAAATTCTCCGTTTTTCACGGCGATTTTCCCATTGACAATCACGGCATTTATTTTCCCGTCTTTGAAAATAGTCAGGTCGGCAAAATTGCCGTCTCTTATCACTCCCCTGTCTTTGATTCCTAAAATTTTCGCCGGCAAGGAGGTAATTTTTTTAACTGCTTCTTCAATCGGCATTAAACTCTGCCTGCCGAGAGACACGGCTTTCTCAACCATTTCCAAAAATTTCGGAAAAGTTTTTGTCGCCCGTTCCGGCTTTAAAACTTTAAAATTGTCGGGAAAGGCCGCTGCATTTGAGGCAATTATCGCCTGACTGTGTTTTATCGCTTCTTTAATGCCGAGCGGACTGATGTTTTTATAAAAAACCACTGCCTGAAAATCGGTTAATTCCATTAAGGCGATTAATCCTTCGTTGATTTCTAAATTTCTGTTGTCGGAAAATTCTTTCAGAGATTTCCCAACCAAATATTGATGCCTGGGCGCGTAAGAAATCAAAATTTCTTTTCCCTTAAATCGCGGGAATTCTTTGATGATTTTTTCTTTTATCTCAGGGTTTTTTAAATTTTCTTTAATGCTTTTTTTGTCTCTTAAAACCCATGTCGGAAGAAAAGTTGAAACCGTCACCGTGCTGGTAGAAAAAGGATAAATGTCAAAATAAATATCGCTGATATTTAAATTTTCACTAATCAATCCCAAAGCTTGCTCGTAATCTTTTTTATATCCTATCAGCGGTCGGAAATGGCTGATTAAAGTTTTTATTTTTAAATCTTTGGCTAAATTTATGGTTTCGTTGACGGAAAGAAGCAATCCTTTTTTTTCATCGCGAAGATGGGTAGTGTATAAAACGCCGCGGCTGGCAGCCACGGAAAGTATCGCTTTTATTTCATCATAAGGTGTTTCCATCCCGGCTTTACAGCTCGAGCCGGTTGATAAACCAAAAGCGCCCTCTTTTAAAGACCTTTCAAGAATCGTCTTAAAAACATTAATTTCATTTTTTGTTAAATCCCGAAAATCTTCGCCGATTAAATCTCTTTTAATTGTTGAATAACCAACCAAGGTCCCGAAATTAACTCCTAGCGGTCTTTTTGATAATGAATTTAAAAATTCTTTAACCGTCCCCCAATTAACATTAATGGAACTTATATCCGCCCAATCTTTTATCGCTTCTAGGGACCCGTACATCAAAGGCGCCAATGAAGTACCGCATTGGCCACCGATAATCGTGGTTATCCCCTGTAATAGAAAGTCTTTTTGGGAAGGATTGGAAAAAATCGTCAGATACCGGTCGGAATCGTTATTTATATCAATGAAACCCGGAGCTAAATAAGCTCCCATTCCATCAATCACTTGGCTGGCTTTGTAATTAGGAAAACTGCCGATAGCAAAAATTCTGTCGTTTTTTACCAAAACATCGGCTTTGACCGGCTGTCGGCCAATGCCGTCAACAAGAGAAACATTTTTAATAAGAAGAGGCATACTATTATTATAAACCTTAAACTCTAAACAAATAAGTATCTTGCCAAAAAGAAAATCATCAAACCTAAAGCGACGAAAACCGCGGAGATAATCCAGAAACGCATCGTGACTTGGCTTTCCGGCCAGCCGCGGGCTTCAAAATGATGATGAATCGGCGTGGAAAGAAAAATTTTTCTCTTGAATAATTTTTTACTGACTACTTGAATAAGAACTGACAAAGATTCAATGATAAAAATCACGGCGAAGAAAGGCAATAATAGGGCAGTGTTAGTCAGCATTGCCATCACGCCTAACGTAATTCCCAAAGACATAGAGCCGGTGTCGCCCATAAAAAATCTTGCCGGATAAATATTAAACCAGAGAAAAGCCAAAAGCGCTCCGACCACCGTTGAAGAAAACGCCGCCAGATGATAACGATGTAAGACAAAAGCTACCACCGTCAAAGCTAAAAAAGAAAATAACGAGACGCCGCCCAAAAGACCGTCTAAGCCATCGGTTTCATTGGCGGAAAAAGCAGCTGCAATAATCACAAACATAAAAAACGGGAAATACCAGCCGTCAATTTGGATATTGCCTACGAATGGAATATATAAAGTGGTAAAGCCTAATTTGAAATAAAACCACCAGGCACCGACTGACGCAATGGCGGTATAAATCAATAATTTATGTAAAAGCCTTAAACCGCCGCCATTGGGTCCGATTCTAAAAATTCCCAGTAAATCATCTATTAAACCGATGGTCGCGGCAAAAGCCAAAGCCGCTAACGGCAAATAAGTCTGAGCTCTATCAACAAAGTTTAAATAATTAAAAAATCCGTCAAACCAACGGTCAAAAATAAGAAATATTAAAGCCAAAGCCAAAACCGTCCCCCAGATAATTACGCCTCCCATTGTCGGCACGCCTTCTTTTTTCTGATGAAATTTAGCGAAAACCGGCGTTATTTCACTTGTTCTGATTTGTTTTCCTAATCTGTGTTTTTGTAAAAATCGGCTGAAAATCGGCGTAAAAAACAACGCTACAAAAAAGCTAACTCCTCCTAAAACTAAAATTCTGACTACTTGAGTAATGACCATAATAATGTTCTTGTATCTCCGAATCTATCATTACTTCCTAAAATAATTATTAAAATCGGTCCGCGATCATAAAGGTCGCTGAATAATGAAATCAGATTTCCTTTTGATTCGTCAATAAAACCGGTTTTGCCGCCGAGAAAATTATCTTGGCCGGCAAACTCGTTAATATTTTTATAAACTCTCGGCTTGCCGCTTTTTATTTCTAAAATTGAAATTATCGGTTCTTTCGTAAAATTAAAAATTTTTGGTTTGTAAGAAAAAATATAATCAACAAGTTTTGATAAATCTTCGGCAGTTGATTGATTAAGCCAATTAATGCCGGTCGGGTCAGAAAATTCTGTTTCAGTCATCCCAAGTTTTGCGGCTTTTTGCTCCATTAAAGAAATAAATTGCTCTTCACCAAATGATTCGGCTAAAGCTGCCGCCGCATCGTTGCTTGATAAAATAAGCATCGCTTTCAATAAATCTTCCGCTTTATAAACTTCGCCAGCTTTAAAATCTCCTATAGTGCCGGGATTTTCAACGGCTTTTTCACTGATTTCGATTTCTTTATTTAAATCAAGATTTTCTACAACAATCAACGCGGTCATTAATTTTGTCAAAGAAGCAATTGGCCAACGACCCCCGGTTTTAATTTCTTTTAAGGATGTATTGGTATTTAAAAGTTTTATTAAAACAATCTGACTGGAAATTTCCGGCTGGCTGGTTTGTACTTGTATTGGAACAGCTGTTATTTGTTCAACATCCCCTCCTGTTTTACTCGGACTAATCGTCTGCTTTTCTGAAATAACGCTTATCGCTGATGCGGAATTTGATATATTAGAACTTTTTTCTGATACGGTTTTCGTATTACTGACAAAATTTTGAGGATTTTCTGCCTCTTGTTTTTGAGGACTGGTTCGCGGCGTAGCCAAAAAAACAGAAATTAAAATAATTGCGGCTAATAAAAGCCCTTGAAATTTCATCATAAAATGATTTTATCATTTTAACTTAAAACTGGCAACCAAAAACTGCTTTTTCGAAAGAAAACAGTTTCTTATTTTACAATTGACAATTATAAAATAATAATTTATAATTTTTTTAGAGACCTTAAAATTTTAATAAGATTGAAAAATTGTAAAATCTAACTAAATAAGGAGGAGAAATATGGCCAAAAGGTTGTCAAATAAGAAAATAATTATGGAAATTTATATTGGAAAGCTTAAAAAATCTACGGGTTATGGTGGCAAAATCTATACGATAGTAATTTCGAAAAGGCTTACTGAAAGCTATACTAAAGTTTTCTGGCAGAACAGTAGACGTTATAAATACAAAAGAGAAGTTAAGGCTTATTTAGAGGGAGCAATAAGAGCTTTTGAGTTTACTGGGGTAAAAGTAAGGAATATTACTATTCGTTGTCATAACCAAGCTTTAGCGAAATGGCTGTCTGAAAAATGGATGTTTTGTAATAAACCAAGACTAAGGCGATGATAAAAAATCATCGCCTTATTTATTTTTAAGTAATCAAAAAAAGCTGTTTTTTACGTAATCAAAGATAGTCTTCGTATCGTTAACCGCGTCTTCGGATTCTAAAATAATAATTGAAACCGGCCTCTTCTTTTCGTCTTTTTCAATTTCAAAAACCGAAACCATTGACTCCCCTGCCAATTCGGATTTTCCCGTCTCCCCTCCAAAAAATTCCTGCCTGTCTATGACGTTAAAATTTTTCAAATCGGAAATTTCCGGTTTGCCGTAAAAAGAATAATCAACACTGCCGGCAGTCAATTTAAAAAGAAAACTTCTATTTTTGTATATGTATTTAGCAAGCGTAAATAAGTCTTCGGCAGTAGCAATGTTTCCGTTCCCGACTCCGGAAGCGTCTTGGAAATTGGAATCTATCATTCCGATAGCTTTTGTTTTTTGATTCATCAATTCAATTAAATTTTCTTTTCCCAATTGTAAAGAAATCGTTTCGGCCGCTTCGTTTGATGATTCTAATAAAAGCAAATGCAAAAGGTCATACAGAGAAATTTTTTGGCCTGATTTCAAGCGCGGGATAGACGTAGAAGCAAGCATCTCCTTTTTAATCGTTATTTTCTTGTCTAAATTGATGTATTCCATCGCCACCAGCGAAGTAATAAGTTTGGCGGCTGAAGGCGCGGCTGCGGCATTCTTAGAAAATTTTTCAAAGAAAACGAAATTATTGTCCAAGTCCGCCACCAAATAATCTTTTGCGGTTACGTCCGGAATTTTATTCTGATATTGGAAATCATCCTTAACGAGATTTTTTTCAAATACCAAAACCGGTTCTCCGGTCTGAGTAATTTCGTAAATCTCTTTAGCATCGTTATCCGCCAATCTTATGCAGCCGCCGGAATAAGCCGAAGAAACTTTTGTTCCGTTCGGATAATACGGTATGCCGTGAATGAAAAAATTCCCCTGAAAAGCCATACTCCATGGCATATAAACTTTTCCGATGGAAGAAAAATGTTTTGTTTCTTTTGTTTCAATTTTGTAAATGCCAGCCGGTGTTTCCCACCAAGAACCTATCATTCCTTTTGCCAAAACAGGAACGGTTTTCACAAGCAACCCGCCGATATAAACTTTTAATTGCATCCCTGACAAATCCAATTCTATAAAACTGCCTTTTTCCCGAATTAATTTATTGACTATTTTCTGAAAATAATCAGTATTGCTAAGCATCGGCTGGCTGCCGTATTCCAAAGAAACAACGCTTCCATCATTGCTTGGTAGAGAAAAATCATATTTTAAAATAGTAACTCTGGAATAAATCGCCCAAACTACAAAACCAGCCGTTAAAATAAAAATAGCCAAAAAAACTGACCAGAAAGGAAGTTTAATTTTTAATAAATTTTTTGTCTTAGGCATAATCATAAATAATTTGTTATTTGAAATTTGGAATTTGTTATTTAGTTTCTAATGCTCCCTTCGTATAAATATTTTTCGGGTCCCAAAGCATCCAGCCGTCATCAACGCCTGCGTCATAAACCGCCTGAATTTGTTTTTTAATCATTTCAGCGGTGTAATCGGCGCCCAAATCAAAATTCTGAAGCCAAGGTCGGAGTTTCGCCGAAGATTTTATTAAACATTTCGGAAAATTCGTAGTTGGAATCGTTGAAGTGGTTGAAGTTGAAATCGTTGAAGTTACGCTACTTCCTAATGCGCAGATTTTTAATCTTTGAAATGCCATTTCCATTGAATACTTGACGACTTCATAAGGATAAAGAGCCGGATTTTTATATCCCAAAAATCCCGAAGCATAATGACTAGGATAAACCATCGGGCAGACAAAATCAAAATATTGATAAGCGCTTTCAATGACTTGGCCGATTCCCAAATCATCGGAATTAATCGTGGCTAAGCCGAATAAATCCGCGGAAATTTTTTCATTCGTCAATTGCTCTCTGAGATATTCAAAGAAATTTTTGATTATTGTCCTTGCTAAAGTTTTTTCATCCCAAACTGGAAACGATAAATCGTCTAAATTCCCGTCGGACGGAAATCGGATATAAT
>Ga0315539_1002082_pt1 | contig 14465 bp, 17 predicted proteins | sample SalMarSW160150MG_FD_203097 | JGI IMG/M metagenome (GOLD analysis project Ga0315539, IMG submission 203097) | Salt marsh sediment microbial communities from the Plum Island Ecosystem LTER, Massachusetts, United States - Salt Marsh Sediment SW1601-150 ... | reverse complement strand
CTTAATAAATTCATAATCAATATATGGATAAAATGATCCTTCAAGGGCCACGAGTTTAAATCCTCCCTGGAAAATTTCTGTCATCAACTCTTTAAGCTGTATGTCATCAATATCTATAAGATCTTCTGACCCGATGTCCCGGTGAAAGATGGCGTTAAGTTTATTTTGCCAGTCATCTTCAGATAATAGATCCGTGTAATATTGTATGTCTTCCTCCTGTACCATTTCTAATTTTTCAAGTAAAATGTCGAAACCTTCAGATGAAATTTCTGCCATATTCTCATCAATAAAAGAAATAAGCTGATATGATCTCGTCCCCTGATCCAGCAGTTCATTAAATGCGTTAATGATATCTTCATCACCAGTACCGGTTTCACCGTCTGGTTCTTCCTCCGTACCTGGCTCATCTCCCGGTTCTTCCTCACCTGGTTCTTCCTCTATACCGGCTTCATTATTATCAACTTCCTGTTCTGGCTTACAGCCCGAAAAAATTAATATAACGAGCATCGTCAGAATCAGTATGCTTGCAATTATTATTTTCAGTCCGGTAGATTTAATATTCATTTTTTATATGTCACCTACTGCTATAATTTTTTAAATCGTATTATATATTATTTTTCTTTATTAATGTAAGTTTACCTGAAGTATTAGTTGAAATAAAAGCATCTCCATTATTGAATAGATCACGCCCTGTTACCAAAATTATAGAAATACTCCATATTACGAGAATAACAATCGGAACTTTTAGTTTATTTATTTTTCTGTTTTTATTCATTTTTTCAGGTTGATAACACAATATTTGACATAATTTTAATCTATTCATTCTTATTTTAAAATATTATCGAACAGCTAATTATAAAACTCAACATCAAAGCAACCACAAATACAACAATAAATACAAAAATTTGCAACCGGGTTATCAGATGGATGTTGACTGCTGCAGTTTTCTGATATAAGTATTGACATCATTTTATCTATTATGTTAGTATAACGTCATACGATATAACGATTAGCGTTATATCGTTAATCGTAATAGAAATATCAGAAGGATTTATATGAATAAAATCAAAAAACTATCTCCTCTTACGGAAACTACATTTTACATTTTAATATCATTATTAGAACCACTTCACGGTTATGGGATCATGCAGGAAGTATTGAGTTTAAGCAAAGGCAGGATCCATCTTGGTCCGGGCACACTATATGGTGCGCTGGGTAACCTGGTGAAAGCTGGCTTGATCGTACCCGGAGAATACGGGGAAACAAATCCCCGCAGAAAGATTTATATTATAACCGGACTGGGAAAAGAATTAATAAAATATGAATTACTCAGACTTAAGGAGATGACACAGAACGGTGAAAAGCTTTTGCATAAGAAAGGAGCCGAGAATGGGAGTAAATGAAGATAATAGAAGATTTAAAACAGTATCCAGGATATTTTTCGCCTGGCAGGCAGAAAAAGAAGAAAACTGGTTGAACGAAATGTCAAAGAAAGGATGGCACCTCGATAATACCGGCTTTATAACTTATACATTCAGAAAAGGCGAATCAGAAGACATTATATACCGGCTTGATTTCAAGATTATCAGAAATGAAAATATAGACGATTATATAACTTTATTCGAAGATGCAGGATGGGAATATATATCAAAAATGGGACCCTGGTATTATTTTAGAACTGAAGCAAAAAAAGATAAAAATCAAGAGCTGTATAGCGATAACACATCAAAAATAAGAATGTATAACTCTCTTCGCTGGCTTCTTATTATATTATGTGCTCCCGTAGCATATAACTTACCCAATCTTTACAGAAGAATTATAGAAGCACTGAAGGGCAGGATTATGGATGATATACCTGCCCGGGCAGTGACCATTAATTTTACTTTACCACTGGCAATATTTCTGACACTGGTTTTATGTTTGATGATATATGGGATCATACGGGTCTCTATGGTAATAAAAAGAATGAAGTCTGATATTAGAGAATAACAAATATTTAAATTTTAAAAAATTTATTTATTTTTTTCGTTTCCGATTTTTATACCCAAAATTTTTTCAAGTTCCGATAGTTTTTCTTTATCTCTGAACATAAAGGGGCATTTATCCTTTAAGGCAACTTCGGGATTTTCTGCAATTGCTTCTGCATATTTTTCGCAACCGGCATATCCACATGCTCCGCAATCTCTCTTGGGTATTATTTTCAGTATTTCCTGAACTTTTTTTGGTTTATCTTTTTCCTTTGGAAGCAGGCTGTATGTGGCAACTATTAAGATGCCAAGAAAAAGGGCAATTGATATGAATATTAGTATAACAGTCAGGTTGTTTATCATCTCTTAAAAAAATTATATTCTTTTCAATTTTGATAGTTCGATTATTATACAAAATATTGGCGAGGATACAACATTCTTATATCATAAACCATTTTTCTATATCAGGCTATACCAGTCATCATTACCTTGATTTCTATTCCACCCAACGATATGCTTATATTTACTGTATCTATAAGTAGAACGATGCGACTTTTATGGAAGAGGCTGCAGAAATTTTTTTATGCTAATAAAAAGGACAATTTAGAAAATATGGAAAATAATAATTTACTGGAATTCGATTTAGAAGTATCTAAAAAAAATATAATTGATTTTATAAGAAAATACGTAAAGGACCTTAACAGGCAGGGCGCAGTAGTGGGCTTAAGCGGTGGGATTGATTCCGCGCTGGTTTTAAAGTTATGTGTTGAAGCATTGGGTCACGAAAATGTAATTGCGGTCATGCTGCCCGAAAGAGACTCCAGTCCTAAAAATATAACCGATGCAAAAAAGCTTGCCAGGGAGCTTGGGGTAAGAATCATTTATAAAAAAATAACCTATATATTATCCTTAATAGGTGCGTACAGGCTTTATCCTCCGACTTTTTTTATTAAAAGAAGTTTAATTGAAAAATATGTTTATCGGAAAAGAAAAGATTTATCTTTAAAGCTGCAAAAAGATATATTCCTGGCAAACCTTGAGGGAAGCAGCGATAAAGAGCTATCAAAAGCAATAGCTTTTTATAGAATCAAGCACAGGCTTAGAAGCGCGATCTTATTTTACTACTCCGAACTTAACAATTATTTGCTTGTTGGGTGCGCAAATAAAAGCGAGTGGCTTACAGGTTTTTTTGTAAAATACGGTGACAGCATTGCAGATATAATGCCTGTAATATCTTTATATAAGACTCAGGTCTTCAGTTTGTCTGAATATCTAAAATTACCGGATTATATATTGGAAAAAGCGCCAAGTCCTGACTTAATACCTGGAGTGGTTGATGAAGAAATGCTGGGAATATCATATAAGAAGCTTGATTTAATATTATCCTGCCTGGAAAAAGACTATCCTGCTGATAAAATTATCCAAATTTCAGGTACAACAGATGAAGAAATAAAAAAAGTATCACTGTATATGAAAAAATCCGATTATTTAAGGAAATGGCCAATAAGGCTATGAATACCGGAAGGCTGCTCTTTCTTTCCAGGAATAAAATCCATTGATATGGAGTTGACGCAATGTCTGGTATTTTTAGAAGTAAAACCCTCTCCTTCGAATACATGACCCAGATGACCACCGCATCCGGAACATACGATTTCAGTTCTTATTCCATCTCTGTCTTTCAACCGCTTTACTGCTCCCGGGATCTCGTCATCGAAACTGGGCCAGCCGCACCCTGATTTGAATTTACTTTCGGATCTATATAGCGGTGCCCCGCACTGCCGGCAGATATATGTACCTTCTCTGAAGAAATTTTCGTATTTACTGCTGAACGGCAGCTCGGTACCTTTGTCGATTATCACTTTTTTTTCTTTTTCGGTAAGCTTTCTTTTTTTCATTTACAAAAAATTTTTTTAAATACTTCCGATACCTCTATCTATGACCAGGCCAACCAAATTTTTGAATATTTCCGGATTAAGTGCATATACAATGGCAAAACACGTAATAAAGATTACTGCTGCCAGCCATCTGGTATAACGGCCGCGGGTTCTTACAAAAAGTATGATAGATAGAATAGCCATAATAGCAGGCCCTACTACTTTAATATCACCTAATGGAACAGCATAACCCGCTACGACCTTCTGGCTTGCCCCGAAAAAAGATGCCAGATCATAGCTTATGTTTGCCGCAATAAATACTATTTCCAGAATCAACACAATCAGCAGGAGCCACGATGCCCATACCGTAGAAGGCCCTTCGGTCCTATAAACTTCATAGGCTGTAGCAGGGATTAGAAAAATAACTATTATAAGTGGTTTGGATAACCATATTCCTATAATAATTCCAATAAGTGCAAGAATACTTACAATGGTACAAATTAATGTTGCGTATTTTGTAGGTCTGGCCATTTAATCACCTCATTTGTTCTGATTTCAATAAAAGTTCGATAGAATTTAAACATTACTAATTTTGAATTATAACAAATAAGAGATACTGTTTCCACTTACACTGGTCAATAAAACATTCTTAGAATTTTTCAGAAAGTTAAAGAATGTGCAGATTCTTTTAACTGCGAATGAAAAGGCAAACTGCTATACTTAGTTTATGTATTTGTTTATAATTACTGATATCCAGTAATTAAAAAAATTAACAGGTGAATAAAATATGGCAGATTGGAAATGTACTGATTGCGGATATATTTTTGATGTTAAAGTTGAAAGTCCGGAATTCGGTCTGGAGCCTCCTTATGAGTTTGAGAACCTGCCCGAGGATTGGACATGTCCCGTATGTGGAGCTTCCAAGTCCGAATTCAAAGTTTGTAAAATAGAAAAACCCTAGTTTGTAAGACTTATCTGATAATTCATCAAAATTATAATTCTTTAAATATTTTATAAAGTTTAAGTTAAATTAAATTAATTACTTAATTTAATTCTTTAATTATCTCCTGTAAATTATATAATATATAAAAATAACAAATTTACCCAAGAGGGTGATTAAAATAACTCCAATCGATATAAATTTTATGATGTCTACAATTTTAGGTATGCTGCCCTTCATTATCCCGTTACTGATAATCGAATACGGTCTCATGATCTTTGCTCTTGTGCAGGCTGCGCGAAATGAAGTTGTATATCTGCCAAAGTGGGCCTGGATATTGATTATAGTTTTCTTTGGAATCGTCGGTTCAATTGTTTTTCTAATAGTCGGCAGGAAGAAAGAAACTGAAAATGATTAAAGTCGTTGGCCTGAAAAAAAATTACGGCCGTGTGGAAGCATTGAAGTCTATCAGTTTCGATGTAGAAAAAGGTTCGGTATTCGGATTTATCGGACGAAACGGTGCCGGGAAAACCACGACAATGAATATTCTTACCGGTCTTATTAAATTCAATGACGGTAAGATTATCATCAAAGGCAAAGATTTCCAGAAGAACAAACAAGAAATTTTAAAATCAATTGGTTACCTGCCTGAGACTCCTACCTTTTATGATTATATGAATGCTTACGAATACTTGAGATTCATTGGTGAAATTATAGGTTATGAGGGAAAAAATGTCAGCAAACTCCTGGAGATGGTCAAGCTGGCCAAACAGAAAAAGAAACGTATCGGCGCATATTCAAGAGGAATGAAACAAAGACTTGCCCTGGCAGTGGCATTCATGGGCAATCCTGAGATCCTTTTTCTTGATGAACCTGCATCCGCCCTGGATCCTGAAGGAAGAATGGAGATGTTAGAGCTTATTGAAGGTCTTAAGGATGAAAAAATTACTATTTTTCTATCGACACATATATTGAATTACGCAGAGAGAGTATGCAATAAAATATGCATTATAGACGAAGGTAAAATACTGTTGACCGAAAACTTATCACAACTTTATAAATCCTATATTCAGCCAATTTTTGATGTTGAGTTTGAAGAAGATCCCGCAGGTAAGATAAATTTACTAAAAAAGCCGGAGTGGGTAGAAAACATCAAAGAAAATGGGCGTAAGATCAGCATTTATGTTAAAGATTTGGATTATGCCAAAAAAGAGATCATAAAGGAACTATCGAAACTAAATACCGGTATCGTAAGCTACCAGATAAGGAAAAGCACGCTGGAAGATATCTTTATGAGAATGGTCAAGCAAAAATGAAATCATTTAAAGCTTACTTTAAAAAAGAGATAACCGAAGCAATAAGGACTTATAAATACCTGGTTTTATTTATCGGTATTATTTTCTGGCCTGCTATGCTCGGCCCCATGATGCTGAAATTGCTCCCTTTACTTTTAAAGAATTATATGCCTGCCGAGACTATGGCATTATTTTCCGATTTTACCCGCGATTATGCTTTTCAATCTTTCCTTAGTGATTCCTTTCAAATCGGGATGATTGTCATAGCATTTGCTTTAATGGGACTGCTTGCAAATGAGGTCCGCCTGAAACGACTTGTTTTCCCTTATTCCAGAGGTGCAAATCCTGCGGGAATAGTGCTTGCAAAATATGCTCATTATGCAATAACGATTTCTCTTTTTATACTGATAGCTTCCTTTATCGATTATCTATATGTTGATAGGTTTTTCATCGGCGGAATACTCTCGATAAAAATCTTACTTGAATCATCGCTTTTGTATATGCTCTATTTTTGTACAATTTTATCCATACTTTTATATTTGAGCAGCCTGTTCAGGAGAGGTCTGGCTGCTGGATTTACGGTTCTTATCCTTGCATTTAGTTTAAGTATCTTCAATCAGTTTGATACCATAAGAGCATATTTCCCGAATTACCTGATTTTGAAGGCAGCAGATATCGGGCACGTTTTCGATAATTCACTGATTCCTACAATCATCGTTTCATTTTGCCTGATCATACTTTTCGTGTTCTTGTCGATACTACGTATGAAAAGAATCGATGTTGCTTGATTTACTTGTTTTTTTTGATAAAATGAAAATCCAAACTTAACAAATTTCAATTATTTATTTTATGATAAATCCGGAATTTTTCAGAAACATAGGACTCATAATAATCTGTTACCTCGTAGGAGCAATACCTTTCTGCAATATCATTGCAAAAATCCACAGCAATAAGGATTTAAGAAAGATCGGAGATAGAAATCCCGGCGGATGGAATCTGGTATTCAATGTATCAAAATACTGGGGAGTCTTAGGAATAATTCTTGATCTTGCCAAAGGTTACCTGTCATACTTTCTGGTCCTAAGAATCACCGGTATAGAAGTCGTAGCCATACTGGCAGGTTGTGCAGCAGTTGCGGGCCATAATTATTCCCCGTATCTAAAACTAACCGGCGGTAAAGGCGTTGCAACCACACTTGGATTTTTACTTGCGGTACATCCACTTACAATCATAGCTTTCGGAATTGGCATAGTATCAGCATTATTTTCCATTAGAAATATGATCTGGGGAGTAGTTTCGGGAATCATTGCATCAAGTATTTTCCTGTGGCTGTTAAAAGACTCGTCGGTCTATTTAATAATGGGACTTGTTCTTCTTATAATCATCATTCCTAAATATATCAACCACTCGATAAAATTATCTCAGAATTTTAAATTCAGGAAAGAAAAAACCGTAAAGGACCTTTTTGCACCGAGAATAAGGTAATCACCTATAATTATTGTTGACCAGTCTTAATTCCTTTTCTTTGCTTACGTCGTATATTCTACCTTTCCAACATATACCCGATCCAATTTTGACTCTTAAGATCGAATTTATGGCTATCACTATAAGATATATCATCGCAACAGGATGAAGTATTATATCGATAGTCTTGCATCTAAATCTTATAATAAGAATTATCCTGGTAATAAAAATAATGGTTACTTGTAAAATAAGGAGTTCAATTAATAAAAGCGGCCAATCAAGTAGTATCACCATAGGAAGTAAAAAAAACGGTGATAAAAAGATTACAAATACAAGAACGATAGCCATTGATATCATATAAACTTTATAATCAAAAACAGCAAATAAAACCCTTGAATATCCTTTGACAATTTCTTTAAAGTTTTTATACATACGGCAATAGACATTATTCCGGCCGTCAAAAATCATGAATTTATACCCCATTTTTTTAACACGCTTCGATATCTTGATATCCTCCAGCATCTCGCTTCTTATGGACTTATGACCTCCTATTTTTTTATAAACATCCTTCTTGAATAACATGAACTGACCTATTGCGGTACAGAATAACGCTGTTTTTAATTTCCTTACAAAGTAAAGCGGCATCAGACATAAAATTATATAATGACCAAACATGTTCATCATTCTTTCATGAATGGTAACCATTATCTGTTTTGGAAATACTGATAGTGCATCCAACTTATATCTAAGAAGGCAGGCAACTGCACTTGAGATAGAGTTTGGAAAATGAAGCGTATCTGCATCGGTAAATATAAGATAATCTCCTCTGGCATATTTTGATAACTGCCAGCAGGCGTATGACTTACCCATCCATCCCTTTTTTATCGGTTCGCCGCTGTATAGTCTGATCCTCGGATCTTTTTCAGAAAGCTCTTTTACTATCTTTACCGTATCATCAGTGGAATTATCATCAAGTACCAGGATTTCTATATTGCTGTAATCCTGTTTTGTAAGGGAAATAAGACATCTTTTTATATCTTCTTCTTCATTCCTGGCAGGAATGAGTATGGATATTAGCGGATTCTTATCAATTATATACTGCGGTAGCTTGAATTTGGAAGTATCCTTAAATAAAATATTGTTAATTAAAAAGTTTATCAGTATAAAGAAAAGTACTGCAGCTATTATGTATTGAAATAATAAAAATATGTCCATATTTTAACTTAAAAAGTAATGTGGACACTAATTATATCATAATTGCCATTTTTAATTATAAATATTTATATATTTATAAAGCTAAAGAATAGATCTGGTACAACTTTACATATTATAGTAGTTCGCTAATAAGCGTATAATTTCCCATATGGACGGTTGGAATATGGGACCAATTTTAAAAAGCTGCCACTCGGAATTTTTTTCCGGTCAATATTAAATAAATTACAATAAGCAGTAATGTACCTATCCAGCAGATCCAGATCATCCTTACCGGCAACTGATTTTCTTACTTCCTTACCCAGCTTATAATCTTCTATATTCCCTTTTATATATATCTTTCCTCCATGCATCCCTGTCCCCGTATAATTTCCTATAATATCCGGTTTCCCGGCAAAGAGCAGACCCGCCTTTCCCCTTTTATGCAGACCCAGAAGAATTATAATGCCCCCGGCCATGTATTCCCCTAAGAAATTACCGGCACTTCCGCCAATAACTATTACTGGCACTTTCTCCCGGTAAGACTTCATATGGATACCGCCCCTGAAACCAATACTCTTCTCTATGTATATTTCTCCGCCTCTCATCGAATATCCCAGAATATCTCCCGCATCACCATGTACTATGATTTTTCCTGAATTCATTGTATTTCCGATACCATCCTGACCATTACCAAAAATTTCAAGAGTTGGGCCATCCATGAAAGCCCCGAGATCATTTCCCGGTGTCCCATAAATATTTATAAGGGCGTTTCCTTTTAAACCGTCGCCAATATATCTGTGACCCAGAGCGTTTTTTATGATGACTTCGCGGCTGAGATTATCATTGTTGCCTTCGTAGTTAATATCATTACCCCTGCCGCTGCCGTTCAAGAAATTCCTGACTTTTAAGTTAAGCTCTCTGTATCCCAGGTTCTTTGCATCAATCGAAAGCCTTTCTTTCATACTTCTATCCCCTCTCCGACAACAAGATGTTTCTTGTAATCAGTGGGCAGATGTATTATTCCAAAATCTTCCCTGGATATATTTTCCTTTACACTGCTTATATCTATTTCATTTCTGATAAGTCCCGAATAGATTCCTGCCCTTTCAATATTACCGATCAGTATAACTCCAATTATCCTGTTATTTTTAATTATTACTTTTCTGTACATGTTTCTATCAGCATCGAAATCTCTTAATACTTCTATTCCTTCTGCTTCCTCCCCGATATTGGTTATACCCATGGAAATGGAGGGAATACCCAGTAACTCGACCGAATTCATAAAAAATCCGCCGCCGTACCTTTTATTTCTACCGGCCATATTTACCCCGGCTGCTGTGCCCTGTCTCACGGCAAGCGGCCATATGGCAATATTTCTCTTTCCGCCCGAAAGCATATCCGGACCTTCGACTACGTCTCCTGCAGCATAGATATTTTTTACCGATGTCCTCATATGATCATCCACTATGATTCCCTTTACCATATCAAGGCTGCCGCTTTCGATAAAGCTGGCATCAGGATTGACTCCGACTGCAATAATGAGCAAACTGCATTCCATTTTTCTTCCATCTTTCAATTTATATCCGGTAATCTTTCCGCTTTCGATATAGATTTCTTCTATAGTATTGTTCCTGTAGATATTACTGCCTGCGCTTTTTATCTTTCTTTCGATAATGCCCGAAGCTTCCCTATCAAAAGTTGTCGCAAGGATCCTATCGGCAAGCTCGATTATATTTATATCGATACCCTTTTCCAGAAATGCTTCTGCAGCCTTTAAACCAATCAAACCTCCGCCCAATATGGATATATTTTTAATATCATTTTTTTCAATATAATTTTTAACTCTTATTGCATCCTCAAGATTTGTAAGCGTGAAGATCCCTCCGACTTTTTCGTAATTTGTGCCGTCAATAAAATCAAAAGATCCGGCACCGACTACTTTTATTTTTGGGATAATGGGTCTGCCGCCGCTTGCAATAAGAAGTTTCCTGAATTCATATCTCTTTCCGTCATCGGTAATTAAAAACATTTTATTCGTATCTATGGATTTTACTCTTGTATTCAATCTGATATCCAGCCGGTTATCAGTGTAAAATTTTTCATCCTTGAAATGTATCATATCCAGGTTCACTGCTCCCGCAAGGAAATATGTTATCATCGGTTTGGAATAATTCAGGTAATTTTCCGCAGTCAGTATAATTATTTCTCCTGCCCTATCCAGTTCCCTTATGCTTTCCGCAGCAGCAAGTCCTGCGGCTGAATTACCGATGATGAGATAATCGATTGTTTCATTATCTTCAAACGTTTTATTATTTTTCCTATTGTTATTCTTACTTTTCATCTTTACTACCCACCTTTATTGCCCACCAGATTTTTTTCTTTTGCATCTTTATCCATAAATTTCAAAGCTTCGTTGGGACAATTCTGAACGCATACGGGAATTTCTTCATCAATGCAAAGGTCGCATTTGGAAGCTATCTTCTTACCGGAAAGGTCCCTTTTTATCACTCCATATGGACAGACCATTATGCAGCTCCAGCACCCCACGCATTTATCTTCATTGCAGGTTACGACTCCTGTATTTTTATTTTTCTGCATGGCACCCGATATGCAGGCTTCGACACAAGGAGCATCCGAACAATGCCTGCACTGAATAGCAAATGAATTATAGCCGATCTCCTCCACCAGTACCCTGGGCAGTATATCGACCATTTCTTCCTTGAATGCCTTGATTATCTTTTTACTTTTAGAATGCTTTACCTGACAATAAATCTCGCATAGCCTGCATCCTATACAATATTCTTCCTGGATATATATTCTTTTCATCTTTCAATCACCACGCCTCTCCTGCATGTTTTATTCCGAGAATCGCAAGTTCCCTGTCATTTAAACTTATACCCCTCAGGTGTTCCCTGTTGCTCTTAAGACTTTCTATAGCATTTATACCGGCACCGCCCAGCATCTCTTTTATTTCGAGGGACCATCCCCTCAGGAGGTTTAAAAGCTTCCTTGTTCCGATCTCCGGATTAAGCCTTTTTGTAAGATAAGGATCCTGGGTAGCGATCCCCCAGTTGCACTTACCTGTATAACATTTCTGGCAGAGATGGCATCCCATTGCTACAAGCGCAGCGGTACCTATGTACACGGCATCGGCGCCCAGGGCTATTGCCTTTATCACATCTGCGCTGGACCGGATACTTCCGGCTGCAATAATCGAAGACCTGTGTCTAATTCCCTCTTCTCTCAATCTTTCATCGACAGAGGCAATCGCCAGTTCTATTGGTATTCCTACATTATCTCTTATAGTCTGGGGAGCAGCTCCCGTTCCGCCCCTCAGTCCGTCTATAGTCACAAAATCAGCGCCTGCCCTTACTACTCCGCTGGCAATAGGTGCTATGTTATGAACCGCCGAGACTTTTACTCCTACAGGCTTTGACCAATTGGTGGCTTCTTTTAATGCATATATCAACTGGGCCAGATCTTCTATCGAATAAATATCATGATGGGGAGCCGGAGATATTGCATCCGTTCCCTCAGGGATCATCCTGGTATTCGATATGTCTTCGGTCACTTTTTCTCCCGGAAGATGACCGCCTATACCGGGCTTTGCGCCCTGACCTATTTTGATTTCTATTGCTGCACCTTTGTTTAGATAATCCGTATCCACTCCATATCTTCCCGAAGCAACCTGTACAATGGTATTATTTGCATATTTATATAAATCTTTATGCATTCCTCCCTCACCAGTATTGCAATATGTTCCGAACTCCGAAGCCGCTGCAGCCAGGGATCTGCACGCATTGAAGCTTATGGAACCATAGGACATTGCCGAAAACATTATAGGCGTGGAAAGATCCAGCTGAGGAGATAGCCTGGTCTTAAGCCTTATATTTGTATTTTTCAAACCTTCTTTCGAACCCTTATTTTTCTTCATTTCAAACTCAAGACCATCTGGTTTCCTTCCTATAAATGTCCTTATTTCCATAGGTTCGCGCAAAGGATCGATCGAAGGGTTGGTAACCTGCGAGGCATTAAAAAGAATATGATCCCAGTATATGGTATAAGGCCTGTCACTTCCCATTCCGGTAAGCAGCACTCCGCCGGAATCAGCCTGCCTGTATATATTGTTCAAATGAGAAGAGGTCCAGTTATAATTGGTCTTGAATTGGTCCTCCCTGTTCCTGATCTTTAAAGCACCGGTTGGACACAGGGCCTCACATCTGCGGCATCCGACGCATTTAGAATTATCACTATATATTGTGTCCTGATCGCTGTCATATTCATGGACATCATTGGAACACTGCCTTACGCAGACCTCACAGGATATACATTTATTTTGATCTCTTTCAATTTCGAATTCAGATTGCTTTAATTTTAAAGCCATTTAAATCACCCTGACTTTTATTTAATGAAACTATCCCTATCTTTACCAGTCTTTCGGGTTTTTCATCGATTTGTGTCGCTTGCGCACTTTTCATATCTTTTTTTATTTCTTCTTTCCTTACTATTCCGATAACCGGCTCACCGCCATCCGGATGCCACAGACGATCGGGGGAAACACAAACCTTTCTAATCGGAGCTTCCTCGCTGGAAATAAAAAGATATTCACCTTTTCTTGCAGCAACAAGTGGTCTTAATTTTATTCTGTCATTTAATGCATACATAAAATTGCCGCTTCCCACTATTATGCTGAAAGGACCATTAAGAAGTGCGCTTCCATATAATATACGCAAAGACTTTAATATTTCCCTGTTATCCTCAGGCATTCTCTCTATCTCTTCCCACAACGGAGACGCTAAAACCAGATGAATCAGCTCTATATCTATCTTCTGCTTTCGGACCAGAAGATCCAATAAATACGTAATGACTTCGGTATCCGTAGAAAGGGTACATTCATATCCAAATCCGCTTACGAATCTTTTATTTGTTCCGAAAGATGAAATCTCTCCGTTATGAACGACTGACCAATCAAGCAGCCCAAAAGGATGCGCTCCGCCCCACCAGCCAGCGCTGTTTGTAGGAAACCGTCCATGAGATGTCCATAGATAACCTTTGTACTGGTCAAGTTTAAAAAATCTTCCGATGTCTTCCGGAAATCCAACTCCCTTAAATATTCCCATATTCTTTCCGCTGGAAACTACAAACGCACCTCTGATATCCCTGTTTACATGCATGATAAAATCCACGATAAGGTCTTCTTCGGTTGTAAAAGTATCTCCGTTCCCTTTTGACTTCAAAAAATATCTGTATATCATAGGCGGATTTACGATTCCGGATATCTTAGTGGTGGGGATTTCCTCACTAAACAGGATTTTAAAGCTCAGGGCTATCTCATCTTCAGTCTGCCTTTTTGCTTCCGCATCATCATATAAAATATGAAATGCTCGATCATCTTTAAACTCCGGATAAATACCGTAAGCTGCAAATCCTCCGCCCAAACCATTGGATCTCTCGTGCATGACCGAGATCCCATCCATTACCATCTGGCCGGAAAATCTTTCTCTCGCTTCATTTACGATTCCGAATACGGCGCAGCCGGAGGGAATCCTGAACCGCGAAAAATATTCCTGCGTGTCTTTATTATTTTTATTTATATTATTTATTCCATTCATTTTTATCTTTACTCTTATCTAATCGATTCCCCAAAAACAAAAACCTCCTTAAAACATCTCTGTTTTAAGAAGGCTTCTTTACCTCTTATTTCCACCTGCACTTCTATATGCAGATAGAA
>Ga0315539_1002076_pt1 | contig 14483 bp, 15 predicted proteins | sample SalMarSW160150MG_FD_203097 | JGI IMG/M metagenome (GOLD analysis project Ga0315539, IMG submission 203097) | Salt marsh sediment microbial communities from the Plum Island Ecosystem LTER, Massachusetts, United States - Salt Marsh Sediment SW1601-150 ... | reverse complement strand
CCTAGTCGACCCCGATTTTTGAGGGATTTTCTGGACAAGGGGAATCCAAGACCCAAATGAGCAGAGACGAAAGAGGAAGAATCTACTTGAGGGAAAACAGTCGACGGATTAAACAGATCAAATGGAGAAGGTCCATTTCAGACCGTATTCTTATAAACCTTTGAACTCTTGAACCATTGAACCCTTAAACTTCCAAACCATTTATGGAGGCCAAAAATGAGGGGAAAAAGCCTTATCATTTCGGTTGTCTTCTTAGGTCTGTGTGCCGTTTCCGCTCTTTCCTACCAATCCCCTACGGATAGCTTTGTGATTCCCTACAATTCTGTGGCCGTTTCCGACGATATACTTGCGGCAAAGTGTAATCCTGCCGGGCTGGGACTGAGAAGAGGTTTTCAATCCAGCTTCTTCCATACTTATTCCGACTCAAGCTTTGAAGGGGATAATGCTTGGTTTCTTTCCTCAGGAGGATTGGCGTTCTCGGTTGAATGGCTGGGAAACGTGACTTCGCAAACCTATCGGAAATACACCTTAGCTCACGGGGTCAAGTTGTCAGATGGCCTTTATTGGGGCACCGGTTACAGTTGGTTTGGATCGAGATACGAAGATTACGATAACCTCTCCTCCTGGAAAATCGGACTTCTGGTACGACCCTTTGAATTCGTCTCCCTGGGAGCAGTGGCCAAAGATCTTAACCGTCCCCGGTTTCAAGGTGAAAAAACGGACGTTTCCTTTGACTGTGGTCTGGCAGTCAGACCGCTAGGAGACAGGTTGACTCTGTCTGTAGAGGGATGCATGAGCCACAAGGAGAAGGCAAGAAATGCAGACATGAGATATCGGGCGGAAGTGGAGCCGCTTGACGGATTCGTCATCTCCGGAGATATCGACAACGACGGAAATTTCGGAATCGGGGGACGGATAAATCTTTCTAATCTCGGCCTGGGTACCTATAATTCGGTTACCAAAGATTATGAATTCAATCAAGGGACCGCCTTCGTCAACCTCTGCCAAGACAGATACCGCACTTTGATCCAAAGAAAGGATAATTTTCTGGAGCTTAGGCTCTCCGGAAAGATCGTAGAGGAAAACACCCGGGCTGGAATCTTTGAAAGAAAAAAGCCCACCATGATGGATCTGCTAAATGAGATCAAGAGGGCAGAAGAGGACAAATCCGTTAAAGGCATGATCCTTAGAATCGATCCTTTGGATATCGGGCTGGCCAAAGCACAGGAACTCAGAGGCGCCATTTTAGACTTTGCGCAAAAGGGCAAGAGTGTAATCGCTTTCATGGAATTTGGGGGAAATAAGGAATACTACATTGCCAGCGCTGCTGACAAAATCGTGCTGATGCCTACGGGCTATCTGATGTTCACGGGATTGAATGCGGAAATCACCTTTATCAAAGGAACCTTGGACAAGCTGGGTATCGTAGCCGACTTAGAGCACATCGGAGATTACAAGAGCGCCTCGGATCTGTTGACCAGAAAAGAGATGTCTGAGGCCCACCGGGAGGTGACCAACTCGCTTCTGGACGACCTGTACGATCAGATCACAAAAGACGTGGCTTCTCAAAGAGGATGGACTCAGGAGGAACTGAAATCCAAGATCGATCAGGGGCCCTTCACCTCTTCCGAGGCGTATGCGGCAAGCCTGGTAGACACCTTGCTGTTTTATGATCAAGTGGATGATCTGATCGAACACATGGCAGGAAAAAAGCCCCACCGATTAGAGGACAAGAAATACGCGCGGCGCACCTATTACGAATATAGCTGGGCCATCCCTCCTAAGATTGCGGTCATATTCGCCACCGGTTCGATCTTCGAAGGTGAGAGTGGAAGGAACCTTTTGTGGGGGGACGTCATGGGCTCGGAGACCATAGCTGATGCCATCAAGACTGCCCGTGAAGACAGAACGGTCAAGGCCATCGTTTTCCGGGTGGACAGCCCGGGGGGATCAGGTATCGCCTCGGATGTGATCCTGCGGGAAATCCTGCGCACCAAAGGGGAAAAACCTTTCATCGTCTCCATGTCGGATGTGGCCGGATCGGGAGGCTATTGGATCTCCTGCGCTGCGGATACCATCGTCTCACTTCCCGGCACCTATACCGGTTCCATCGGGGTGATCAGCGGTAAGGTCAGCTTGGAGGAATTATACGAAAAGATCGGTTTGACCAGACAGGGGATCAAGCGCGGGAAGCATGCCGATTTCTACACCACCAGCCGTCAATTCACAGACGAGGAGAGGGAAGTGGTCAAACGTCAAATCAGGGAATTCTATGATGACTTCATTGAGAAAGTGGCAGAAGGTCGGGGGATGTCCTACCAGGAGGTCGACACCGTGGCAAGAGGCAGAGTGTGGACCGGAAGGCAGGCAAAGGCAAATGGGTTAGTCGATGAACTCGGAGGAATCAACGTAGCTTTGGCCATCGCCAAAGAAAAAGCAGGAATATCCCCGGACGCTGCGATTGAGGTTCTCAGCTTGCCCAAGGGAAACAGGTGGCGCAATACTATTGCTCAAAGCCTGCTCGTCTCGCCAACGAGCTTGAACTCCATTCTGGAGGAGCTGAAGGAAAGCAATATCTTTGGAGACGATCAGATTCTTCTTCTGATGCCATATGATATCAAAATAAAATAAGTGTAAGATATGTTGTCAGAAAGGACTTGTTTTTTCTGCCCAGGTACATATATTCTTAACGGCTTTTGGGTCTCGTATGATTCCTGGAAGATGACCTTTAATCTTTTATGAGGAGGTGGCCATGCCTAAATCCTTGAGTCGTTCTTTTTGGGCCGTTCTGTTTTTACTATTTATCTGTCAGAGTGGTTTTGGTCAGATAAGCTTTCCCGTGGAGAGGCACGTTCTGGACAACGGTCTGACCGTTCTGATCTCTGAGGATCATTCCGCCCCGGTGGTAACCTATCAGGTTTGGTATAAGGTGGGTTCCAAGAACGAAAGACCGGGAATAACCGGAATCTCTCATCTTTGTGAGCATATGATGTTCAAAGGCTCCAAAAACATCAAACCCGAGGAGCACGCTCGTATAATCCAGGCCAACGGGGGAATAGACAACGCCTGGACTCACTTCGACATGACCTGCTATTGGGAGAAGATTGCCAGTGACAAACTGGAACTGGCCATTAACTTAGAGTCAGAAAGACAAAAGAATCTTACTCCCACCCTGGAGACCTTCACCTCAGAGCGAGAGGTGGTGAAGGAGGAGCGAAGGATGGGAGTGGATAACTCTCCTTTTGGAGCAGTGTTCGAACAGCTGCTCAACACCGCCTTTGCCGCTCACCCCTATCATTGGCACGTGGTCGGCTACATGTCAGATATAGACAATATCACCCTGGACGATCTGAAGAATCACTACAGGGTTTACTACGCCCCCAACAATGCCACAGCCGTGGTGTCCGGTGACGTTAACCCCAAAGATGTCATGAAACTGATGCACAAGTACTATGATGACATCGCAGCTCAACCGCCTCCGCCAAAGGTGGGAACGGTGGAGCCGGAGCAGAGGGGAGAAAGGACTGCTTACGTCCACAAGATCGCGCAGATGCCGGCCTTTACCGTTGGCTATCACGTCCCTGAATTCGGACACCCCGATACCTATCCCCTGAGGGTGGCTGCCAGAGTTCTATTTGCCGGGCAGAGCTCCCGCCTTTACCAGAAGATGATCTATCAGGATCAATCCGCTCTGCACGCAGGAGGGGACTGCTTCCTGCTGCAAGATCCTGCGCTTTTCTATTCCTTCGTCATCATGCGACCCGGACATACGGCAGAGGACGGCAAAGGAACTTTGTTAGAGGAGATTGAGAGGCTCAAAACTGAACCGGTGGCGGAAAAGGAACTGCAAAAAGCCAAAAACCAGCTGGAGGCGGAATTCATCTTCGATCTTCAGTCTGTTGACGATAAAGGCTTCGCCATCGGTTATTATCAAACTGTACTCGGGGATTACAGCGAATTGTTCGAGGAGGCAGAGAAATTCCAGCAGGTTACAGCCGTGGATGTAATGCGTGTGGCAGAGAAGTACTTCGACGAGAAAAACAGAAATGTGGTGATATTGGTCCCTGAGATGCCGGAGGAGCATACCTCTGTCAGCGAATGAGAACCAAGAAAAGAATTAATGAGAAGGAGCATAAAAATGAGAAAGAGCATTCCTACCATAGCCCTGTTAAGCACGATTATCATTACTTTTCTTCTATTCTCGACTTCGAGCATTATCACAGACCTCTTTGCCCAGGAGATTAAGCTTCCGGAGATAACGAAAGAAAGCCTGGATAACGGGCTGAAGGTGATCGTGATCGAGCACCATGAGCTGCCGGTGGTCGCTTTCAAATTGGTTCTGAAATCGGGTTCAACCTATGATCCTCCGGGCAAAGCGGGCCTAGCCAATTTCACTGCTGGGCTTCTGCGAAAAGGTACCCAGACCAAAGATGCCACCCAGATAGCCGAGGAGATAGATTTTGTGGGAGGCACCCTGGGTGCCGGTGCAAATTGGGATGCCAGCTTTGCAAGCTGCCGCGTGCTCAGTAAATACTTTGATACTGGCTTAGACTTGCTGGCGGACATACTCCTGAATCCCACCTTCAAGGATGACGAAATAGAAAGGTTGAGAAAACAGATAATCGCGGGGATAATGCAGGAAAAGAACGATCCCGAATCGGTGGCAGAGGAAAACTTCAGAGAGTTTGTATTTGGCCAGCACCCGTATGGCCAGCCCTTAGAGGGGACGGAGGGAAGTGTCTCCGGCATCTCCAGGGAAGACATAGTAGGTTTTCACCATACCCATTATGTGCCCAACAATGCCATCATAGCAGTGGTGGGGGACGTCGAAACCGACGATGTGTTGACGAAAATCAAAGGTAAGCTCGGTTCCTGGGAAACAGGACCACTTGTTACTGCCGACTTCGCCCCACCCCCCCAGATAAAGGGACACCAGATAATCCTGGTGGACAAGCCGGATTTAACTCAGTCTTACGTCAATATCGGGCACTTCGGTATCCCCAGAAAAAGCCCGGATTATTTTGCGTTCAGAGTAATGAACTACATCCTGGGAGGAGGAGGATTTGCCTCTCGCTTGATGGATGAGGTTAGAGCCAAGAGAGGACTTACCTATAGCATTTACTCCAATTTTGACAGATATCGATTAAAAGGAGCTTTTGAGGTAAGCACCTTCACCCGGGTAGACTCAACTTTAGGTGCGATCCAGGCCATACTGGAGCAGATCGAAGGGATACGCACCGAAAAGGTCTCGGAAAAGGAGCTTTCTGAAACCAAATCCTTCTATGACGGATATTATCCTCTGCAATTTGAGACGCCCGAGCAAATCGCCACGAAGCTCCTGGACGTTGAGGTATACGATCTGGGGGAAGATTACATAGAGAATTTCCGTAAAAACATAGGTGCCGTTACCGCCGACGATGTCTTACGGGTGGCCCAAAAGTATCTCGATCCTGAGAATATGAAATTCGTAGTGGTGAGCAAAGCCGACGAACTTAAAACCGACTTGGAATCGTTGGGAAAAGTTGAGGTCACCTCGTTTTTGGAGTAACTCGAAAGCAACACTGGCAAGGAAGAAAGGTGGAACAATGCGTTCCACCTTTTCTTTCTATGTAGAATCCGTTTTGAAATCCCCGTCGAGCTTCACACTAGCCTTCTGTAAGGTCTGGCGAAAACCCCTCTTTGTTTGAGCCCATCAAAAGGGGATCTCCATAATGGAAAACTAAAGCCCTATGCCACATCGAGGGACAGTTCCCGACGGCAGCTTTCCAGAAACGCAACTATTTTAACGCTTCCTTAATTCCGTTGATTACGAATTGAACGGCTAAGGTCAACAGGATAAGCCCCATTACCCGGGTGATCACCTTCATCCCTAAGGGCTTGAAGATTCTGAAGATCAAACCGGATTTGATGAGGATAAGCATGGAAGCCAAATAGACACAAACAGTCGACAAAACGAAGATAGATTTCAGGATAATAGTATCAGCCCTGCCGAAGATGATCATCCCCGTGACGATGGATGCAGGACCGGTATGCAACGGAATGGCCAAGGGCACGATGGTAATGTTCTCCTGTTCCTCTTTTCGATCCTTCTCTTCGCTGTATTCGGTGCGGGTTTTGTGGCCGAATAGCATCTCCAGTGCAACTATGGAGAGCAAAATGCCTCCGGCAATGGAAAATGAATAGAGCCTGATGTGCAGGTACCCAAAGATGTAGTTGCCGAAAATCACGAACACCAGCTGCACTCCCAGGGCAACCAGAAGTGACTTCTTGGCGATGGCCCTGCGCTCTTGGGCCGAAAATCTCTCGGTCAGCGACAGAAAGATGGGCAAATTGGTCGCTACGTCCACTACTAAAAACAGGGAGATGAAAACCGTGCCAAAATATGCTAAATGGGACATTTCAAATCACTAATAATTAATAGTAGGGGCGGAGCTTCAGGGACTGTCGAAAAAGTGTCTTTGGAGTGCGAAAACTTGCTTTCGCGATCTTTTTAAAATATAGAAGTTCTTATGCCATAATCACTTAGAGCTTGAAAAACCGCACCAGCAAGCTGGTGCACTCCGGTGTGCGTTTCTCAACACGCCCTAAAGCTCCGCCCGGATGGCTCTTTACCCGAACGCCTTAGACGATATCCTGCAAGAACACTTTGTTCGAATACTCCGGGATTAAGAACTTTGAACGCACCAGCACATTGCCCACTCCTATTCCCGATAAATCAATAGGAGGATAACTTTGTCAATCAGTCGAATATTTGCTTAGTACTTTCTCCACCTCCCCCAGTCCCCAGTCGTCCTTTGCTTTTTCGAAGGTCGCCTTTGCCTCTTTCAAATCTTTCAACCCCTCTTCCCTCTTTTCAGGAATCAGCTTTAGCTTGGTCTTGCCAAGAAAAACCTTGCCCCAGGCAGCGGTCACAGTGTCGTTGGCCTCCTCTGCCACCTTGATGCACTCCAGGAATTGCTCGCTCGCGTGATCTGCGTCCTTCTTCACCAAATGATAGAGTCCCATATCCCAGTGCGCCCAGGCTAAGGGACCTTTTTCACCCAATTCTTTTCTTAATTCCAGAGCTTTTTGGGCAGCACGGAATCCGGCCTTTTGACACTCTTCGGTCACGTTTTCGTCGAATTCTGGAGCACAGAACGCAGCAATATTGTGAAGCATGATTGCCGCAGCCTTCTTGTCCCCCTTCTCCAGCGCCGCTTTGACTCCGAGCTGGTTCACCTGCATGGACTCATCCAGTTTTCCGGCATGATGCAAATCAATGCCCAACTCGGTGTAATACTTCAAAACGGTCTTGTCATCGCCCAGCTCATTCATGTAATCCTCAGCCTCTTCTTCCTTTCCTTCGTCCAGTAAGGTTATCACTTGGTTCAATATCTCCTTCTTTTTTTCCTCGTGCACCTGACCCATGTCCTGTTCCTCCTTTTCCGATTTCTCTTCAGCTGAACCGCATGCCAAAAGAAAACAAAATACACACAGCAAACCAAATCCTAAGGCCTGTTTCATCTCCTTATCTCCCTTTTGTTCCCCAGAATAGCATGATTGATTACGCGGCTACGTCCGCTCTGGAGGGCTGAAGGTTTCTGCTTACCCCCGGCGGGTGTTTGCCCGCTCCTCAAATACCTTTTACTTATTCAACTCGGCCAAAACCTTGTTGGTGACGTCCAACTCGTCTTTGGCGTACAGGACACTTCCTGCAGACGAATCTAGAACATAGGTGTAGTTCTCCTTCAGCGCGACAAGCCTTATCACCGTGTTTATCTTATCGATCAAGGGCTTGGAAAGCTCATACTCCTTTTGCGCAGCTTCGCCCTCGGGACCCATCACCTGGTTGACAAAAAGTTGATATTCGTTCTGTTTGACCAGGAGCTTTTCTCGCAATTCGTTTACCGCCTCCTCGCGCATGGTAAGGGGAGGATTCTGCACCTTCTGCATCATTTCGTTCATCTCGCTTTGCATCGAATCTGCCTTTGCCTGCCAGACAACCATCAGCTTGTTGAACTCTTCCTGGGCTAAAACGTATTCCTTATACTCAGCTTTCAGCCGCTGGACGTCCACGTATGCTATGCTCGACTGCTGAGCAAAGCCCGACGAAGCCAAAAGCCCGGGAATGAATCCCGCCAAGAGAACGGCTACCAGAATCAAGGTCTTGCGTCTTTTCATGCCATCATCCTCCTTTAGTTATATATTCATCAAAGTATACGATAAAATAACGAGCCTCCGGAATTACCCACCTAAAATAAAATCCAGAACGCCTTTGTCAAGTCTATTTTGAAGAGTTCCCAAGGAGAAAGCGCAAAACTGCCGTCGAGCAGGGTGAGCACGATGTGCCTACAGTGCGATGATACGTGCCAGTATCCCTTTTTTGAGGAAGCATCAAAAAAATTCTTGACAAATTCTCAAAAAAACGTTTTTTGACTAGACTATTTGTGAAGAAATTCACTTGCGATCAGATGGTTTGCTAGGATGTCAAGAAAATTCCTCAGTTTGAAGGCGAAATAGAGGTCACGAAGGAGTTCATCGGTGGTTAGCGATTATGCATTTGTAGGTTTCTTCTGTGTGATAGGCGTGATCTTCGTAATGTTCGTGTTCTTCTTAGCCCGCCTGATCCGACCTCACCACCCCAATCCGGATAAGTTGGAAACTTACGAATGCGGGGAGCTTCCCGTCGGGGGTGCCTGGGTTCAATATAACGTTCGCTACTACCTTTATGCTTTGATTTTCGTGATCTTCGACGTGGAGGTGGTCTTCCTGTTCCCCTGGGCTGTGGTTTACAGAAGCCTGGGATTTTTCGCCTTCGTTGAGATGATGATATTTCTCGCTATTCTGATCTTCGGCCTAGCCTATGTTTGGAAAAAAGGAGCTTTGAAATGGGTATAATCAAGAAACTGCCGGTGTACTTCGAGAGTCTGCCGGGCGGGGGGTTGGTGACCACGGCTCTGGATGGAGTTCTCAACTACTCCCGAGCCTCCTCTATGTGGTACATGCTGTTCGGCTTGGCCTGCTGCGCCGTGGAGATGATGTGCACCGGGGCCTCCCGCTATGATTTCGATAGATTCGGCATGTTCTTCCGCGCTTCACCCAGACAATCGGATTTGATGTTCGTGGCTGGAACTCTGACCAAGAAGATGGCTCCCCGGGTGAAGAGACTATATGAGCAGATGGCGGAGCCCAGGTATGTGATAGCCATGGGAGGTTGCGCCATAGTCGGAGGGCCGTTCTATTACGATTGTTACAGCGTGGTGAAGGGTGTGGATCTGATAATTCCGGTAGATGTTTACATCCCCGGCTGTCCTCCCCGACCGGAGTCTTTGATGGAAGGATGCATTAAACTGCAGGAGAAGATCAAGAAGGAAAAGATCGCGGATTGGAGTTAGAAATCAGAGCCAGCACCTAACTTAAGTTAGGTGCTGGATTTAAGATACCCCAAGACCATGACCAAAGAAGAGATAGCTAATACTTTCCAAAATAAATTCCCGGAAAAGATCGAAGAGATTCCTTTTGTGGGCGTGGACGCTGCCTTCAAGCTGGACAAGGATTTGATTCTGGAAGTCTGCAGATTTGCCAAGGACACCCCGGAGCTTGGCTTTGACCTTTTGGCCTGTCTTTCATGTGTGGACTATACCGATCACATGGAACTGGTATACACTCTGTTCTCCTTTACCCATAAACACAAGATAACCCTGAAGACCTCTCTGCCCAGAGATGGAGAGATAGATTCTGTCACATCGGTGTGGAACGCTGCCAACTGGCACGAGAGGGAGATAGCAGAGCTTTTTGGGATGACTTTCAGGAACCATCCCGACCCCAGACCCATACTTCTACCTGAGGACTGGGACGAGGGCTATCCCATGAGAAAAGACTGGGAAGGAAAAGACTTTGTCCGATTACCCAAAAAGTGAGTTCCCTGAGCGCAAAACGGATAAGGACCACATCTCCAATATGATCGATCCCCTGGGGAAGAATCCTGAGAGGGTGGTCGAGAAGATCGACACCGAGGAATTCATCGTCAATATGGGACCTCAGCATCCCTCCACCCACGGGGTGTGCCGGCTCCTTCTGAAAATGGATGGTGAGGTGATCCTGGATTTGGTTCCCTACGTCGGCTATCTTCATAGATCAATGGAGAAGATAGCTGAGAACCGCACTTATCTTCAATATATGCCGCTAACCGACAGAATCGATTACGTCTCCGCCATGTTCTGTAACCACGTCTTTTGCTTGGCCGTGGAGAAACTGGCCCAGATCGAAGTCCCGGAGAGGGCGGAGTACATTAGGGTCATCGTGGACGAGTTGAATCGCATAGCCAGCCATCTGGTCTGGCTGGGAACCTTCGCCCTTGACCTGGGAGCGATAACTCCTTTCCTCTACTGCTTCCGTGAAAGAGAGAAAATTCTTGATCTCTTGGAGATGGTTTGCGGCCAAAGGATGACATTTAACTATATGAGGTTTGGTGGCGTTTCCAGGGACCTGCCTCCTGAGTTCATTCCCCAGGCAAGAGAATTCGTCCAGTATTTCAAACCCCGGGTGGATGAGTACGAGTATATCTTAACCGACAATCCGATCTTTCTGGGAAGGACAAAAGGGGTGGGGATTTTGGATCAGAAGACAGCCATCGATTACTCTGTCACCGGTCCCAATCTGAGAGCGACCGGCTTGAAATGGGACCTGCGAACGGAAGAACCTTACTCCATTTATGACAGATTTGAATTTGACATCCCCACCGGAACCAATTCCGACACCTGGGACAGGTACATGGTCAGGATTCAGGAGATGAGACAGGCGAACAGAATCGTGGAGCAGGCACTGGAGTCTATTCCCGAAGGGGAGATTAAGACTAAAACTCCTGCGGTCTTCAAGCCGCCCGCAGGTGAGGTTTATGCCCGGATCGAATCGACCAGAGGAGAGATGGGATTCTATATCGTCTCCGACGGCAGCACCAAACCCTACCGGCTCAAGATCAGGACAGCATCTTTTTCGAACTTAGCGGTTTTGCCGGAGATGAGCCGGGGATGGAAGATTGCGGATATTGTGGCCATCTTTGCCAGTCTGGACGTGATCATGCCGGATGTGGACAGGTAAAAGAACCTTTCCTTGCATAAGCTGAGGGAGAGAATTTGTTCGAATTAGGTAACCTCATCAAAGCAATATACAGCTGGTTGGAAGGACTCTTCGCCAGTTGGGGCATACCTCACTTTTGGCTGGACATTCTCTCCATGTTCATAGTCTTCGGAATGATCGTAGCCTTCATCTCCATCGCAGCTTTGTTTCTGGTCTGGTGGGAAAGGAAGGTCTCCGCACATATGCAGGTCAGGTTCGGCCCCATGCGCACCGGATGGCATGGATGGAGGCAGACCATAATCGACGCCATAAAGTTAATCATGAAGGAGGACATAGTCCCTACCAAAGTGGATAAGCCCGTCTTTGTAATAGCCCCCATAGTGGTATTCGTTTCAGCCTTGATGGTGTACGTCTGCATTCCTTTTGGCAGAGGATTGATAGTCAAGGATCTCAATATCGGGATCCTCTATATTCTGGCTATCACCACCTTCACCGTGGTGGGTCTTCTGATGGCCGGATTCGGATCGAACAATAAGTACGCACTTTTGGGGGGATTACGGTCAGCCGCGCAGATCGTAAGCTATGAGGTCCCTTTGACTCTCTCCGTCCTGGGCGTGGTACTGTTGGCACAGTCCCTTTCCATGGTCACGATCGTCACCTCACAGGCCCAGGTGTGGGACTGGTTTATTTTCCGGCAGCCGATTGGGTTCTTGGTTTACCTTACCGCTGCCGTGGCCGAGGTAAATCGGACCCCCTTCGACATCCCGGAGGCGGAGCAGGAGCTGGTGGCAGGCTACAACGTGGAATACAGCGGTATGAAATTCGCCATGTTCTTCTTTGCCGAATACACTAACCTATTTACCATAAGTGCAGTGAGCACCACCCTCTTTCTGGGAGGATGGAACGGCCCCTGGCTACCCTCCTGGATGTGGTTTCTGGGCAAGACCTTCTTCGTCATCCTGGTGATCATGTGGTTCAAGTGGACCTATCCCCGCATGAGGGTGGATCAACTGATGGGCTTTGCCTGGAAGTTCTTGCTGCCTCTGGCATTCCTGAATCTGATCTTAACAGGACTTTTTGCCTAAGCCATGAGATTAATCAAAATAATATATTCGGGAATATACAATCTGATACTCGGTCTGATCACCACGGTCAAACATCTGGGAAAACATGCCATCACCCTGCAGTATCCCAAAGAGAGATGGCCCATGCCGGAGAGATCGAGAGGTTGTGTGGTGCTTCTCACTGACTCGGCAACCAACAAACTGAAATGCATCGCCTGTGGACTTTGCCAAAGAACCTGCCCTAACAATGCCATCAAGTTGGTCTCGGCTAAGGACGAAGGTGGAAAAAGGTTCGCCGAGATCTTTGAAGTTGACGTGGCGATATGTATCTATTGCGGATTGTGTGAAGAGGTCTGTCCGGTCAAGGGCAAAGCCATCAAACTGGTGCCCAGATATGAGTTCTCAGTCTATGATAAGAACCAATTGATTTATAATAAGGAGAAATTGGCAGAAATAGGAAAGGAATATCAATAGTTTTCTTCTCTGCTGCTGACACAAGGATAGAATAGCGCGTAGGCAAGCCTTTACGGCTTGCTGGCCAAGGCATGAAGCCTTGGCTACGCGAGATGAGGTTAGAATAGAAGGAAGTCGAAATTGTCGTCCAGATACGAAAAAGGCCCATTAACGACTAAATGGTCGATGGTAAGGGCACCCTTGACCGACAGAAGAGTCCCGCGTGGGCAAGCCTTTACGGCTTGCTGGCCAAGGCATGAAGCCTTGGCTACGCGATATGAGATTAGAATAGAAGGAAGTCGAAATTGCCGTCCAGATACGAAGAAGGACCATTAACGACTAAATGGTCGATGGTAAGGGCACCCTTGACCGACAGAAGAGTCCCGCGTGGGCAAGCCTTTATGGCTTGCCAGCCAAGGCATGAAGCCTTGGCTACACGATATGAGGATAGGATAAAATAGAGGGAAGTCAAAATTGTTAACCGGAGTTCCAGCTATCATATTCTACATATTGGCTGCCGTAATGATCGGGTCTGCGGTGATGGTGGTCAGCGTTAAAAACATCTTTCACTCGGCCTTATTTCTGGTACTGTGTTTTTTCAGCGTGGCCGGGATTTACATTCTTTTGGAAGCAGAATTCTTGGCGGCGGTTCAGGTATTAATCTATGTGGGGGCCATCACCATCCTGATGATCTTCGCCATCATGCTGACTCATAGACTGTACAGCGCCAAAATCAAGCAATCCAATGAACAGGTTATTCCCGGGTTGATCATAGTTGGGGCTCTGCTTGTGGCCACTCTTTTTGCCTTGGGTAGTACGACCTGGAAGCTGTCCTTTGAAACACCGGAAGCACAATCTGTCGTTGGTATAGGTAGGTTGCTTCTGACCAGCTATGTATTACCCTTCGAGGTGGTCTCAGTGGTCTTGTTAACTGCGTTGATCGGAGCAGTGATAATTGCGAGTCCGCCCAAGGCGGAAAGGGAGTAGATTGTGGTCGGTCTGTCTCATTATCTGACCTTAAGTGCGATTCTGTTTTGCGTGGGAATATTCGGGGTGTTGACCCGGAGAAACGCCATCGGCATATTGATGTCCATCGAACTTATGTTCAATGCTGTGAACATAAACTTTGTGGCATTCTCGAAGTTCGTCACCCCCACCGGATTCGTGGGACAGATATTTGCGATCTTTGTAATCACCATAGCCGCAGCAGAGGCGACCGTCGGTCTGGCCATAGTGCTTTTGATATACAGAAATTGCAAAGGAATCAATGTGGACCAGATAAACATTATGAAGTGGTAAGAAGTGTGGAGTATCCCGCTTCAGCGGGATCAGGTCAAGCTGAAGCTTGACACTCCAGAAAACCTTAGAGATTATCATGAGCTGTTACGTTCGACATTTGACCGATGTTTTTGAAGCTCTGAAGGTGGAGAACAGCAAAGATAATCGGAAGACGCTGGATAAGGCTATCCGCGGGATTCTGAAAATGGATGAGTCCTGTCCCAAGTACGGAAAAAACTGAAAACCATCTTAGCAGATGGGAAAAAGAAAGAGGATCTGGTCAAAAAACTTAAAATGGAATTTGCCGAAGCATAACTTGTAAAGAGTCTTGTAACATGTTGCCGTATAGCTGGATAATACCTCTGTCCCCATTAATCTCGTTTGTGCTGATCGTGTTCTTCACCAACAGAAGAGCAAAGCTAAGCTCTTTGGTTTCGATCGGCGCCATCTGTCTGTCTTTTCTCTTCTCCCTGATCGTTCTGGGAACGGTATTGAAGAATCCCGTAGTCTCGGAATTCAAATTCACCTGGATCGATCTTGTCGGACTCAAAGTTCAGATGGGGATGTTGATTGATCCGCTATGTGCGGTGATGCTTCTGGTGGTTTCCACCGTCTCCATGTTGGTTCATA
>Ga0315539_1002074_pt1 | contig 14488 bp, 15 predicted proteins | sample SalMarSW160150MG_FD_203097 | JGI IMG/M metagenome (GOLD analysis project Ga0315539, IMG submission 203097) | Salt marsh sediment microbial communities from the Plum Island Ecosystem LTER, Massachusetts, United States - Salt Marsh Sediment SW1601-150 ... | reverse complement strand
CCCCTCCCTCCCAGGGAGGGGCCAGGGGAGGGTGAGTCTTCTAAAGCAAATGCCATCGCAGCCAGCGCCCCCAGCAAGGCGCTGAGCATCACCGTCCCTGCCCCGCCCAGGAGAGGCAGGGCCACCACCGCAGCCAGGCAGCCCAGAGCCGAGCCAGCCAGGTTAAAGGAATAGATCCTGCCCGCCAGCTCAGGCCGCGCCGCCAGTAAGATGCCGATGGCCAGGCCGCTGAAGAAAAAAGGCAGCACCAAGAGTAGATAGTAGATAGCCAGGAAGAGAAGCTGCTCTCGCTCCCAGGCGATGCGATAGGAGTCGAAGGGGATGTAGTTGACGTTTAGATAGCTGGCCAGGATGCCAAGGGCCATGAGCGCTGAGAGGGTGGCGAGGAATCTGGTCGGATTTTTCTTGATCAGACTGGGGAAAAGGGAGAGGAAGGAGCCACTGGCTCCAAAACCCAGCAGGGCGATGCTAACCGCCATGAAAGCGAAGTGATACCATTGGGCCAGGGAGAAAATCCGCGTGAGGGTGATCTCCAGACACAAGCCAGCCATGGAGAGCAATAAAACGCCTAAGTTGGTCAAGTAGTCGCTGGGCAGGCGATTGCTGGTCATTGGTCAGAGGCCACTTGAAATTGGGGATCCAAGAACAGCATCAAATCCAGCCCCTCATCCAGGTCAACCTCGGGACTGTAGCTTAGTTTCTGTCGGGCCAGGCCGATGTCGGCCACCAGCCGGGAGACACCGCCGTCATCGGCCTGGCTGGAGAGGGGGCTGACCTGGCGGCCGGTGGCGCGAGCCACTTTCTCCACCAACTGGTTGATGCTCACCTCCTGGCCGCTCCCCACATTGATGATACGGCGATCCACGTCGGAGGCCGTGGCTGCGGCGAACAGGGCATCCACTACGTCGTCAATGTAGACGAAGTCCCTGGTCTGGCTGCCATCGCCAAAGACGATCAGCGAGCCACCTCCCAGGGCTTGTTTGAGGAACTGGGGGATGACCGGAGCGTGGGAAGCGGGCACGAATTGCCCTGGCCCGTAAGCGTTGAATATCCTGAGCGCCACTGTCTCTATGCCGCAGAGGACGCCGATGGTGAAGACGTAATACTCTGATGCCAGCTTGCTCACAGCGTAGGGCGAATCAGGGTTGGGAATCGTCTTCTCGCTGACGGGCTGTTTGTCCTTTTCGCCGTAGACAGCTCCCGAGGAAGCTAAGATCACCCTTTTCACCCCCGCGTCCCGCACGGCCTCCATGACGGCCACCGTGCCACCCACGTTCACGTCGTTGTAGTCGCGGGGATACAGAATGGACTCCGGGACGGACACCCGCGCCGCCAGGTGGTAGACACAGTCCACGTCCTGTAGCAGCGTCCAGAGCTTGGGGACATCTTTTACGTCGCCGCGGGTGAACAGCACCGTGGAATCGAGGCGCGAGGGATCGCCGGCACTGAGATCGTCCAGGGCCCGCACGTGATGCCCTTCCCTAACCAAACGATTTGCCAACGCGGCGCCGATGAAACCAGCCCCGCCAGTGATGAGGAATCGCATAACCAATCTAGAACTCTGTCGCTCCGGTGAACTCGAATTCGGTGAGCTTTAGGGCCGGGGTGCAGGTGCCGCCAAACCAGTTCTGTTGTAGCCTGGTCTCACGACTCACCAGCTCGACGTTGGCCAACGCCTCTAAGTAGCTCTGGGTGAAGCGGAGGTTTTTGATGGGGTAGGCGACCTCGCCCTTCTCGATGAGAAAAGTCCCATCGCGGGTCATGCCGGTGACGATGACCAGCTTGGGATGGACGGGGCGAGTGTAGTGGAAGCGAGTCACCAGGATACCTCGTTCCACCGTCCCCAGCATCTCCTTTTTAGTCGCCTCACCAGGCGCCATGAAGGTATGGCCCGGAATGGGGCCGAAGGTGTTGGGAGCAGGCAATCCGTGGCCAGTGGAAGCTTTCCCTTCTTTGCCGGCCGTATAGGAGTCGTACACCACCGCCTCAGCCACACCTTCTTTTATCAGATCAACCCGCTGTCTTGGCACACCCTCGAAGTCGAAAGGCATGGGCAGGCCCGTGGGATCGAGGCCGTCGTCCCAGATGGAAATAGCATCGCTCATGATCTGCTTCCCGAAACTGTCTACCATAAAGCTGCGTCCTTCCTGCACGGACAAAGCACCGAAGCCCAGGTAGGCCAGCGTATCCATGATGTCAGCTACGGCGTACTCCTCCAGGATGACAGGGTAGCGGCCTGGGGGCAGGTCTCTGGGGTTGCGACTCAGGAGAGCCTTCTCCACCGCCTCGCTGCCGATGGTTTCGGGGTTGATTTCCCCCACTTTCCAGGCCGTAGCGGCAGAGTAACCAGAGCTATCGTCGCTCATGATAACAGTGTTGATATCAGCCGAGGTAGTGGAATAGTAGGCGAAGATACCCAGCGAGTTGGCCACCGCCAACTCGCCAGTGCCAGTGGTGAAGGCCCCCGAAGCCACCAGTCCATTGTCTACAGCCTGTCGGCAAATCACGCCCACAGCCTTAGCCCTGGCCTCAGGGCTGAAAGCGGCCGTGGCCTCGTCGAAGACCTCGACTTCAGCAATAGGTGCCGGGCTGGGCAGCGATGTGAAGTCGGGGTTCTCAGGCTGGAGCTTGGCTATCGTCAAGGCCCTCTCCACTACCCTTCCCAAAGCCGCCGGGCCCAGGTCGTTGATGGAAGCCACCCCGATCTTCTTGCCCACCACGGTCCGCACCCTGAGCCCCACATTTCGCTCGGCCACATTCTGGTGGATGTAGGAATTGGCAAAGCGTGTCAGCCCGCTGTCCTCGCTCATGATAATCACTTCCGTCTGCTCGGCAGCGGACAGAGCCAGGACTCGCCCGGCAATCTCGCGCATCTTCTTTCTACCTAGCATTATTACTCCTTTCTTCTTGGTCGAGTGGTCGGATGGTCCTTGGTCTATTCTCCCAGTCTCTGAACCACTCGACCACCTAGCCAAGGACTGTCTAACCAATTAAAGTGCTTCTACGATTCCCTTCATTTTCTCGAAGACCTCCTGCACTGAAGGCTCAGGGCATGGCAGGTGTTGCTCAACAGCTTGGAATGGGTGGTAATGCCAACCCTTCAGATTATCCACGCCATAGACACGTTCACCTTTGTGTATCAAGGCATAGTCGGTTCTTTGAGTCTCCTCGTTGAAGTAAACATCAACGAACGTCTCCTCATGGATGGTGATGCGAAGGCTGAGATGCGTCAAACGGACGATAGTGTGATCGAGCGCGGCTTTGGGGAAAGCCAATCAAGCCGCCCTCCTCACGTCTTCTAGAAATCCTCTTAGTGTCTTATTCACCCCTAAGACCCTCCATGGATTCTCTTCAGCAAGGAGAGCCACTTTCTCTTTTCCGCTTCCAGCCCCTCCCAGATCATGTAATCCCTTTCCACCTGGTGTGACCACTTGTTTGGGATCTCATCACTTTCCCAAGCTTCGGCGAACTCTGCAAAAGTCATCCTGTACTTCAGCTCGAAATCGCCGATCTCACGGTCGCACTCCCGGAGCCGTCTAGCTAAGTCAGCAGAGACTAAGCCGATTAGTTTATCTTTTATCGTCTCCCCTTCGACGTACTCAATGAGATCGAGCACATCCCGTGAAACAGCTAGGGTTGGCATAGAAACCTCCTCATGCTTAAGTAAGTGATATGGGAGTGTTGGACTACCTCATCACCCCCACCTGCACGTTGCGGAAGCGGGCGGGGGCCGTGCCGTGGCCCACGTGGGCGGTCTGCGAGGGCTGGCCCTTGCCGCAGTTGGGCGTGCCCCACACGTTCCAGTGCTTCTGGTTGCAGATGGCATCACAGCCGGCCCAGAACTGCGGGGTGATGCCGGTGTAGGTGGCGTTCTTGTACAGTTGCCCCAACTGGCCGTTTTTGATCTGGTAGGCCATCTCGGTACCGAACTGGAAGTTGAGGCGCTTGTCGTCAATGCTCCAGCTCTTGTTCATCTCCATGTAGATGCCGTCCTCGGTGTCGGCGACGAGGTCGTCGAAGTCCCATTCCCCTGGCTCCAGGTTGATGTTGGTCATGCGGATGATGGGGATGCGGTTCCAACCGTCGGCCCGCATGCAGCCGTTGCTTTCCTGACCAATCATGGCCGCTGTCTCCCGCGAGGTGAGATAGCCGACGAACATGCCAGCCTGCACGATGGGCACCCTGTGGGCCGGCACCCCCTCGTCGTCGTAGCCAAAGGTGCCCAGGCCGCGTGGTATGGTAGCATCGGCGGTGATGTTGACGATATCGGAGCCGTAGCGGAAGTTGCCCAGCTTCTCCGTGGTCAGGAAGCTGGTGCCGGCGTAGCTGGCCTCGGTGCCGAACACCCGATCCAGCTCAATGGGATGGCCACAGGACTCGTGCACCTGCAGGGCCAACTGGGTCGCTCCCAGGATGATGGTAGTAGCCAGGCTCGGACACTGGGGAGCCGTGAGCAGCGCCACCGCCTCCTCGCCCACCCGCTGAGCGTTGCCCACCAGGTCCATCTCCTCGATGAGCTCGTAGCCGCCCGTACCCTGGTGGCGGCCGAAGGAGTTGGGGTAGCTCCTCTTCTGGACCTCGCCTTCGCCGACGGCTGTGGCCTCCAGGCCGCCCCCGCTCTCGATGATCTCCTGCTCGATGAAAGCGCCCTCGGAACTGGCGAAAACCTTGTGCTCGCGCACGAACTGGAGGTTGGATTGGGCGACTGCTACCCCTTTGGCCAGCCTCATCCCAGCATCGGCAGCCATGAGCAGCTCGATTTTTTTCTCCAGAGGTACCTGGAAGGGATCGGTCTTCACTGGCGTGCGGTAGGTGTCCGCGTAGACGATGGGGAAGCCGATGTCCACCTCCTGGGTTTTGACCAGCGCGCTGGCCCTGGCTATCTCAGTAGCGAGGGCAGTGACCCGCTCGACCTCCTGCAGCGAGAGAAGGGAGCTGGAGGCGAAGCCCCAGGCTCCGTCGAGAATGACCCGCACGCCGAAGCCCTGGTCTTCGTCCTGGGAGAGGGCTCCCACTATCCCATTCTTTACCACGAGGCTTTGGTTTTCCCGGCGCACGATGCGGACGTCGGCGTAAGCAGCGCCTTTGATTTCGGCTACGTTCAAAGCCCGATCGGTAAGTTCTCGCAATGTAGTCCCCCTTTCGGGAACACGGAGCGGTCCGTTGAATCCTACCGTCCGTTGTTCCCTTGACCAAATTCTAGAACGAGAGTAAAATATCCTTGAGAACAATCCTCAGTAGATCCATTCTTGCTCGGCCTGGATCCCTTCGGCAAGCTCAGGACAAGCGCCAGATCCAGGCCAAAGGCGGGGATTTGACAATCCCTGCAGAGCAGCTTGGGGCCTACTGATTCTGAGAAGGTGAACAGCTATGCCACTTTATGAATACTATTGTGCCGATTGTAAGATCAAGTTTGAGGCCCTGCGGAGGATGAGCCAGGCCGACGACCCCATCGCTTGTGTGCGCTGCCAGGGGACGAACACCTCCCGGACCATCTCTACATTCGCCGCCATCAGCAAGGGAAGCGGCGGCGAGAGTCGGTCCCTTGGTGACACCAGCGGTTGTGCCAGTTGTAGCGCCACCAGTTGCGCAACCTGTGGCGGGGGCTAAGCCTGGCCCAGCCTCCAGCCAAGATCAGGCGGCTACCGATAACCCCGGTGGCCGCCTTTTCCTATTCTACCCGAGAAGCGTATACGAATTCGATAGTCCCTTCGTACACAGGCAAGACCATTCTATCCCGCCTGATCACACTCACGGCCAGGCCCTCGTAGTTGTGCTCCAAAGTAGCGATGAGCCCCCCGCTCCTGAGCAAGGCCGTCTCCATGGTCTCAGGATCACCAATAGCCTGCAAAACATAGGGTCGCGAAAACTGCGTCCCATTGATGGTCATCACCCCGTCTTCGGGGCTGGCAATCACCGAGTACAGCGTCAGTCGCTCCCCGTTGATGGTCAAAGCCTCCGCCCCGGCGTTGCGCAACTCGTTGATCAAGTCCTGCAAATCCAGGACGCCGATAGACCCGTCAATGCTCACTTCTACACCCGCCCCTGAGACCTCGACCAGCCCATTGATGATCCTGACTTTGTTCAGTTCCTCCACCAAACCTTCCAGCACAGCCCGGCCGGTGGTCTGTTGATATTCGTCGAGCTGCCCTTCCAGGGCCTCCATCTCTTCGCGCAGGCGGGCGTTGTTCTCCACCAGGCTGCTGATGATAATGAGCTGATCGGCGCTCGAAGCGGACAAGATGTACCCACCTGCCATCCGCTGAGTGCGAAATTGGGCCACCAGCAACAGGCCCAAAACGAAACAAACTATGGTTAACAATAATTGTGCAGAACGACTCTTCATGGCCCCAATCTTATCATTCAATCTCCCAATTGGGCATAGTGGATGGGGAAGCCCCCCTTGTAAGCGGGCAGGGTGAGCGTCCCTATCCTGTTCACCTTAAACTGCACACCGTAGAGTTCAGCTCTCTGCTTGATCTCTCTGAGATAGCCGGGATTGCGCAAAACATCTTCCTGCACGACGGAGTTACCTACAGCTTGGATCAGATAGGGAGGAGAGAGGCGGGTATCGTTGACCATGACCGTGCTGCCCACACAGTAGATGGAAGTGGTAGCCACAATCCGCTCATCGTTGACGGCGATGGCCTCAGAGCCGGCCAGCCACAGGAGGTTAACCACGTCGCGCAGGTCATACTCGTGGATGAGGAAGTCATTGGAGTCCGCCGCCGCCGACCGGATGCTACTGTCATCAAGAGTCACCAAGACGCCGGGCCCTTCGACAGCCAGCAACCCGGCCATCATTTTCTGCCGCTCCAACTCCGCGTTTATCTCTCTCAACATCTCCGTGTTAGCGGCCAACTCGCGGCGATATTCGTCCAACTGCTCCCGCACCCGCCCGATGTTTTCCTTGAGTTCTCCCTGCTCCGCTTCCAGGCGATTGATAGTTAGAAACCCTGACTCGTGCTCAAAGCCTGGCACTGTCGCAGGCCTCGCCGGTGGCGATTTCCATTGTAGACCCAACAAAGCACCGAAGATCAGGGCGATTACCAAGATGGGGATGTAGCGACCGAGGCCGGCCAGCTTGAATTTCATGGCTAGTGCCTTTTCACTTCCGACGGCAGGGCATAACGGTCATCCACGCTCACTCTCACCGAAGATTTCTACCTCCACTTCAAGCAGCACTACGAGGTAACAGGTTTTGTTATCACCGTGGCGTGTTTATATAGAGATCGTAGCTCCTTTGGTTATTTGCCATGCCGATTTCGCCGAGTACCGGCAGCACCCACACCTGCAAGCGATAGGCCTGTCGGTAAGGAATGCGGGATATGTCTTTGAAGCGAGCTATCTTTATCTGGCCAGGGGCGATAGTGTCAATGTGGCAAGTCTTTTCCAGGATCGGAGTGTCGTCGTCCTGGGCAGACAGCCGCGCCTTCACTCTAACGTCAACTTCGGCCTGAAGGCCGATGTTCTCCACCGCTACCAACAAGGTTGCCTGCTCGCCCTTGACCATGATCTGCTCATATTCCAGCGGGGGGTCAAAATCAATGGCCAGCACAGCCAAATCGTGCTCGTCCACGGGAGTTTTAACCTTACTGAGGGACAGTGTATCTGGGGAAACGGGGGGCCGGTCAACGATTTCGACTCCAGCGCAACCGGCTAGTGAGAGGGAGGCCAACATCATAATCGCCGTGACAAACCAGATGCATCGCATCTCACCTCTTTGTGACATCATTAGCGCCTCCTTTTGAAAAACTTTTGGCAGGCTTGCCTGAGGCCACCTGGTGCTGGCCTTCGACAACTCGACTGAGCGTTCGACCGAGCTCACGCCAAGGGCTCACCGAAATCAGACTCAGGACGCTACCTACCAGGCTAATCTTAAACCAGATAGGCACTTTTGTCAAGTTGGCGCTTTCCAGCGTTTACTTCCAACCTTCGTGTTCCGGCGCAAAGATGGCCCATGCGATCGGCCTGCTATCCCACGATGATGAACTACCGCGCAAGCCCTTCAAAATCTCCAAGACCGGCTTGCCTTCTGATTGGAGATGTATTATAATTGGGAACAATACTATGCGAGAGGGGTGAACAGTTTGTTTGAGGAATCACCTGAGATACAGGACGGCCATGAAACAGTTGACAACCAAGATATAAAAGGTCAACAACAGAAAGGCAAATCCATCTTGCGCGAGATCGTGGAGACAGTGCTCCTGACCCTGTTGATCTTTCTCGCGGTCCGCACTCTGATCCAGAACTTCCGCATCGAGGGAACCAGCATGGAGCCCAACCTGCACGACGGGCAATATCTGATCATAAACAAGCTTTTGTACTATCTTCATCCCCCTGAGCGCGGCGATGTGGTGGTCTTCCACTACCCCAAGAATCCCAGGCGGGATTTCATCAAACGAGTCATCGGGCTGCCAGGAGAGAAGGTGGAGGTCAGAGGGGAACGCATCTTTATCAACGGCGAAGAACTCGAAGAACCGTACACACTCCACACGAGCAACTACACCTGGGGGCCTCAACGCCTGGGGGAAGACGAGTACTTCGTCCTGGGTGACAATCGCAACAGTTCCAGCGATTCCCACAATTGGGGATCTCTGTCCAGGGATGCTATTATAGGCAAGGCCTGGATCTCCTACTGGCCCCCTAATTATCTGGGACTCGTGCCCCACTATTCTTACGCGGCCACGGAATAACGTGGTGCGTGGTGCGTGACGGAACATGGCTCTACAAGAAGACGAGGTAAGGGAAATAGCACGGCAAGTTCTGTGGCGGACGCTCGGCCTGGGCGAGGCTAACGAGCCTCGTGCCTCATCTCCGTCCGACGTGACGAAGCGTCCCCTGATAACCGAACAGGACGTGGAAGCTGTTCCCACCGGGGGCGAATTGTCTCTCCCCGCCGGAGCCATAGTCACCCCCAGGGCTCGGGAGGCGGCTCTGGAAAGGAAGGTCTCCCTCTCCCCGGAGCCTGGCCCTGTCCGCACCCTCAGCGAGAGCCCAGCCCCTGGCAGCAAAGTTATCGCCCTCGGCGCCGATCACGGCGGCTTTGGCATGAAAGAAACACTCAAAGCTTACCTCCAGGAACTTGGCTACGCCGTCAAGGATTGCGGCACCTTCAGCAGCGAATCCGTGGACTACCCCGATTTCGCCTACGCCGTGGCCAGGCTGGTCTCCGAAGGCCAGGCCTGGCGGGGCATCGTGATTGACGGAGCAGGGATTGGATCCTGCATGACCGCCAACAAAGTACCAGGAGTGCGGGCCAGCATGTGCTACGACCTCTCCACAGCCGTGAACGCCCGTGAGCACAACGACGCCAACGTGTTGACCTTAGGCGGGAGTCTCATCGCCGAGAGCCTGGCCAGGCAGATCGTGAAGACGTGGCTGGAAACGAAATTCGCCGGCGGCCGCCACGAGCGCAGGGTGAACAAGATCATGAGCGTCGAGAAACGATTCCTGCGGAAATGAGGAAATGGAGCTGGATAGAGCAACCGTAGAACGACTCGTGGAACGAATCACCAAAGAGGTGCTGATCCTGCTGCGGGAGGAAGAGGCCAGTGCCCAATCGGGATCGGAGTGCTTGACTTGCAACGGTCAGTGTACCGAGAAGTGCCCGGACAAGACCCAGGAGGTGATTGACGCGGGAGCGACCAGGATCGGCAACCCTCTGGGCTACACTAACGTGGCGGCCGACATCGCTCACATGATTGACCATACCTTGCTCAAAGCGGACGCCAGCCAGGAGCAGATCGCTCAGCTCTGCTACGAGGCCCGCAAGTACGGCTTCGCCGCCGTCTGCGTCAACCCTGCTAACGTCAAACTGGCCGCGCAGCTCCTCAAGGGCGCGCCGGTGGCCATCGCCGCAGTGGTCGGTTTCCCCCTGGGGGCCACCTCGCCTGAGGTCAAGTCTTACGAAGCCCAGCAGGCCATCGAGGACGGAGCCACTGAGATTGACATGGTCATCAACGTGGGCGCCCTGAAGTCCAGGGACTACGCGCTGGTGGAGCGAGACATCGCCACCGTGACGCGCACCTGTCACAACAACCGGGCCCTCTGCAAAGTGATTATCGAGGCTGCCCTGCTGACGGACGAGGAGAAGGTCAAAGCCTGCCAACTGGCCAAGGCGGCCGGGGCTGACTACGTCAAAACCTCGACCGGCTTCGGCCCAGGCGGGGCTACAGTTGAGGATGTGGCTCTAATGCGGCAGGTGGTGGGGCCTGAGATGGGCATCAAGGCCGCGGGGGGCATCAGGACCCTTGAGGCTGTCCAGCAGATGGTCAAGGCCGGGGCCACGCGCATCGGAGCCAGCGCCGGGGTGAAGATTTTGCAAGAGGCCAGGGTAGCGGCCTAAGGGAGTACCTCGGATACTGGAAATACACGATGATGGCTCGATTTCATCGTCCATTTCCGCATCCGTGGTACTCTTTCGGTATAACTAAAACCACCCCAAAAAGAAAAAGCCCCTCCAACCCGGAGGGGCCTTTAACGTTTTCAGCGTTGTCTAGTACTGAGGCATAGGTGGCGCAGGTGGTTCCTTTTCAGGAATCTCGGTGATCAGAGCCTCAGTGGTGAGGATCATGGCCGCGATGCTGGCCGCGTTCTCCACTGCACTGCGAGTCACCTTGGCTGGATCAATGATCCCCTTCTCTACCATGTCCCCGTAGTCATTGGCAATCACGTCGTAGCCTATTCTATCGTTCCCTTTCTCCTTCTGCATCCTTCTCACATCCTGCACCACCACAGCTCCATCCATGCCAGCGTTCTGAACGATCCCCCTCATGGGCTCCTCCAGAGCTCTCCTGAGGATGTTCACCCCTGTCTGCTCGTCGAGGAGTTCCATTTTGACCTTATCCAGGGCTGGCACGGCGTTGATGAGTACTACCCCTCCCCCAGGGACGATCCCCTCTTCGACAGCAGCTCTGGTGGCTGAGAGGGCATCCTCAACGCGGTGCTTTTTCTCCTTCAGCTCCACTTCAGTAGCAGCACCGACCTTGATGACCGCCACTCCGCCGGCCAGCTTGGCCAGCCGCTCTTGCAGCTTCTCCTTGTCGTAATCGGAAGTGCTCTTCTCGATCTCGACCTTGATCTGCTCCATGCGACCCTTGATCTCCTTGTCAGAACCCTTGCCCTCGATGACGGTGGTGTTATCCTTGGTAGATACTACCCGGCGGGCCTGGCCGAGGTCGCTGATCTGTGCCGTCTCCAGCTTGCGGCCCATCTCCTCGGTGATCACCTGGCCGCCAGCGAGGATGGCGATGTCCTGGAGCATGGCCTTGCGCCTGTCGCCAAAGCCGGGAGCCTTCACCGCCAGCAAGTTGAAGGTGCCCCGCAGCTTGTTGAGGACCAACGTCGCCAAGGCCTCCCCGTCCACGTCCTCGGAGATGACCACCAGATCGCGCTTGCCCACCTGGACCAGCTTTTCCAGGATGGGGATGATGTCGGTGGCAGCGGAGATCTTCTTGTCGTAGATCAGGATGTAGGGGTCCTCCAGCTCGGCTTGCATGGTCTCAGGATTGGTGATGAAGTAAGGGGACATGTAGCCCCGATCGAACTGCATCCCCTCCACGTACTCTTTCTCGAAGGCCAGGCCCTTCGATTCCTCTACGGTGATCACCCCGTCCTTGCCGACCTTGTCCATCACCTCGGCGATGAGTGCGCCGATTTGCTTATCGTTGGCCGAGATGGCAGCCACGTTGGCAATCTCGTCCTTGGTGACCAGTTCCTTGGATTGTTCCTTGATGGCCTCCACGATGGCCTGGGTGGCCCGCTCGATGCCCCTCTTGATGAGCATGGGATTGGCTCCGGCGGCCACGTTCTTCAATCCTTCATTGACGATCATGTGGGCCAGGACGGTGGCAGTGGTGGTGCCGTCGCCGGCCACGTCGTTGGTCTTGGTGGCGGCTTCTTTGAGGAGCTGGGCCCCCATGTTTTCGTAGGGATCCTCCAACTCTATCTCCTTGGCCACAGTGACCCCGTCGTGGGTGATGGTGGGGGCTCCCCACTTCTTGTCCAGAGCCACGTTGCGCCCCTTGGGCCCCAGGGTCGTGCCCACGGCGTCGGCCATGACGTCAATTCCCTTCTTCAGGGACCTTCTGGCTTCCTCTCCGAAAATAAGTTGCTTTGCAGGCATAATCTAACCTCCTTAGGTTGGTAAATTGGTGATTCGTAAACTCGTAAATTCGTGATACGAATCTACGAGTTTACGATTCCACGATAGCCAGGATATCGCTCTCCCTGAGCACCAGAACCTTGCGGTCGCTCTCCAGCTTGACCTCAGTACCAGCGTACTTGGCAAAGAGGACGTGGTCTCCCTCTTGGACATCCATGGGGATGCGCTTCCCCTCTTCGTCCCGGCGACCTGGGCCAGCGGCTAAGACCGTGCCCTCCTGTGGCTTCTCCTTGGCCGTCTCCGGAAGGATGATGCCACTGGCCGTCACTTCCTCCCTCTCGCTGGGTTCCACAATCAGACGGTCGCCCAGAGGCTTCAGTTTAATTGACATTTTCCCTACCTCCATTTACGATTTTTGAGTTTTCACATTTTAGCACTCTCAGGTCGAGAGTGCTAAAAGCAATACATATCATACCACAAAATCGCCAAACGCGCAAATCGCCTTTAGCACTTGCTCAGGTAATTGCTCCCCCTCCGCTTACCTGCTCAGCTCCTTCGTCCTCAGGTGGGGAAAGAGGATGACCTCGCGGATGGAGATCTGGTCGGCCAACAACATGGTCAGGCGATCAATGCCCATGCCAAAGCCCCCCGTGGGAGGCATGCCGTAGCTCAAAGCGGCCAGGAAGTCCTCGTCCATCCGATGGGCCTCCTCGTCGCCAGCCTCGTAAGCGCGCCCGTGGGCAAGGAAGCGCTCTTCCTGATCCAGGGGGTCATTCAACTCGGAGAAGGCATTGCAGAGCTCCATGCCTCCCGCAAAGCCCTCAAAGCGCTCCACCGTGTCCAAAGATGCCGGCTTTCGCTTGGCCAGGGGCGAGACCTCCAGGGGATAGTCAACCAGAAAAGTGGGCTGGATGAGCCTGGGCTCCACGTAGTTGGAGAGCAGGGCGTCAATGAGCTTGCCCCTAGTGGCCTTGGGCTCCACGTCGCCGCCGATGGCTCGAATCGCCTGGTACAAGCTCTGCGCATCGGGATGATCCTCATAATCAATACCTGATTTCTCTTTGATAGCCTGGCGCAGGCTGCGGCGCGGCCACGGCGGAGCGAGGTCAATCTCGTTTCCCTGATAGGTGATCCGAGTTGTGCCCAACACCTCCTGGGCCACGTAGGAGACCATCTCTTCGGCCATCTCCATGACGTCGTGGTAGTCAGCGTAGGCCTGGTAGAATTCCAACTGGGTGAACTCAGGGTTGTGCTTATAGGAGACGCCCTCGTTGCGGAAGTCCTTGCCGATCTCGTACACCCGTTCGTAGCCGCCAATGATCAGTCGCTTGAGGTAGAGCTCATCGGAGATGCGGAGGTAGAGGTCTTGATCCAGGATGTTGTGATGGGTGACAAAGGGCCTGGCCGCCGCTCCGCCGTAGATGGGCTGCAGAACGGGGGTCTCCACCTCCAGGAACCCCCGCCGGTCCAGGAATCGCCGCAGCGCGCTGACAATGCGAGCCCGGATCACGAAAATCTGGCGCACCTCCTCGTTGGCGATGAGGTCCAGGTAGCGCTGCCGATAGCGGGTCTCCACATCCTTGAGGCCGTGCCATTTCTCAGGCAAGGGGCGCAGGGACTTGGCCACCATTTTGAAATCCATTACCTGGAGGGTGACTTCGCCAGTGTGGGTGCGAAAGAGCCGCCCCGTCACCCCGATGAAATCGCCGATATCGAAGTCCCGCTTGAAGAATTCGTAAGCCTCTTCCCCCAGGGTATCGCGACGCAGGTAGATCTGGATGCGCCCGCTGCCGTCTTCGATGTGGGCGAAAGTGGACTTGCCCATCACGCGGATGCTCATCAGCCTACCGACCAGGCTGATCTCCCTCTCAGGTTCGCCCGTTTCGAATTCCAGGATGGCTTCGGCCGCCGTATGGCTGCGCTGGACTCGCGGCGGGTAGGGGTCTATGCCCCCTTCCCTGATCCTCTCCAGCTTGATATGTCGCTGCCTCTCCAAATCGCTGAGTTTCTCCATACTCACGTCCTCGCTTGGCTACTCGATGGCGATAATCCGGAAACACAGGACGCCGTCGGGGGCGTTGACGATGACCTCATCGCCGACGCGACAACCCAACAGGGCTCTGCCGAGGGGAGATTCGTTGGAGATGCGGCCACTCTGGGGGTCTGCCTCGGCGAAGCCGACGATGTGGTAAGTCTCTGGCTCCCCGTCCTCCTCTACCACCGTCACGTAGTTACCTATGCTCACCCTGTCAGCGGAGGCACCCTCCTCAATGATCACAGCACTCTGCAGGATCGTCTCCAGGGTCAAGATGCGGCCTTCAACAAAGGCCTGCTCGTTCTTGGCATCCTCGTACTCGGCGTTCTCCAGGACGTCCTGTTCCT
>Ga0315539_1002069_pt1 | contig 14505 bp, 8 predicted proteins | sample SalMarSW160150MG_FD_203097 | JGI IMG/M metagenome (GOLD analysis project Ga0315539, IMG submission 203097) | Salt marsh sediment microbial communities from the Plum Island Ecosystem LTER, Massachusetts, United States - Salt Marsh Sediment SW1601-150 ... | reverse complement strand
ATGCCAAGAACGCAATTCTCACCATCCACCCGGGAGCGGGGGGGACAGAGTCACAGGATTGGGCGCAGATGCTTCTGCGCATGTATTTGAGATGGGTTGAAAGGAGAGGTTGCCAACATGAGGTGATTGACTTTCAGGCCGGCGAGGAGGCCGGGATCAAGAATGCCACCATTGAGGTGACCGGCGATTATGCCTATGGATTCTTGAAAGGGGAAAGCGGAGTGCACCGGCTGGTACGCATCTCGCCTTTCGATGCCAACAAAAGGAGACACACCTCTTTCGCTTCCATATTTGTCTATCCCGAAATTGAGGATAATATTACGGTGGAGATAAAGGATGACGATCTGCGGGTTGAAACGTTTCGCGCCTCGGGTGCGGGCGGACAGCACGTGAATAAGGTAAGTTCCGCCGTTCGCATGACGCACATGCCAACCGGCATAGTGGTTCAGTGTCAGTCCGAAAGATCACAGTTTAGAAACAAGGAGAATGCGCTGAAAGTCCTGAAGTCGAGACTTTACCAGGTTTATAAGGAGAAGGAGGAAGAAAAGCACGAGAAATTGGAGAGTCAGAAAAAGAAGATCGAATGGGGAAGCCAGATCAGGTCGTACGTTTTTCATCCTTATAATATGGTCAAGGATCATCGCACCAACGTGGAAACCGGAAATGCTCAGGCGGTGATGGATGGTGAGATCGACGAATTTATTCAGGCTTTCCTAAGCCAAAGAAAAGAAGTTCATTAAGCGGGAAAAGGGCGATGGGCACGATCAAGTTCATGAGACATTGAAGAGAATCATAGAGGAGAGAGAAATTTTATGAAGTGCTGGAAATGCGGACAAAGCGTGGACGTAAAAGACAAGATTCAGAGGAAGGATGTTTGTTCGCAATGCGGGTCGGATCTGCGGTGCTGCTATAATTGCCATTTCTACGACAAGCAGGCATATCATCACTGCGGTGAGCCGCAAGCGGAATGGGTCAGATACAAGGAGAAGGGAAACTTCTGCGACTTTTTTAGACCCAGACGGAAGTTCTTCAGAGTGGTGGAAAAACCTCTGAAGAAGGACGATCAAAAGAACAAATGGGATTCGCTTTTCAAGGATTAACGAGAGGAAACCAACGAGTCTGTGAATTCCGAACGGTGAGGGCGGACAGCCATGAAGGTTATCCCCACCACGGCAACTTCAGGCGAACCGATTGTCGAGGTGAAGTCGAAGATCCCGCCAAGGCGATGCTTGAAAATCCAGTGAGTCTTCCCTGTTCAGGGTCTTTCAGAGATGTAGGTTGATTTGGGATTCGCCGCTAATATGGTTAGATTGGATAAATTGACGGAACGGTCGCAGGATGCGCTGCAGTACGCGCGCGAATTGGCGGAGAGCAACAACAACTCCCAGATAGAGGTGGAGCATGCGCTTCTGGCTTTGTTAGTGCAGGAGGAGAGTTTAGGCGAAATCATTTTGAGGGAGATGGGAGTGGAAGTCGGCTTGCTCAAGGAGAAAGTAAGGGATGAAATTTCCCTTTTGCCCAAGATGTATGCAACGGATCAGGCTCCCCAGATTTACATATCGCCTGCTCTTCGCAAAGTTCTGGACTCTGCCGGGAAAGAGGCGCAGGCTCTGAAAGACGAATATATCAGCGTGGAGCATCTTCTGATCGCCATCGCCGAATCCAAAGAATCCAAAGCAGGGAAGATGCTTCAGGGACTGGGGGTTTCCAAAGACAAAATCTATCAGGTCCTAACCAAAATCAGAGGAACACAAAGGGTGACAGATCAATCTCCCGAATCGAAATATCAGGTTCTGGAAAAGTACAGCCGGGATTTGACGGAACTGGCTAAAAAGGGAAGATTGGATCCGGTAATCGGCAGGGAAGAGGAGATAAGAAGGGTGATTAAGGTGCTCTCCCGGCGCACCAAGAATAATCCGGTTTTGATAGGTGAACCGGGAGTGGGGAAGACCGCCATCGCAGAAGGCCTGGCAATAAAGATAGCACAGGAAGACGTTCCCGAATCCTTAAAAGGGCGAAAAGTGGTCGCCCTGGATTTGGGCTCCCTGGTGGCAGGCTCCAAATTCAGGGGAGAGTTTGAGGAAAGACTGAAGGCGATTTTGAAGGAGATTGAAAGATCAGAAGGGAACGTCGTTCTTTTTATCGACGAGCTTCACACCATAGTGGGAGCTGGGGCGGTGAGCGGCGCCATGGATGCTTCCAACATGCTCAAGCCCGCTTTGGCCCGCGGCGATCTGCGCTGTATCGGCGCCACCACTTTGGATGAATACAGAAAGAACATCAAAAAGGATGCTGCTTTGGAAAGACGATTCGCGCCGGTATTAATCGGAGAACCTTCTGTAGAGGACACAATTTCCATCCTCAGAGGTCTTAAAGAGAGGTACGAGGTTCATCACGGAGTCAGGATTCAAGATTCCGCCTTAATAGCGGCAGCCAAGCTTTCGGAAAGATACATCACCGATAGGTTTCTTCCGGACAAGGCCATTGATCTGGTGGATGAGGCGGCGGCTGATCTGAGGATGCAGATTGACAGCATGCCGGAGGAATTGGATACGGTGGTGAAGAAGATCAGACAGCTGGAGATTGAGAAGGAGGGAGTCAAAAAAGAAAAAGATGCAAAGCAGAGACTAAAGCCCATTGAGGAGGAGCTAGCTGCTTTGAAAAAAGAGGAGAGCTCTCTTAAGGAGCATTGGCTGAGGGAAAAGGCGATCGTCGGTCACATCCGGGAGCTGAAGGAGAAGCTGGAACAAAATAAAATCGAGGCAGACAAGGCGGAAAGGGAAGCTGATTACGAAAAAGCAGGTCGGCTAAGATATGGTGAAACGGGTCATCTGCAAAAAGAATTGGCCGATCAGAACGAGCTTCTGGCAAAGATTCAAAAGGACAAGAAAATGCTGAAGGAGGAGGTAGACGAGGATGACATTGCTGACGTAGTCTCCAAATGGACCGGCATTCCGGTTACCAAGCTGACCGAAACCGAGACGGAAAAACTGATAAAACTGGAGGAGCAGCTGCACAAAAGGGTGGTGGGGCAGAACTTGGCTGTGGATACCGTTGCCAACGTGGTAAGAAGTGCCAGAACGGGGCTCTCTGATCCCAAAAGGCCCATCGGATCATTTATATTCCTGGGTCCCACCGGAGTGGGAAAAACCGAATTGGCCAAGGCTTTGGCTGAGTCGCTATATGGGGATGAAAGTGCCTTGATCAGAATCGACATGTCCGAATATATGGAGAAGTTTTCTGTATCCCGGTTGATTGGGGCGCCACCCGGTTACGTAGGATATGAGGAAGGCGGACAGCTGACCGAAGCCGTCAGGCGCAGACCCTATTGTGTTATTCTATTTGACGAGATCGAAAAAGCTCACACTGAAGTTTTCAATATCCTGCTCCAGGTTCTGGATGACGGCCGGCTCACGGATAATCAGGGCAGGACCATAAGCTTCAGGAATGCGATCCTGATCATGACCTCCAACATTGGAGCATCTCTGATTGCTGACATGTCGAAGGACATAACTCCGCAAAATGAGCAGGAGATTTATCAAAAGATGAGAGATCAGATTCTGAATCTTCTCAGGCAATCTTTGCGGCCTGAATTTCTGAATCGAATAGACGAAACAATAGTCTTCCATTCGCTGTCATTCGAAGAGATCAAGGAGATCGTGACTCTGCAGTTTGAAGAGGTAAGGCGAAGATTAGCGGAACAGGGAATGAACGCGAGCTTGACCAAGAAAGCCAGGGAACATCTGGCAAAGATCGGCTTTGATCCGGCTTTTGGAGCAAGACCCTTGAAAAGGGTGATACAGAAAGACGTTTCCCAACCCTTGGCTAATGAGATCCTAAAAGGAAAATTCAGGTCAAAGGCCGAGATCAAAATCGATGTGAAAGATGACAAATTAATCTTTGTCTGATGAAATGCGAGCGAACAACAAAATCTTACCCTTATGCTCACCGGAAAAGGAGGTAAAATAAATTGAAGAGCTTGTCGAAAATTGCGGTTATTGTGACCATGATGGGCTTACTGGTTTCTTGTTCAGCGGAGAAAAAAAGCGAAGAGCAGCTTTATGCCGAAGCCCATACAAACTCGCTAAAAGGTAATTTCAATGACGCAATAGAGACCTATAAAAAGATACTGAGGCTTTATCCCAAAAGCCCCACCTCGTACCGCGCCCTGTTCTTGATGGGTCTTGCCTATGCCAAGGACCTGAAGGATGAGAAAAGTGCCGAGACGGTGTTCAGAAAATTCTCGGATAAGTATCCTGACGGGGAGGAATTGCTTTATAATGAGGCGCAGAACTTTTCGGAACAGGGAGATTTCACTTCCGCCATAAAAACGTATGAGCAGATTCTAAAACTTTATCCGGAAAGCCCACATGCCTGCAGGGCGCAATTCTTAATCGGATTCGTATATTCTGAGAATCTGAAAAAACCTGACCGAGCCAAAGAAGTCTACGAAAAGGTCATAGAGAAGTATCCCGATTGTGATCTTGCCGATGATGCCAGATTCATGTTAAAGTTGATGGAGAGCGATTCCTTGCCGGGAGATCTGACGGAATGATCTGCCCGTACCTGCGGCAGATCAGGTTTCGGGTCACGCAAAAGCACGTTCACATAATCACCAAGCCGCCCGAATGGGTAGCCTTCTCTTTAGCCCTTACCAAAATCTTTGGAGAAGGGAACATAATCTCAATAAAGACAACCGCTGAAGAAATATCTACGGAGCATCGTTACCATGACACGCGAGAACTGTCTCTCCCGGGTCGTGAGCGCTGCCTGCCCTTATTAGTCCTCAGGATGTGAAGGAATCTTCCGGTTCACCTTGAGGTGAACCCTCCAAACTGTCAACCTTGAGTGCTTCTTCAGAGGTCTTGCCGCTATGTCTTGACACCTCTTCAATCCCAGTGTAGATTGTTATTGTTATAAGGAGGACGATGGCATCTTTTCTAGGTTCGAGGTTTCTGATCAACATAAGATTGAGATATGTCATAGTCATCACTTTGCTTTTGGCTCTGATTCTATTCTTGATCGCTCGTTTTGGAATCCAGAAGAGCAAAGCCAACATGCTCAGGGTGATGGAGAAGGAGGGAATTGCACTACTGGGCAGCTTGATCCTTTCCAGCCAGAACACCATCAGGGCAAACGCTCTGGTGGAGGAGATAGTAGGGGAGAGGCTTTTGAATATCGCTCACCTTGTGGATCGAACCGAAAAGGAAGGCAAGGTCGATGATTCAAAGCTGCGGGAGATAGTCGAGACCAGCAATCTGTTGAGAATCGACATTCTTGATCATGCGATGAACCCTATTCACAGCAGCGACCCGCAGGACATGGAGATTTATCAGGATACTGCTACCCTGGTCATTCCCATGCTTCAGAGTATCCTGAATGAAGAAGAAAGCGAGGTCGCTTTTGGAATTGAAGCCAAGACACTTTTGGCTGAAAAAAGCTACGCGGCCGCCATCCGAAGATCGGAGGGAAAAGGGATGGTGGTGGTGGTCACGTCGGCGGCGTACCTGGAGAGTTTCAAAAAGGAAATCGGAATCGGATACTTAATTCAGAAGATCAGCCAGGAAAGCGGTGTTGAGTACATAGTGCTGCAGTCGGTGGAGGGGATCGTATTGGCCTCCAAGAGAGTAGAGAGGATGTTAAAAATAGAGGAGGACCCTTTTCTGCAAGAGGCGCTTTCGGAAAACGAGGCCAAAAGCAGGATCGCTCCGTTCGAAGGAGGCGACGTTCTGGAGGTGGTAAAACCGTTCATCTCCGAAGAGATTCCCTCGGGAATTCTCAGAATTGGCCTGTCTTTAGAAGATTACAGGAAGGTAGCATCGAGTTATCAAAGGCAGATGATACTGTTCTCCATAGTCCTTTTCGTCCTGGGGTTTTTGATCATAGGAATTGTGATCGTCAATCAGAATTATTTTGTTCTGGACAGATCCTACAGGCAAATTAAGACTCTCACCGGAAACATTCTGGAGGACATGCACAGCGCCGTGGTGGCAGTGGACAGGAACGGGAAGATCATCATGTTCAATCCGCTGGCCGAAGAGATATTCTCGGTCAACAAGGAGAGCGCTCTGAATCATCCTTACCAGGTTGTCTTTCCAAAAGATGAGTGTCTGTTGAAGCAGACTCTGGAGAAGAAAAGAACCACCAGAGATGTGGAGAGGGAGTTTCGCACCTTCTCGGGTGAGGAAAAGTTTTTGATAATCGGGACCTCGTGTCTTTTTGATGAAGAAAAAAAGTTCAATGGTGCAGTATCGGTTATTCACGACGTGACCGAACTGAAGAAGTACGAGGAGGAGGCGAAAAGATCAGAGAGGCTTTCGGCTTTGGGAAACCTTGCGGCCGGAGTAGCCCACGAGATAAGAAACCCTTTGAATGCTATTTCCATAACTGCCCAAAGGTTGAAATCCGAATTTGTCCCTGAGAAAGAAAAGGAAGAATACGCCTCTTTTGTCAAAACCATTCTGGACGAAATCGAAAGGCTGGACAGCATCATAAACCAGTTCTTGAGCTTGGCCAAAGCCCAGAAGCTGGATTTCGTCCCCACAGATATGGGCAGTTTCCTAAACGAGGTTGTCGACCTGGTGGAGATCGAAGCGAAGCAGAAGAATATCCGGCTGACTCGAGAAATTACCGATCTTCCGGAAACGAGAATCGACCCGAATGAATTGAAAAAAGCCTTTTTAAACATAATGCTGAACGGAATTCAGGCAATTCCATCCAGAGGCACGCTGGGTGTTCGTGCTTGTCTGGATGATTCACAAAGAAACATTTTGATAAGAATAAGGGATTCGGGGACCGGCATACCCAGGGAAAACCTTTCTAACATTTTTCAACCTTACTTCTCCACTAAAGTGAGAGGAACCGGAATTGGGCTTTCTATAGCTTACCGAATCATATCTGACCACAAAGGAAAAATCGAAGTGGAAAGCGAATTGGGCAAAGGCACGGTCTTTACGGTGAAATTGCCGATATGATTTGGTCAATGAATTAACAAGGGGATGAATTGAGCCGAAAAAGGATAATTGCGTGGCGCATGGTTCATCCCTGCGAAAAACGTAGCGTCGGGGTTTGTTCCCGACGAAAAGGAAAACCGTAGCACCGGGACGTACGACGTTACGTTCGTGAGGAGACAAATGCTCTCGTATCGCATATTAATAGTAGATGATGAAAGATCGCAAAGAGACATGTTAGCCGGATCACTGGAAAAAGAAGGCTACAGCGTTGCGACAGCCGAATCCGGTTTTAAGACGATTGAACTCTGTGAGAACAAATACTTCGAGGTTGCTCTGATCGATCTCAAGATGCCGGGGATGGATGGGATCGAGCTATTGCAGAAATTGAAGGAGCTGAATCCGGAAATTCAGGTCATCATGATAACTGCTCACGGGTCCGTTGAAACAGCAGTCGAGGCAATGAGGGTGGGTGCTTATCATTATGTAAATAAACCAATTAACTTGGATGAGTTAAAGTTGAACATTACAAAGGCTTTGGAGAATCATCACCTCTTGGCAGAGAACAAATACTTGAAGGGAGAGCTGGAAGATAAATACAGGGACGTTCACATAATAGGAGAGAGTAAGGCGATCAAGGATGTCTTGAGCACCGTCTCCAGAGTGGCAAAATCGAAATCAACGATCCTGATCAGAGGTGAAAGTGGCACCGGAAAGGAGTTGGTGGCAAGAGCTATTCATGCCCTGAGTGATAGAGCAGAGAAAAGAATCATCCCTGTTTCGTGCGCCGCCTTACCTGAGACTCTCTTGGAATCCGAACTGTTCGGACATGAAAAAGGCGCCTTTACCGGTGCGGTCCGAAGAAAAGAAGGGAGATTTGAATTAGCCGATGGTGGCACGCTGTTTTTGGATGAGGTTGGTGACATTTCTTTGGAGACCCAGGTCAAGATTTTGCGAGCAATAGAATCCGAGGAGTTCGAAAGGTTAGGGGCGAAAGAGACTCTTAAAGTGGACGTGAGGATAATCTCGGCCACCAATCAGGATTTGGAAAAAAAGATAAATGAAGGAACCTTTCGGGAAGATCTATATTATAGGCTTAACGTCATTTCCATCTTCATTCCTCCTTTGAGAGAGAGAAAAGAAGACCTTATGCTTTTGGTTGATCATTTCATAAAAAAGGCAAATCAAAAGTGCGGCAAGTCCATCAAGGGTATAACCACGGAGGTTAAGGACATAATTCTGAATTATGATTGGCCCGGCAATGTAAGAGAGTTGGAGAACACCATAGAAAGGGGGGTGGTGCTGTCCCGCACTGAGGTTATAGATAAAACCGACCTACCATATTTCGGCCTGGTCAAGTCTAAGGAAACTCTTCCATCTACTAGTCTAACCCTGAAGGACATGGAGAAGAGCCATATTTTGAATGCTTTGGAAAAAACTGATTGGAACTTAGGCAAGACCGCTGATATGCTCGGAATCCACCGAAATACCCTTCGCCTAAAGATGAAAGAATATCGGATTGAGAAGTGAATTCTGTACTCAGCTGTTTTTGAATGCACCGTCCGGCCCTGTGCCCGACCCAAGAGAATCCCAATGTGATAGCGGAACCTAAGGTGTCAGAACCCCTGTTTTCACGCCTCTAACGTCATCGGCTCTTCTTCAGGACGACATCCTTCTGATTCTCCTCGAAAACCTGATTGAAGAAGTCTTTTATCTCTCTGTAGGAATTTGAAGGAACTAACAGTTCTTTGATGGCTAGCTTTCTTGTACAGATTATCAAACCGTCCTCAACCTGGTATTGCGTGGAAAACTCCCCGAACTCGCTGTCCAGATGCACGGGTTCAGGAAGGCTGACGATCTCATGTCCTGAGGGAATCACCAGATTCACGCTATCAATGTCTACCTTAACTTGATCGAACATGATGGGGAAAATCCGTGTGGGTTGGGAGAATTCTCTGGCGGTTTCCTCTCGATGCAAGATGTTGGGATTTATGTATAACATTTCGTTTGCCTGATTGACATAGTAAGGCGAATGGTATTTATAGAATATTCTGAAGTCAGAATCAAAATCATACAGGTCGGCAAACCGACTTGTATCGAGCAAGGCCCCGGGGCAATATTCTGAAATTTCCTGGGCCAGTTCGTCTTTTCGCTCCATGACATTCTTGCGCTTAAAATGACTTTTGACACGCGCACTTCGGGGCAGGGAATAAATTTCAAGGACGCTGCAATTGATCTCTCCGCCTTCTGAAAGTTTCACATCCGCGACGCAAGTTCTCAGATTTTCCATATAATCTGAGGATGGCGTTTTTACCAGCTTTCCATCGGATTTCTGGATCAGTAAGCCGTCCATCCCTTGATATCTTTCTGCCACGTGTCCGATCCTATTGGTCTCGTACGATGGATCAAGCCATATCTCTTGGTTATCCAAATCTACCTTCACCATCAGATGGTCGAACCAGTCCAGCATGGGAACGTCTGGAATCTTCCATGCTTTTTGTCTGTCCGGCACCAAGACAGGCGTGGTTTGTATCTCAATTGCTTTCAGCATGGCGTACAAGACTCCACTCACTTCCGCGCTGGTTCCGTTTCTCCGGTCAAAGATTGTCTGAGCTTCATTGAAGACAAAGCGAGAAGGGAAATTGATTCTGAAGTTCTCTTCCACGAAATAGAATATCTTTTCAAGCTTTTCCTTAGCACTCTCACATTCTTTGGTAAGGTTCTTAGCCACCTTCTTGATGTTACCACCGGGCTTCAGTTTTTCTTCTACCATTTCGAAATACCATCCGGAAGTGCTCTCCCATGAAGCTCTAGGTTCTTCATTGGCTTGAGAGGCAGACACACAATATGCCAGACTCGGCAGATAGTCAAAGGAAGGGGGCATAAACGGCTCTGTCTCTAGCGCAGGTAAATCTCTTTTGGCAAAGGTGCGCAGAGTGACCGGAGAGGACTTGGGAGTTATCACATCTCTCGTGGTATCGAGTATTCCAGGAGGATTATCGTGGTATATGAGCTCGAGCGCTCTCGGTAGAATTAGATTGAATCTTGACAATAGGGTAGGTTCATCATTTTGGAAGCACCGAATACCGACCAGAGGATAGTTATTACAATGATATACTATTTCATAATGTATCAGGCAATCATCTTCTACGGCGGGAAGGGTGAATTTCTTCTTTCTTAAATCCTGATAAAGAGAGACTTCGTGGATGTCCTCCTCTCTCAATTCCACGACCGAACCGTCCTTCCTACTGGTTCTGCCCCTGACTTGGATGGACTCATCCTCCTGATAGACCGGTGTGGTGATTTCGGCATATTCATATCCCCTGCGGTTAAGGATCTTCATAATCACCACCTTCACCTGAGTTTTGTCCGCAAAATAGAAGATGTCCTCGTCCAAAAGATAAATGGCTCCCGCATTTGGATATTTCCCGGACGAAGGAATTTGATTCTCCTCCGGGAATGACCTTATCCATTCTTGAGGCAAATTCTCCACCCAATTCTCATCGGAGGGGACAGCTTTAGCCTCACAAATAAAGAAAGCGGCTAAAAGACACAGGAGTGCTTTGTTAAGCATATCTCGAGTTTCTCATAAAACAAATGTGTACAGTGAGACCAGTGTTATTGTTCGCGGGATTTCCTCTTGAGTATAATCTTTTGGTTGTCCTCCTTTGCCACTTCATCATAAAAGCTTTTCAACCGGTCATACTTCTCGACCGGAATGAGAAGTTTCTTTCTCTCAAAAACTCTTCTGCGATGGATTTCATTTTCCCTTACCTCCCAGCTCGATTCAAATAAGCCAAAATCCTCATCCAAGGTGACATTGGGGGGCAGAAACTCGATTTCAAATCCCTCTGGTATATGTATGCTGACTTCATCTTTATTACTAAACCTGTAATCGAGAAAAACAGGATAATCCCTTCGCTCTTGGGGAAAGGTCTGGCTTATATTTCTCTGGACAGTGAAATTGACGGGCAGGAATAACTTTGCTCCGGTTTCTATTCCGAAACTTTCAGCGGCGAAATCTCCTATTATACAGACGTTTGAGTCCTCTTCTTCGAGGTTTCTGAATTCGTATCCGTTTAGATCGACGTTAGCAAACCAGAAAGAGACAAAATCCAGCAAAGCCTCTTTCCTCTTCGTCGGTTTAAGCTCTAACAGGGAGTTCCTGAATGCCAGATCCTCTTGGCCTTCTGCCCGAATCATGAATTTTCCCGTGACGGATCGGTCAGGATTCAGTTTTATCTCCCAGTAACTCTCGTTCCGGTTTTGGTCGAATGAACTTTCCGGAGAAGTGGTCAACTCACCCTGATCTCTTTTCACGATGAGAGCGGTTGCTCCTTGATCCTCAAAAGGAAGCTCGCCGAACCTGCAGTTTCGACAGGCTGGATCCAGCCAGAGATACTCACCACCCAAAGGGACGACTACTATTACATTGTCAAACTGCAGTGGTTTGGCCATATCTGCCAATATCCTACGATTTCCCCTGGTAGAGATCAAGGCGGGAAAAGCCTCGATTTCAACCGCTGTCAGTAGGGTAATCAGAAGAGAGGACATGTCCTTGCAGTCTCCGTAATTGTGATCTAAGACCTGCTGGCAGTTGTGCGGCCTGAAAGCACCGCTACCTATGGCTATGGATACGTATCTGACGTGCTCCTGCACCCACCGGAAAATGAGTTTTGCCTTCTCTCTTTTTGAGTCTGAATTTGAGGTCAGCGTAAAAGCCAGATCTGAAGTTTTCTCATCCGCAATGGTGCTTTCTGAGGATAGTTCGACGTACCACGCGGCAACGTCGTCCCACGTTTTCGATGAATAGACTCTTCCTTCCATGGTAAATAGAGGAGGAGAAAAGGCAAGTCTCAATGCCACGTCTGATAAAGGTGGCATAAAAACCTCTTTTCTTAGGGCTTTCTTGTCTTTGGCTTCCCAAAGGAAAATCAATTCCTGGTCATCGTCGCCAGGTCTGATTTGGGGCTCTATCTTGCCGTTGACCACCCTGGATTTGAATCCAAAATCTCTCGGAACCTCCAGAACGTACCTTGAATTAATCACCGGAATCTCATCTTGAAAAAACCAGTCGTGCCAGTAAAGAAGGGTCTTTAGAAAAAACCTGTATTCATACTCCACTATCGAATTCTTTTCAACTCTGGGGAAGTTGAATTCTTTGACCTTGGCATCGGAGTAAAGAGCACATTCGGAAAAGATGGATCTTTCCGTAATCTGTCCTTTGTCCAGGACGAATTGCTCACCCTTTTCATTTATGGTGCGGGCTTTTATGCTTACAATCTCTACGCTGTTGTTAAAGGGCAAACTTTGCTTGCTGTATCTCTGGTCGGTGTCTGAAAAAATCTTGATGATCCCACGTTTGGTAAAAAGTGCTTCTCCATTCTTATTGATCTCCATATGTCCGTCGTTTTTGATCACCACCGCATCCGATTCAGGAAACATGTCTTGCGTCGGAGTATTCTTGAGTTCGATCTTTTCCCAGGCACAAGAGGAGATTGGACCAAGTAAAAGCACACAAATGGTAAGCACAACGAGCGCGGCCGAGAGAAAACATCCTTGCGAAAGTTTATGATCCGTTCTTGGTGTGCCCATGTCCTTTTGATCTTCGGTTATCAGGTTTCTGCAAATCGTTCGTCCCACAAATATAGCAAACTTCGCTTGCTCAACAAACAAAAAACTTCCGCCTTGAAATAAAACACTAGTGCATCCTCCGCTTAAATTATTGACAAAAGGAAGGGACGGGCATAAATTGGATTAGACAGATAAGCCTTTTGGCGATTTCCCAATCTTGGCTGACCAGAAAAGACATGTGCTCATAGTGGGAATTGTTGGCTTAGCAAAAAGAGAGAAATGAAAAAGCGTTTCCTTTATTCATTTGCCACTCTGCTGTTCTTTCTCCTGTGCGCACACTTATCTTTTCCTCAAGGACCAGAGGAAGTGCTAAAGAAGCATATGGATGCTTTAGGCGGTGACGAGAATATCACGAATATTAAGACTCTCTTCGCCAGGGGCAAGATCAGCATGGCTGGCATTGAGGGGCGAATGAAGGCTTGGTGGAGCAAACCGGACAAAGTGAGACAAGAGTTTTTTTTCCCAGTGTTCGGACCGCTCATTGTGTCAGATGGAGAAAGCTTCTGGATAGAGGATCAGAACGGTGGAACCAGGAGACTAGGTGAGGGCAAATGGATGGAGCTTCTGGATCAGTTGTTTCTCGAAAATCACCAGTATCTCTTTTCGGAAACGAGGAAAGAGATGGGGAGAACTGGAATGGAAACGAGTGAGGATAAACCCGCTCATTTGATTGTGGACCTCATCTCTCAAGAAGGTGGATTAACGAGAGTTTTCATAGATGACTCCAGTTATCTGATCGACGAATATCACATCATCACCAGTCAGGAGAGTGTGACTGTCCGCTTGAGCGACTATCGGGAGGTGGGTGGGGTGATGTTTCCTTTCCGAATGCACCGAACTGCGGGAGCTCCTCAATCCGATACTTTTGTGGAGTTTGTCGAAATAGTGGTAAACCTGCCTTTGCCAGAAACGCTATTCATTGAACCTGAGGCTGTAGGCAAAGATTACAGGTTTGTGTCCGGTACCGGGCGTATCGCGGTTCCTTTTGAACTGGTCAGCAATCACATCTATTTCAAGGCAAAAGTCAACGACTCTCCTCCACTGAGTTTTTTGCTTGACACCGGCGCTCAATTTAGCTACTTGGATTTGTCCAGAGCTGACGAGTTGAAGATCCGAAAGACAGACAGAAAGGAGATAAGAAGAATTGGCGCCTGTGATGACCTGTCATTCTTTCAACTCGATTCCATAAAGATTGGTCTGACAGATGTCTCCTCAGATGGATCGGGTTTTGCACAAAACGAGAATCTAACCCTGTTCAATCAAATCGTGGGAGGAATTTCTTTGAGCCAGGTGGAGAAATTTGACGGCAAGAGATCAGATGGGATCTTGGGTTACGACTTTCTGCACAGATTTGTAGTGGAGATAGATTACCTCAACCGGGTTTTGACCTTGTATGAAGCCAAGAATTTCAGGTACACCGGGGATGGGGAGATGATCGGGATCAACATGGAGTCGTATATACCTACTATCAAGGCCGTGGTTGACGGTGAATATGAAGGGACATTCATGATAGACACCGGAAGCAGAAATCACCTGGATTTGCACGCTTCGTTCGTCAAGGCACACAAATTCCTCGAGGAATATCCGAACTTTCTGGAGACGCACGTCGGTTTTGGGATAACCGAACCTGCTAAAGGGGTGGTGGGGCGCATCAAAAGTTTTCAATTGGGAAGTTTCCTCATCAATTCCCCGGTGACCGGATTCTATTTAGAAGACAAAGCTCTCTCAGGTTTTGCCAAAACTGCAGGAAAGATAGGAGGAGGGATACTGAGGAGATTTGAAGTAATCCTTGACTATCCGCATTATCACATGATTCTGGAGAAGAATGTAGATTATCATCTGTGGGACAGATACAATAGCAGCGGAATCCAACTCATTCAACGAGGCAAGAAGATCTTGGTCTTTCATGTGATAAAAGATT